>Ga0153915_10001525_pt1 | contig 21252 bp, 18 predicted proteins | sample Opewatmetagenome_2_FD_107003 | JGI IMG/M metagenome (GOLD analysis project Ga0153915, IMG submission 107003) | Freshwater wetland microbial communities from Ohio, USA - Open water 3 Core 3 Depth 3 metaG | ecosystem: Environmental > Aquatic > Freshwater > Wetlands | place: USA: Ohio, Lake Erie...
CAACTGTTCTTCAATGTATTTAATCGCATCAATGGTGCGCTTGCCCTGCTGTTCGGCATGTATCTTTTTATAGGCAGCCGCCACTTCATTGGCAGTCCGCTGGGCTGATTCAGGTTTGGTATCAGTGGCAATAATATTCAGGATATTTGTGCTCTGCTCCCTTTCGATCTTTACCTGGGCCTTCAGGCCTTCAATTGCCGAGATAAATATCGGATCATCGTTCTTCCCTGTGCCGAGTGAAAGGCCGATATTCCTGGCTGCCTCCTCCAAAACCGAGTACCCGGTAATGACGGCCATCTGTGTCTCTATATCATCCCCCTCATTCCATGAGATGGTCTTGGCATAAAGACCCTCCAGCGTAGTCTCCTTTTCGAATTTTATGCTGCAAGTAGATGAATAGAGAGGGGTAGGCGCCTGCATGCGGGAAAAAATCGTGCTCAACAGCCCTAAAAGGACCGCGGTAACGATTACAATCAGTTTTCTTCTTTTTAGAATACGCCAGTATTCCCTGAGGTTTATATCATATTGCGCCAAGATTTCCTCTTATTGTCATTTACTGTTAATATGCAAATAATTTTTTGTAAAATAATTATCCTGGAATGTCTTCGGATAAAAAAGAAAATTAAGAAGAGGCGTGCTGTTGGTGATCCATTCATTAACATCCCCTATGGCCATCCTGGGGACATATACCACATCCCCATCCTGAAGGGTAATATTCTGTTTTACATCGGCATTTCTCAATAGGGTCTTGACATTGGCCATCATTACCAGAGGGGCATTTTCCGGAGACGAATAGCCCCTCACAATAAGGGTATTCTCTTCCTTGGCAAGCGAAGTGACGTTCCCTGCGATAGATATAGCCCCGATGAGATCAACGGCGTCCTTGAGAGAATAAATGCCCTGGGAATTTACCTCGCCCATCACAAATATCCTATCACGAACTGTGGGCAATTCCTGTATATTCATGACATCTCCATCGTCAATGATGACATTTTTACTCTCATCGCCTTTTTCCAGGATATCATAGACATTTATTATGTAAGTCTTCCCCTCCCTGACTAGTTTGAGGTTTTTTATATCGGCATTAACTGTATATCCGCCTGCCAGGGAAATAAGATCCATAAGCGTTGTCTTGCCTTTCAGGAATATCCTTCCGCTTTGAGCGGTTCCTGTAGTGGATGACCTGAGAGAGGCAAGCTCTCCCAGGACAGTGGCGCTTTTGCTTTTACATTCCTTCACAAGGATATCAATCCTCGGTTTTTTGATGAAAGCAGAGAGTTTTTGTGTGAGGGCTTCATCCATCTGACTGGGGGTCATCCCGGAGACATCCAGATCATCGACAAAGGAATATGAAATCCTCCCTAAAGTATTAACGGATATTGTGGCGGTCTCAACCTTGTCTCCTACATGGGAAGTGATCTCAAGGACATCCAGAGGACCGATTCTATACTCGGAGGATTCTGATGTCTCAATAAAGGTCTTATTGCTCCGGACCTGGCTCATTAAGGCAACAAGGCTATTGTCTTCCTGCGAAACTGTCTTCTTTACAACCCTCGCGTCGTTAGCCATAACGAGATTTTCCACAGGTATCCCCTTTACCGCTGTTGAGGAATAACAGGACGGCAACAGGGCAAGCAGCAAAAGCGCCATCACTGAGTGAAACATCCGGAATATTGAAATATGATTGTTTATCTCTAATTTATTAATCATTGCGTTCATAACTTTTGTTTCTGAAAATATTATAGCAAATCCTTAATGTCTACGCTGGAATCTATGTGCAATAGAAGATTTTCCGATAATTGGATGATCTGGGGTTTATCAAATTTATTCCCTGATCCGTCATAAAGAAGTTCAATGGTGGGCCTCATAGGCTGATTTTTATCGGTTGCCGTTACCCTGCCGATGAATCCATTATTTAATTTAATAAAAGAATTGATCGGAAAAAGTGAAATCTGATTTAAAAATATTTTCACAATTTTTGGCGGGAACAGGCCTTTGCTGGTTTCAATTATTGATTTAACCGCCTCAGTCTGGATAAATTTCTCTCTGTAAGGCCTATTTTTTATCATTGCGATGTAAGAATCAACAAGTCCTATTACAGACGCCAATTCCAGGATAGCTCCACCCTTTAAACCCATGGGATAACCGGACCCATCTGATCTTTCATGCACCTGAATCGCAACCTCAGCCAGCCAGTTGTATTTTTCACCCATGCGGCTCAGGATATCATGGCTGAACTCAGGATGCCGCTTAATCAGCATTATCTCATGATCGTCCAGTTTCTTTGGACTTTTAAGGATGCTGTCGGGGATCTTGTACATCCCTACATTCTCAAGAAAGGCGGCAAGCCCTAGCCTTAAAAGCATCTTAATATCATAATCCATGCCCTTGCCGACCTTCAGGCATGTAAAGGTTACATCAATGATATGGGCAGGGATGTCTTCCCGGGTTCCCTTGGAAGTCATCGCATATTCATAGAGTTTATCAATAATATCTTTATCAATAATATAATGAAGATCGGATAATATAGGTGATGGGCTTATCCCATGATCTCCCTTAATCCGCTCCTCAATTTCTGATGCCCTTTCAAAAAATTTTTCATAATAGGTTTCTATCTCAATTTCAGAGTTATCATCCTGCGATGTTTCTATGGCAACAGTATGATCGGCCATTGCCTTCAGGATGGCAGAATCGCTTAATCTGAAGCTATCCTCCGGATACACCCTTTCTTCGGAATCACCGGATGTCAGATGCCTTGTCTCTTTTTTCTTTATAATATCAGAAAAGCGCACCATCTTTTATAACATTCTCCACGATTTTAGGTGTAATTAATTTATCGCCATTGCCGAACCCTATCAAAAGGGACAGGTCGCAAAGATTATTAATCTTCCTTGGAATCCCGTCAGTATATTCATATATCTTCTCAATAGCCTCGTCGTTGAATACATTTTCCTTCCTGCCGGCCCTCAACTGTCTATAGGAAATATAATGAGAAGTGTCTTCCAGATTAAAAGGCATCAGATGATATTTAATGGCTATCCTCTGATTGAGTTGTTCAATCGCTCTGATTTTTTCCCTTAACTCCGGTTGTCCAAGAAGTATAATCGTCATCAGAAACCGGTTATTTAATTGGAAATTTAAAAGAAGCCTGATCTCTTCAAAAGTGGACTCATTGAGCAGTTGCGCCTCATCTACTATCAGGAGTGTCTCTTTTTTAACTCTCATGTTCTCTATCATCCTGTTATTCAGAGACCTAAGGCACTCCACCTTTGTATTAGGGACCACAGGCATATTAAATTGATATAATATTTCCTGTAAAAACTCTTTTGAATCCAATTTCGGATTGACTATTATGCCAATATCATATTTAGCCTCGGAAAGTTCCTTGATATATACCTTGGACAGGGTAGTCTTGCCGCAGCCGACATCTCCAGATAACATCGCCCCGCCCTTCCTCATTTCAGCAGCGTAGATAAGCCTTGTCAGGGCTTCTTCATGACTTTTTGAAAGATAAAAAAAATCAGGATCGGGGACATTTTCAAAAGGAAATTCTTTGAATCCCCAGTGTTCAAGATACATAATAATTATCCCAAATAATGGTTTTATAAAAATTATACACAAAACGATATATTTGTCAATATATTTCAGACAATTAATAAAAATTATATATAATTATAGTACAATAATCTCTTGCATAGTTAAACCACCAAGGCCTTAATTAAAAAATAAGCATATATGACTAAATGGCAATCTGAATAAAAAATTAAAGCATAATAAGGCACAGCTAACTCCCCTGATGATTTTATCAAGCCAATTAAATTCAGCATAATTCATGCCAAACATGAAATCACAGGAAGTAATCATTGGGCTACTGTTAAAAAAACCTGAGATCAGCCGCCCAATTAAGTCCACAATTCCGTCAGGAGGTGCGAACTGCTTAAATACAGGCATATCGCACATTGCGGCAAATCTGTTTGACCTATATCAACAACAAATGATATTAAAACCTTGTGGCTGCTTTAACCAGAAGGACCTTGTCACATGCTGACGGTGTATTAAAAATCATAAATAAATATACTTTTGTCTACAAAAGCGTATAAGTGTTTAGAGTTTTGAGCTTTAAGGAAAAAGCCTTTTTCTGTTCATCCCGCCACTGGTCAAGGAGGCAATTGAAAAGGGAATAAAAGGAGATTCATGAAACTAACTTTTATTTTTGATGTAAAAAAAAGGGGGCTGCCGATGAAGGTTGCCGCCTTTATGTCGGGTTCAGGGACCAACATCATCAGACTTATAGAAAAGGAAAAGGCCCTTAAAAAAGAGCATGGATCCTCTCCATTTCATGTTATTTTTATCTTCAGTGACAGATCGGATGGAACTTCCTGCGGAGAAAAGATAGCATGCGATAATGGCATACCTTACTTCAGTTATGATATACGCAAATTCCATCATATCAGGGGAATAAGGAGAACTGTGGAAGGCCCTGAGGGTCTTTCGACGAGAAGTGAATTTGACAAGGTCGCTGACAGATTAATTAAGGCATTTGATATAGACATAATCGCACTCGGCGGCTACATGAGCTATATCACCCTGGGACGATGCGTCAATGTTCATCCTGCGGACCTTTCCATTGTAACATCTGGGGCAAAGAGGAAATACGTGGGTGATCATGCAGTTCTTGATGCTATTATCGCTGGAGAGCGATCATTGCGTTCATCAACGCTATGGACAGATCATGGAGTCGATACAGGACCCTTGTTAATGGTTTCAGCCCCTCTCAGGGTCGAGCTTCCAGCGCCATTAGAAGAATTAAAAACAGATGAAAAGAGATTACGGGAAGTGGCCGACCTTCATCAACAAAGGCTGAAAGAGATAGGCGACTGGGTGATATTTCCGCGCACAATTGAGATGATCGCAAATGGTCGCTTCGCCTTGGATGAATACAATAATGTATATGTAGACGGCTATCCCGTGCCTGATGGGTATAGGGAATAAACAAGCTTGACGTTCATGGAGAGCAAATGGAATCAAATTCAAATATTTATGATATACCGATAGCCTGTTTCAGGGAGATCACAAACTGGGTAAACTCCGTCCTGAATCTGGAGCAACTCCTGGAAGTAATTATAGACACGGCTACACGCATGATGGAGGCCAAAGCCAGTTCATTGTTGTTGTTGGATGAAAAAACACAAAAACTTTTTTTCAAGGTAGCTACCGGTGAAAAAAGTGATGAGGTCAGACACTTTGATGTCGGAGTGGGTGAGGGAATAGCAGGTTATGTGGCCCAGAAAGGAGAGCCGCTTTTAATACCGGATGTAAGCAAGGAACCGAGATGGGATAAAAGGATAAGTGAATACATCGGCTTCAAGACAACTTCAATAGCGTGTGTTCCATTAAAGGCGGATAATAAAATAATAGGGGTCTTTGAGATAATTGACAAGGTGGACGGTAGCCCCATCAGGGAAGAAGACATGAAGATGCTCTCCGTAATTGCGGATATGGCCTCCACGGCGATAGTCAACGCGCGCAAGATTGAGCAGGTGAAAAATGAAAACAGAAATTTAAAAGAGGAGATAGGCGATAAATATAAGATAATTGGAGAAAGCAGGGGCCTTATCAAGGTAATTTCTGACGCACTAAAAGTCGCCAACTCAAAAACAAGCACATTGATTTTGGGAGAGAGCGGCACCGGCAAGGAATTGTTGGCAAGATTGATCCATCACGCAGGGCCAAGAAAATCAATGCCTTTGATAGTCTTAAATTGCGCAGCGCTGCCGGAGACCCTCCTGGAAAGCGAGCTTTTTGGTCATGAAAAAGGCGCCTTTACAGGGGCGACAAACAGAAAAATCGGAAAATTCGAGCTGGCGGACAGCGGTACAATTTTTCTGGATGAAATTGGTGAGATGTCCCCCGCTATGCAGGCAAAACTTCTTCAGATACTTCAAGAAGGAATATTTTATCGCTTGGGAGGTCTTGAATCTATTAAGACCGACGTCAGGGTCATAGCGGCAACAAACAGGGATATAGTAAAGGAAGTATCCGAGGAAAGATTCCGTGAAGACCTCTTCTACAGATTAAATGTGGTACAGATCAGCATGCCGCCCTTAAGAGAAAGAAAAGAAGACATACCATTGCTTGCAGATTATTTTCTGAAAATCTTCAAATCAGAGACCGGCCTACAGGATTTAAAACTATCTGAGAACGCCATGGAAAGGATGCTTGAATATAAATGGCCGGGTAATGTAAGGGAGCTTAAGAATGCCATAGAACGGGCGGTTGTGATGGGTAATGGAAAGGTTATCATGTCTGACGATCTCCCCATCTCAAGGACAAAGACCGATCCTTCGGTTATAGATGCCGGATTGACGCTCAAGGAAGCGCTGGATAGATTTAAAAAAGATTTTGTCAAAAAAACCCTGGAAAAGACAGACGGGAACAGGAGCAAGGCGGCAAAGATAATGGATATTCAAAGGACATATCTCTCCAGGCTTATTTCCGAATATGATCTTTAGCACTAAAAATGAAACAGAAAAGATGTTCCTATAAGGAGAATAAGGTGAAATGAAAGATCTAATCCTTTGCCCTTTCTGCGGCAAGGAGGTGGAAAGATACCATAACCCCCTGCCCACTGTTGATATTATTATAGAGACGGAAAAGGGCATACTCCTAATTAAAAGAAAAAATCCGCCTTATGGGTGGGCGTTGCCCGGCGGATTCGTGGATTATGGTGAAAGCCTTGAAGCGGCTGCGATTCGTGAGGCGAGGGAAGAAACTTCATTAGACATAGAGCTCATTTCACAACTTGGGGCCTATTCCGACCCATCAAGAGACCCCAGGCACCATACTATTTCTGTTGTATTCATTGCCAGACCGGTCGCCGGATTGCCTCGACCCTCTGATGACGCAGTTGAAATTGGTGTTTTTCATCAAGACAACATCCCTGATGCGCTGGCCTTTGATCACGGAAAAATACTTAGGGATTATTTTTCAGATAAACAGATCTAAAACCGTAACAGGCTGATAGATGTTTTTAAAAAAAATCAGGTCTTTTATCGTCCTTGTTTTTTTATTGTTACTGCTTTTCACCGCAGTAATCATATTGGCTAATACCCTTATTCAAACCCCATATATTCAGAACGAAATATTAAAGAAAGTATCCCAGACCATAGGCTATGATATCCAGGCAAAAGAGATTGAGATTAGCCTGTCGCAGGGTCTGGGCCTATCTATTAATGACCTTGAAGCCAGCTCAAGGAATGGAAGAGAAAAGTTTTCCGCCCTAAACATAAAAATGATGCTGAAATTTAAGGAGTTGATGGCAGGACGCATCATACCTTACAGCATCCACCTTTCTAAACCTAAAATAGAGCTGCCTTGGCAAGAGGGATATGAAGATATTACGGGGTTTCTGCCTAAAACAATACCCGTTTTCTGGTTCCCAGAGATAGATTCTCTGGTGATCGACCAGGGATATGTTATCTTTACAGGGGCATCCTTTAAACTTGATAAATTATATCTCAGCGCTCGCAGGATAAGTCCTTCGCCATTGACATTAATGGTGATTTCCAGAGGACAAGCAGGATTTAAGGGGAAAAAGGTCGGGTTTGAAATGAACGGCAAGATCGTACCTCCTTCAGCCAATAATGACTCGACCACTATTGATATTAAGGTTAAGACCGATCAAGCCCCCTTAGGTTGGATCCCATGGCCTGCATCAATCCCGCTTAAAGACGGTTCTTTTGAAACCGGACTTCAAATTAAAGGGGATCCCTCTGCCCATTTGACTATTAAAGGGCAGGTAAACATCAAAGGGCTTGAATTTGAACTGCTCCACAAGGACAAACATAAAGGGTTTCTCATCCCTGAAATTACGCTCGACTTTCAATCTGTAATTGATGGCGACAGCATTGATGTCCGTCCTTTAAAAATAAATAACGCCGATCTATCGCTTGATGCGGGCATTTTCTTTAACCGTAAAAAAGAAGGCCGCCCCTTTCTGAATCTGAATGTAAAGAGTGATTTCATGATGGTTGAGACCTTTAAAAAAATCTTCCCGTCCCCTCTCCTGCCACTATGGTTTGAGGACAGGCTTTTCCCCCTTTTTGCCGACGGCGATATCAGGATTAATAATTTCACGCTTAAAGGAGGAATTGATCAGATCAGGAATATGTCCAGTCCTGAGAATCGGTCCGTAATGGAGATGTCCTTTGAATGCCGGGGGTTTGAGGTCTCCGGCGGCAACATCCAACTGCCTTTCAAAAACGTCTCCGCAGAGGTGGCCTTAAAAGATGGCCTTTTCCGGGTCTCCGGGTTAAAAGGAACCTTCGGCGATTCCATAATAAAAGATGCCGGGTTGAATATAATGGACATATTCAGCGACTCACGTTTCTTTGAAATATTAATAGATGGCGATTTTGATATTAAAAAACTCCTTAACCAGAAGGAAATGGAGGTTGTTCCTGTTAAAGTGTCCCGTCAGATTGATCAATGGCCTGACCTCTCAGGCAGACTTACATGCAAAACCAGGATAGGGTACCAAACAGGATGGGCCTGTCCGAGGATTTTAAATGGCGAATTTCTCTTGAATGACTTTAACCTGGATAAAAAGGATTTCCATTTCCCCCTGATATTAAATAAAGCAAGTATCCATATTGATGACTCCGGGTCTGACTATATTATAGGGACAGGGTCCTGGGGCAATAGTTCCTTTGATATATCGGCGAACTTCAACTTAACGGATGTAACATTTGATTTCAAGGACTGTATCCTATCTGCTTATGTTGATATGAATGAGGTCATTCCAATCATTCATCCTGACAATAAAATACCCTTGACATTTCCGGAACCCCTGTCCTGCAACCTCTCCCTGGCCAAAGATAACAAGGACTGGGCTTTGAAAGGTCATGTCAATCTAGGAGATATCTCAATAGGGTCCGAAACTTTTCTTGTTAAGTCCTCCGGGAAATATCAGGACAATATTACATTTGACCTTGGAATCAAGCCCTCTGACAACAAGATCGATCTGAAAAACGTCATATTAAAACTAAAAGACTCTTCTATAAATATGACAGGCATCTATGACCTTAAGACCAACAAATTTATTGACATCAATCTCGATTCATCCGGGTTATACTTGAAAGACCTGTCTATCTTGGCAAATAAAAGCGAGGTCTTATCCGAGGGCATCCTGAAGGGAAATGTAAAGATATTATTTCCCGATAAAATTGAAAACAAGGCCTTGCTCTCCGGTCGGATAGAAGGAACCGATTTAGCCTTTCAGCCAGGCAAGCCTTATCCGCCTATCAGCGACATCTCCTTTCAATTTGATTTTTCAGACAAAAACGTCACGATAAATTCCTGTAATTTTAAGACAGGCAAAAGCCTTTTTTCTATCACCGGAGGTATTAAGGGATGGCACGATCTTCAGGGACAGATACTTGTACACTCTGATTATCTCGACTTCTCAGATATTTTGCCCATTGAGGCTATTTCAATTTCAAGTGACAGCCGTGACAACCGCTATAACCTTATTGATCATTTGGATCTCAGCATACAAATGGACATTGCAAAGGGGATATGGTGGAATCTGCCCTACGGGCAACTAAATGCCCATCTTGAAGTTAAGAATGGAAATCTGTTTATTAAAGATTCCAAGGTTAATCTGGAAAACGGAGAATTGTCTATAAAGGGCAATATATCAAAACTCCCGACCCCTGAATTGTCATTCACAGGAGATATTAACATCAAGGAACAGCCTGTAGATGAATTGCTGAAAAATCTCGGGATTAATTATGATGGACTAAAGGGAAATCTTGCACTGAAAGGCACCCTTTCCATAAGCGGCAAGGAGAAAAAGGACCTGATCTCCAGCCTGAATGGTTCTATTAAGGTCTCAATAAAAAAAGGGCTAATAAAGAAGCCCAGTGTAATTATAAAGGTGCTTAATTTTTTGAGTCTGCAGAAGATATTTGAAAAAAGACCGGCCGCCATGAAGGAGGAAGGTATGTATTTCGAGAGTATATCCGGAAATGCTGTTATTGAAAAAGGCGTCCTTAAAACAGAGGATTTTGTAATGAGGAGCCCCGTCCTGAATGCCGTCGCATATGGTAAAGCAGATATCCCAGGCAAAAAGGTCGATTTTATCTTGGGAGCCCAGCCACATGGCACTATTGATAGTCTGGTTAGCAAGGTTCCAATACTTGGCTACATAATTACCGGCAAGAATAAATCTATCGTGGCATATCCTTTCGAGGTAAAGGGCGCTTTCTCAAACCCGGATGTAACATTCGTTCCCTTTGACACCATTGAGGGGGGAGTATTAGGAATATTAAAACGACTATTTCTGACACCGGTAAGGATCTTTGATAAAATAGGAAATGCATTAAATCATGATGGAAAACAGACGGCGCCAAACCCTGAAAACGGTTCTAACAGTAATAAATAGCCTGTTTTGTATTTATTATTTTTTTTCAAACACACAATAAACAAATTCGCAGCAGAGCTGCGGCGAATTAGACCCAGAGAGATTAAATGGAAAGTGAAGGGATCAGATCTCTTCTTTTGCCTGGGCCTTTACCATTGCCCGGAACTTCTTAAAAAGGATGGGGTGAAACTGGGTCCCGAACCTGCGATCCATCCAATCAATCGCCTCCGTCAAGCTAAGGGCGTGCTGGGTCGGGAGATCCCGGCGCAGATTATCGTAACTGTCGGTGATACAGGTGATCATGCTGGCCAGGTTTAAATCCCTGGGCCTTATATCCTTGGGATAGCCCCCTCCGTCATAGTGGATATGATGCTCATAGGCAACCAAAGGAACAAGATCAGGCATCCCATCTGTCCCTAGAAGGAGTTCAGCTCCCCGCTGAGGGTGACCATACCAGTTCACCTGCCCTCCAAATTCCCCGGTAGAGCTCAGGGTTTCCGGCCCTGACGACAACACATGCAGCCCTATATCGTGCAGGAGGGCGCCCAATCCAACCTCTTCAATTGTTGAATCATTTAGTTTGATCTCCCATGCAAGGGCCATGGAAAATGCGCATACGTTGAAGGCATGAATGCACAGGTCGCTATCAGTGCTTCGTCTGTAAATAAGGGCCTTTAAAGGGATATCACCCTTTTTATTCATGATGAAGATAGACTCGGTGGTCTCCTTTGCAAGGGAAAGCTGTTGGCTTGAGAGAGGACCCTTTATATCTTCAAATATATCCTTGATCTGCCCGGAAAAGGAAAGCACCGATTGACGGGCGGCCTGAAGGGCGCCTGACAGGTCATCATAGGAGAGCTGGGGTCCGTCCTCTGTAGCCAATACCCCTGCGAGTATGTGAGGAAATCTCCCCTGGTTTTCAGCCACCGCATCAACGGCAGTTTCAGGTTTCTTCATCAGCTGGACCAGGAGTTGCAAAAAGACGATTAGTTCATCCGGGGCAATGCCCTTTTTAAACACAAGGCGTTGGAATCTCATATCCTCCATCCGCTGAATGAATTGTGCAAGGGTCTTGGTGAGTTCCGGCAACGGGACGTTTTCCATTACTATCTCCCCGTTTACGACCATCATCGTGAGAAGGGGCCGCTGTTTTAAGAACGCCGTCAACCGGTTATAGATATTTTCGACCCTGTTCTTTGCCTCAGGATGCCCCGGGAGATAAAGTGATACAGCCCTCAGACTGCCTACGAAGCTTATGCAAAGGTCCCTGTAAAAGGCCTGTATCTTTTCTTTGTTGGATTGGGTGGGCATGCCAGTCTCCCTCCTGATTAGAGCAATTCCCTGCAAAGTTTCTTGAGATCACCCGAACCTTCCTCTGCCATCCGCCGCAACACCCCCCTGGCGTTTTCCGTGCCTATATCAGCAAGTGCCTTTGCTGCTGCCCCCTGCATCTCTTTCATCTTCCTTGTCTTCACCCAGGGGTTTTTAGATAGAATCTGTTCCAGTCGTGGCACGGCCCGTTCAGCCTTCAATTTTCCAATAGTGTTAACGGCCTTCAACCGGATTTCATGGAGTTCATGTTCCAGGAGTGATTCTACGGAAGAAAAGAGGTACTGATCTCCCGACATCGCGATAAGGTTAAGAAGTCTCGGGAGTGTCCTTTCAGGGGCGTCCTGGAGACGTCTGCCCAGCGACCTGCTCATCCTTGGCCCGAGAGTTGCCAGTGTCCTGTACAGCCAGTCGACCTTGGGGCCGTCACCCTCCTGCCTCAACAGGATATCCAGGAGAAAATCCCCGGCCTTTTCAGGATAGAGATGGCAAAGGGCGTCAAGCACCTTGGTCTCTTCAGGCTCAAAGGTGCGGCACATATCCAAAGGATATTGAATCAATTTCGCAATCTTCCCTCCCGAGAGCATGTTATTCACTGTCTTTCTTATCGAATCATCTTCGGGATTCCTGTTGAGCAGGAGATAGACCTCCCGCATAAGTTCTCCCATGGTATAAAAATTATTATACTCGAATAGCTTAGCCAGGATATCCTTCAGGTTTTCCAGCAGGGACATGATAGCAGAGGCGTCCTGTTCGGGGCGATACTGACTCATGAGATTGATGATCAATCTAGCCTTGGCCTCCGCCATAAATTCGGGAGAGAGGGTCTGCATTAGGTGCTTCATCTCATCTTCCTCTACCATCGGTTCTTTCATCTGGATAGAGGTGGCGAGGGCCTCAATATCTCTGAAGTATTGCTCATTAAGTCTGTCGCTATCCTCCCTCTGGATAATAAGCTGCTCCAGGTGCTGCCAGTGCTGGAGGTTCCCCGGGTTGCCCTCCTTTGTCGCCTGATCCCCGGCGCTCCGGATTAACTTTAACAGTAGGCCTGGGGCCTTGTATTTTTTGAGGGCCCTTGTGAACAGGTTGTTAAAGCATGCGGAACTCGACCCCGATCCCTTTAATCCGTCTGTCAAAAGATCAACAATATTTTCATCGGTCATTGCCTGAATTATCTCATGGATAACATCGCCGCTTTCCTCTTTCTCAGTATCAGGCGCCTGTGAACCAAGGATCTGTATCTTGACCTGCGGTTCCAGGGCATTGAGGATTTCTCCCACCTTCCCTGCGAATACCTTCCTCTTTTCCGGATCCACCGATGCCAGCGTGTCGCCCAGGTTCTGGATAAAGTTCCCAAGCAGGACTCCCCGCTGGGCTGCCGAGATCCCGGCCTCGCTCCCTGCCATCTCCATGTCCATCTGCAGGAGCAGTTTCTTCAACTCTTCAATATCTTCGGATAACCGCGTCAGTTCACGGGCCTTTTCAAGGTCGAGGCTGAATCTCCCGGCAGCGGCCGGCTGGATGATAAGCTGCCGCCAGAGGGATTCATCGCCTGCACTCCTCGACATCTGCGCCGCGACAGTCTGAATCGTTGAAAATATGCTGTAATCCAGTAGGCCAAGCTTAGCGTGTCCTATATGCTCGCGGGAAAGGGCCAGGGATACACCTTCTCCCTCCCCCTGTTTGGCGCCGGCCAGGAGGTCGATAAAGACCTCAAGCTCCTCAGCGGTGATATCCTTATCAAGGAGAAAATGGGAGACCCTCAAGGAGTAGGCGAATTCCAGAAATTTTTTAAGATTGGCGTCACTTGCATCAAAAAAACCGCCTTCTAAAAAAAACATCTTCTTTGCACAGCCCAGGAAAATGAAAATGCGATCTTCAAGCGCATCCTGCAACTTCATATACAGCAGGTCGATATTTTTCTTATGGAGGTCATGGCCTTTTGAATAGAGGCGAGCCGTGTTGATGGCTCGCATAAAGACATTAATAAATTCGATTATCGTTTTGGGCAGGACATCCAGTTGTGAGGGTTTATCAGTATTCATATTTATTGGAAAATGGGTGAAAGGTTCATTGCCTGGTCTAACTATAATAAAATATTGGGATTTATGTCAAGCATGAAGATGGTTTGCTCAAAACTTTAGGCCCTTCTCCCCTTCAATGCTTGTCATAAAACATGCCCATTGACAAAGCATGGAATAATAAATAATATGATGTAAGATAATAACCGAATAACTGATAGAAATATCTGAAAAAATATTATTTTCATGGCACAATCCAATATTGAGAAGACTCGCATAAATAACAACCTTCCGGTAGCCAGAGAAGGTCTGCCTTTTATTATTCCAGGGCTGATCATTACCATTTTTCTGTTTTACGCTGGAATTATTTCTATCTCGATACTGACAGGGTTGATTACTCTTTTTACCATATATTTTTTCAGGGACCCTGACCGTGATACTCCTGTAGAAAAGGATGCATTGCTTTCTCCTGCCGACGGGACGGTACTGGATATCCGTCATCTGGAAGACAGCAGTAACCTGTTAGGCGGACCCGCGTTAAAGATAAGCATATTCATGTCGGTCTTTAATGTCCATGTGAACCGCATCCCTGTAAAGGGACGAATATCGACGATCAGGTATAATCCGGGCAAATTCTTTTCCGCAAACCTGGATAAGGCCTCTGAACAGAATGAAAACAACCGTATTATACTTGATACCGAGGATGGTCACAGGATAGTCTTTGTTCAGATAGCGGGATTGATTGCCAGACGGATAGCCTGCTGGGTTAAGGAAGATGATCCTGTTAACGCCGGACAAAGGTTCGGGCTGATACGGTTCGGATCAAGGGTGGACATCTATCTGCCCCCGGAAAGCCGTATCAGTATCCGGCCAAAGGAAAAGGTAAAAGCAGGCAGCACAATAATAGGATATTTGCCATGACACAGAGAAGAAAAAAGAAATACAGAGGCCCCGGCAGGAAAGGGATTTATATACTCCCGAACCTGGTTACATCAGCGAGCCTTTTTTGTGGATTCTATTCCATCATAGCCTCAATTCAGGGAAGTTTTGAAAAGGCCGCCATCGCAATCATTATCTCTGCCGTATTCGATTGCCTTGACGGCAGGATTGCAAGGTTTACAAAGACAACGAGCCATTTCGGCACTGAATATGATTCACTTTCAGACCTTGTCGCCTTTGGGGTCGCCCCGGCCATCCTGGCCTTTCTATGGGCGCTGGAACCCTTCCGGCGTCTTGGATGGCTGGCTGCATGTCTCTATGTAATCTGCGGCGCCCTTCGCCTGGCCAGATTCAACGTGGAAAAAAGCACCTCCGACTGTTCATTCTTCAAAGGACTGCCCATCCCTGCGGCAGCCATCTGCATTTCCTCTATGGTGCTGTTTACTACTGACGTCAGCAGCCTGTCCGGGATAAGACATATGATCATTATTTGTATGATCTATTTTTTATCCTTCCTTATGGTCAGTTCTCTGCGTTATTTCAGCTTCAAGGAATTTAACATAAGGAACCAGAAGCCCTTCAATGTCCTGGTTGCCATTATTCTGATCGGCATTGTCATCGCTTACAGGCCCAATGTACTTCTTTTCCTGATCTTCATGCCCTATGTCTTTTCCGGACCGTTTATCTCCCTGTATTATTTCTATAAAAAGCCCCTTGCTGCAAAGGATGCTACAGGCGCCTTTCTTTATGGCAGTGATGATAATGGTACGACTGATGTGATAAATGAACGGGATACCTTCCGGTAATGGTCTATGAAAATAACCGGCGGCGAGTCAAAGGGCAGACTTCTGGCCTCCCTGAAAGGCATGGATATAAGGCCCACTTCCAGCAAGGTCAGGGAGGCGATTTTTAATATACTGGGTCAGGACATGACCGGCATAAAGGTGCTAGATATCTTCGCGGGCACGGGTATTTTGGGCATTGAGGCCTTGAGCCGCGGTGCTGAACGGGCAATATTCATAGATAAATCAGAGCACTCCATAAAGATAATCAGTAAAAACCTGACATTGTGCGGATATCAGGATATAGGAATGCTTCTTAAAAGGGATATAATCAGGGGATCAGCCCTTGAGTCTTTCAGGACAAAGGAGGAGATTGATCTGGCATTTGTTGATCCGCCTTATGGAAAAGGTTTTGTTCCCCCTGTCCTTGAGATGCTTTCCATGGGGAGTATCCTGGCGCCACAGGCAATTATAGTTACGGAGTCATTAAAAACTGATGCCTTGCCGGAGACAGCAGGAAACCTCTTTTTGTCTGATACAAGAATTTACGGAGAAACAAAGATAGATATTTATAAAGGCGGGCATTAATAAATGAATCAGAGCATTGCAATTTACCCCGGGACATTTGATCCGTTGACCAACGGGCATTTGAGCATCCTGACCAGATCTTTAAAAATATTTGACAAACTGATTATCGCCATACTTATCAATCCCAAGAAGACGCCTCTTTTTTCCCTGGAAGAAAGAATCGCTATGATGAAAGAGGTCTTGCGCGACAAGGACAATATCGAGATAGATACATTCGACGGACTTCTGGTTGATTACGCAGTCAAAAAAGGGGCGACTGCCATCGTAAGGGGACTCAGGGCATTATCCGATTTCGAGTTTGAATTCCAGATGGCCCTCATGAACAGAAAACTCAATAGAGAGGTTCAGTCGATATTTCTGATGACGGACTATAAGTGGTTTTATACAAGTTCCACAATAATAAAAGAGGCCGCCAGCCTGAACGGCAATATCGGCGGGCTGGTGCCCCCTATCGTCTGTGAAAGACTTAAAGAGAAATACGGTTATAAAAAAGCTTGACACACTTAAGGGCATAATCCATCATCAGTGTTGAATACATTGGGATTTTAACATCCAATCAGGCATAGATCTTAAGTGAACAGGAGGGAAGACAATGGCTTTGACTAAAGAGACGATGATAAATGATGTTTATAATGATGTAGGACTCAGCAAAACCAAATCTCGCTCGGTTGTAGAAACCCTCTTTGAGATTATTAAAGGGTCCCTGGTTAAAGAAGAAGACGTCCTCATAAGCGCATTCGGAAAATTTTTAGTAAGAGGGAAAAAAGAGAGAAGGGGACGAAATCCTCAAACGACAGAAGACCTCCAGTTAAGGGCGAGAAAAGTGGTTGTTTTTAAGGCCTCCAGCGTCATTAGAAAAAATATCAATAATTCATGATTTAAATCCTCAGGACAAAGGCCTCTGTAAATCCCATATCCTCTAATTTCTTTTTAAACTCTCCTGCCTTGGTCAATGTAGTCGCCTTGGATACGTGAACCCTGAAGAACACCTGATTATCTTCATCAATATATTCCATGATATTCACATAGTCATAAATGACCCTTAATCGTGCAGCAAGGTTAAGGGCATTATTTTTATTCTTAAAGGCCCCCACCTGCACAGTGAATTCCCCGGTTTCAAAATCCTTAATATCCAGGATGGGAGTATATCCGTTTTCCGAGGACGCCTCCCCGATCTCCTTTCCAAGTGCGATGACTTTTACATCAGCCAGGCCCGGAACGGCCATATGTATCTCCTGTGCCGCGCCGTAGGAGAGATCGATGATCCTCCCATTTACAAATGGCCCGCGATCATTGATGCGCACAATCGTTGACTCATTATTCTGAAGGTTAAGGACCTTTACATAGGTGCCCAGCGGCAGGGTTTTATGTGCCGCCGTCTTTTTATACATGTCATATGTTTCACCGCTTGATGTAGGACGGCCGTGAAAGTCCTTTCCATACCATGAGGCCTTTCCCGTCTCAATAAAGCCCATAGCGTCAGGCAAAGGGTAATATCTTTCCCCATCGACGACATAGTAGTCAGCAGGTGTTTTTTTCGCCTCTTCCGGAAGCGGGGCCGTTTTTGAAGGGGTCGGGCCTATGACCTGGATATAGCGGCCTCCCCTGGCGCAGGAGACAGTTATAAAGGAGCTGATCAATAAAAGCATTAAGATGCGATTTTTCATTTGTTGAGGGCTATGGAAAGGGCTGTTGTGAGTCTTATGATGTCCTGACTCGACTGTTTCAATCTGTTAATCAATAATTCGGAGAGTTTCATCAATATCTTCATTCCAAGGTTAGAATCGGCTTCTATAAGTTTTATGAAATCACCCCTGCTTATCCCAAGGAAGAGACAATCGGTCCTGGCGATAATTGAAGCTGAGCGGCTGTCCTGCCCGATAAGGGCCATCTCGCCGAAGATCACATGATCTTCAGGCTTAAAACTGGTCAGCACCTTCTCTGTCTGCCTGAAATCATTGTCTCCAAATTTCATAGTCAGACTCTTTGATACGCCGACCTCTCCCTCGACAACAAGATACATGCTGTCTCCCTTTTCACCCTCCTGCATAATGATCTCATCCTTATGGAACTTCTTTTCCCGCGTTATAGTTAAGACCTTGGCAAGCTGTTCCTCATCAAGGGAGCTGAAGATAAAAGACCTTCTTATTGCATCCGATGCGTTCATAGATCGCCTAAGCTGCCCCTCCTACCAGTTTCCCGATAATCCCTGACTCCAGGGGGCGCTCTTTGGAGACAATAACGAGCCAGTCATTCCTGGATAACCTGAAATCATCGGGAGGATTGAGTGTTACCGCCGTGTCATCCCTGCCGCCAAAGAAGTCCTTGCCGGACTCTTCAAATTTCCGTTTTATGAATTCATCGATAAAGGTTGAATCATCTGAAAGGATATCATCTAGGCTGATCTTTTCCTCTTCCCTTACAACAGCCAGGGTAAGCGCCCCGTATTTATTTCTGAGATAAGAGGCTATTTCTCCGAAGGTAGCGTCAATATATTTCTGAGGAACCGGGACCCTCCATAATTTATTAACGTCCTTATTGTTTACAAGCAGCATGATAGTATCGGTAACGCCAGGTGAAATGGCTGAAGTGGCAAGCAGGAATCCTGCGGACTCTCCCCTGACAACAATCTCGTCAACGTTGGTCCTCCTTAAATGCTCCCTGTTCTCTTCCTTTATAAGTTCAGCGCAAAGCCTGATCTTAGGCGCCATGGATTTTATGGCCATGCAACCGAAGATGGTCCTTTCATCGGCATTTTCTATGCTGTGACCTTCCGACGACATATCAGCCAGCACAATTGCAGACGCCGCCCTTTGCAGATTGGCCCTTGCCAATACATCCTCCTTTACGAAATTTCCCCTCACAAAACGAAGGTCTTTATACTTGTATTGGATTGATTGAACTTCGTCTCTATCCAGTTCGCTTATAAGGACTATCTTTGGGGACGCACCCTTTCCCTGGTGAAGGAGGCCGTCTATAACCCTGTCCCCATGCTCGTTCCAACCGCATATGATGATGTGTCCAGTTTCCTTAACGGGTTCCAAGCCTTTTCCCTCCTTTATCTTTCTCTCGATCAGGATCGAAGAAATGGATGCGGTAACAAGAGACAATATAAGCGGTCCGCAGAGGATAATCATCATTGCAACAATCCTTCCAGCGGTTGATTCAGGGACAATATCCCCGTAGCCGACTGTTCCCAGCGTTACGACAGCCCAGTAGACCGCATCAAAAAACCCCCCTGCCCCCTTTGTCAGATAATATCGGTCTGCAAAAAAGAGCGAGACAGCGCCAAAGAAGATAACAAAAAATATGACAAAGAGAAGATAGAAAAACTTTTCGTTTTTTAGAAGAAAGTATATCTCCCTCAAGCGATCAGTAATCCCGGACAGATATTTGCCGATATTATCACTTCCCAATTTTCATATCCTCTTTCTTTTAGCCGCTAAAATATTAACAGATATGTTATTATATTCAAGAAGTAATATTATTGACGTATCACTAAATAAAACATTAATGAGACACTTGAGTCGGCTGCTGATTCAAGCAATTTACAAACTATTCACAATCAGGCTTAATTTCCATCAGACCATATTTAACAATTTACTTGACACACAAAAATGTTCTGGTAATTATATTGTAGTTATAATGTGATTACATCGGCTATTTACTTTCGGGTCAGGATTTCATCAAAAGAGAGGAAGAGAATGAGGCTAAAAGACAAGGTCGCGATAGTTACGGGCAGCAGCCGCGGCGTGGGAAAGGCTATAGCAACGGCGTTCGGACAAGAAGGGGCGAATGTTGTTGTGAATTATTCCTCAAGCCGGAAGGCGGCTGATGATGTGGTTGAAAAGATAAATTCCTTCGGCAGCAGGGCCTTAGCGGTCAAGGCTGATATTGCCGATAAGGCTGAAGTTGAAATCCTCATCAAGACTGCCATGGATGAATTCGGCAGGATCGATATCCTAGTAAATAATGCCGGCTTTACCCGTCCGGCCATGATGCTTAAGATGACCGAAGATGAATGGGACCAGGTCGTGGACATACATCTTAAAGGGGCCTTCCTTTGTTCGCAGGCCGCCGCACAACATATGAAAGAACGGAATCGCGGAAAGATAATCAATGTGACATCTGTCGCCGGTCTTGTAGGAACGGTGGGGCAGATCAATTACAGCGCCGCCAAGGGCGGTCTCCTGAGCATGACCAAGTCCGCGGCCCGTGAACTTGCCCGTTACAATATCTGCGTCAATGTCATATCCCTGGGCATTGTTGCGACGGACATGACTGAAAAAATAAGGACCGATGAAAAACTCAGCGAGATATACATGAACCGGATACTTTTAAAAAGGTTCGCTGAGGCTGAGGATATCACACCTGCCTTTGTGTTCCTGGCCTCTGACGAGAGCAATTATATAACCGGTCAACTCCTTTGCGTTGATGGCGGGTATGGCATGACATAGCATAAAAATAACAGGCCTTATGCACCTGTTAAAGCCATAATATATCGGGACGTTAACAAAGCAACTCTTCCAGTAAGGAGAAAAACAATGACCCAAATACCGGAAAAAATTAAAACATGGCAGATGATTCAACCCACGACATTCAACAAGGAGACCAAGGAATCCACGCCTGGCATACTGCAAAAGGTCGAGATCCCCGTACCTGAATTAAAGCCGGGCGAGGTGCTGGTTGAGGTCGCGGGCTGCGGAGTATGTCATACAGACCTGGGATACTTCTATGACGGCGTTCCCACCGTATCAAAACCTCCCTTGACCCTGGGACATGAGATCGCAGGCACCGTTGTTGCCGGAGATGCAGCATGGATCGGCAAAGAGGTAATAATCCCGGCGGTTATGCCATGCAGGCAGTGCATCCTCTGTAAGACCGGACGAGGCAACAGATGCCTGGCCCAGAAGATGCCTGGCAACAGCATCGGGATCTACGGCGGCTTTTCCAGCCATATCCCTGTGCCCAGCATTGATCTCTGTGAGGTAAAGAGACGCGGAGATATACCTCTCTCCCATCTTGCGGTAGTCGCTGATGCTGCTACGACGCCATACCAGGCCGCAAAAAGGGCCGATCTGCAACCCGGAGACAACGTAATTGTCATAGGCATAACAGGCGGCGTGGGCCAGTATGTGGGACAGATGGCCAAGGCCCTTGGCGCTAAAAC
>Ga0153915_10001526_pt1 | contig 21251 bp, 21 predicted proteins | sample Opewatmetagenome_2_FD_107003 | JGI IMG/M metagenome (GOLD analysis project Ga0153915, IMG submission 107003) | Freshwater wetland microbial communities from Ohio, USA - Open water 3 Core 3 Depth 3 metaG | ecosystem: Environmental > Aquatic > Freshwater > Wetlands | place: USA: Ohio, Lake Erie...
CCGGCGCCGCCCGTAGTATCGTCGCTTGCAACTCGCTGACGCGCCCGTCCGTAGTCGCCCGCGGACGGGCGTGCTAGTTTGTGCCACCGAAAACCGTCGTTCATCGATCTTCCGCTCACCGCGGGGTGCATTCATGCGTTTCATCAGTGTCGCACCGCTCGCCGCCGCGCTCGCCTGTGGCTCGGGGCAAATGCAGTCACCGGCCGCAGCGCCGGCGCCGGCCCCGGCGCCCACCGCGCAGCGTGGTGTCGCTTCCATTACCGCGGAGGACGTCCGCCAGCGCATCTATCGGATCGCGGACGACTCGATGCGCGGGCGGGCGACCCCCTCCCCCGAGCTCGAGAAGATGGCCGGATATGTCGCTGCCGAGTTTCGACGCTTCGGCCTGACGCCGGCGGGCGACAGCGGCGGGTACCTGCAGCGCTATCCACTGAATGTCTACGAATCCGTGGCCGACAGTGTCGGCGTCTGGGCGAGCGGCACGGCGACGGTGCGCTGGACGCTCGGGCAGGACATGAAATTCATCCAAGGGGCGCCCATCGCGGATCGTGTCGCTGAAGGGGTCATCCTCGTCACCGGAACGCCGCAATCGGGAGGCGGACTCGACTCGGCGCTGACCACGGGGAAGATCGCCATCGTTCCCATCGGTGCGACCGGGTTTGCGGGCGCGGGCGCCCTGCTCCAACGCCACCCAGCCGCCGTTGTGGCGATCCTCGACGTGCCCGACTCCGCGTGGGCTCAGGCTCCCAGTCAGTCGGGACGGGTGGTGGAGAATCCCAATGCAGGCGGAGGAATCGTGATTCCGCCCATCCTCGCGATTCGCGGCGCCGCCGCGCAGTCGTGGCTCACGCAGGCGGGCGTGAATCTCGATTCGGCGCGAGCCGGTGCCACCGGGCCACTGGCGGCGCGCGCGGTTCCCGGCCTCACGCTCCATGTCAATCTGCCGCGGCGACTGCTGCAGCGCACCGGTGCACCGAACGTGGTCGGCCTGCTCGAAGGCTCCGACCCGGTCTTGCGGCACCAGTACGTGGTCTTCAGCGGCCACATGGATCACATCGGTATGCCGAAGGACGGCGAGGGGTGTAGTCCCAAGGGTGCCGACTCGATCTGCAATGGCGCCGATGACGACGGCACGGGATCGGTTGCGGTCCTGGAGCTCGCGCAGGCCTTCGCCTCCGCACCGGTGCGGCCCAAACGCTCGCTCATCTTCCTGACTGTGAGCGGTGAGGAGCGGGGTCTCTGGGGCAGCGCCTATTTCGCCGACCATCCGACCGTCCCGGTCGACAGTATCGTGGCAGATCTGAATAGCGACATGGTCGGGCGTTCCGATACCCTGCGGGATTCGATGGTCGTCATCGGCCGTGAGCACTCCGACCTGGGCGCGACCCTCGATCAGGTGGCGGCGGCGCATCCCGAACTGCGCATGACGCCGGTAGGCGACCGGTGGCCTCAAGAGAACCTGTACTTCCGCTCCGACCACTACAATTTCGCCCGCAAGGGCGTCCCGATCCTCTTCTTTACGAGCGGGCTGCACCCGGACTACCACCAGGTCAGCGACACCCCGGACAAGATCGACACCGAGAAGGAGGCGCGATTCGTCCGGCTGGAGTACTACCTGGGCGAGACCGTGGCGAACGCGGCGCGCAAGCCGCAGTGGAATCCGGACAGCTACCGGCGCATCGTCCAAGGCGGAGCGAACTAGGAACCCAATGAAGGTCGACCTCTACTCGCGGCACAAGCAGGAGTACGTCGCGCCCCGGTCACCCGCCACGGTGACGGTCGGTCCCGCGAAGTATCTGGTCGCGGTGGGGCGCGGCGATCCCAACGACCCGGCCTTCAGTGCGGCCATCGGGGCGCTCTACGGTATCGCGTTCACAATCAAGATGGCCCAGAAGGCGCGCCGCCGGGATTTCAAGGTGGCGAAGCTCGAGGGGCTCTGGTGGGGCGTCCGGCACGGCCGCTTGCTCATTGATTCCCCGGTCCGCAGTTGGCGCTGGAAGGTGATGATCCGCGTGCCGACGTTCGTGACGGCCCGCGATCTCCTCGCCGCCCGCCAGGCCTTGCTCGCACGAGGGCGAGCGGGTCCGGTGTCGGTGCGGCTGGAAACGCTGCGCGAAGGGAAATGTGTGCAGATGCTGCACCGCGGTCCCTACCGGGCGGAGCACGCCACGATCGACGCGATGATGGCATACGCCCGCGCCCACGGCCTCCGGCCACGCGGACGCCACCACGAGATCTACCTCTCGGATCCGGGACGCGTCGCGCCGGCGAAACTGCGGACCATTCTCCGCCAACCGGTGCGCTAGGCGGCCTCGATCCCCAGCAGCGCGGCGTTCGACTTCGCGCGTCGCATCAATGCCAGCAGATTCTCCATCCCCTGGGCGGTCGGCAGCCCCACCAGGCGGCGGCGCAGCTCCTGTCGCGCGGCGACCACCGCCGGAGCCGCGAGCAGCTCTTCGCGCCTCGTCCCGCTGGCGGCTACGTCCACCGCGGGGTAGATCCGCCGGTCGGCCAGCTCGCGCGTGAGACGGAGCTCCGCATTGCCGGTTCCCTTGAACTCCTCGAAGATCACGTCATCCATCCGGCTTTCGGTCTCGACGAGCGCCGTCGCAATGACGGTCAGCGATCCGCCGTCGGGCACCGCCCGTGCCGACCCGAACAGGGCCTTCGGCTTCGCCAGCGCGTTCGCATCCAGACCACCGGACATGGTGCGGCCGCTGGAACGGCCGGCGGTGTTATGGGAGCGTGCCAGTCGGGTGAGCGAGTCGAGCACGATCACGACGTCGCGGCCGAGCTCGACCTGGCGTCGCGCGTGCTCGAACACCATGTCCGCCACCGCGACGTGCCGTTCGTGGGGCAGGTCGAAGCTGGACGCAACGACTTCGCCGCGACCCCAATCAATCATCTCGCTCACCTCTTCCGGGCGCTCGTCCACGAGGAGGATGAGCAACTCCGTGCCCGGGAAGTTCTGCGCCACGCCTTCGGCCACGGCCTGCAGGACGATCGTCTTGCCGGCCTTGGGCGGGGAGACGATGAGTGCGCGTTGGCCGAATCCGAGCGGGCACACGAGGTCGATGACACGCTGGATGTCGCCGGTGCGGGGGCTCTGTGGCGCCGCAGTCTCCAGGGTCAGGGGCCGCGAGGGATGGACCGCGCCGAGGTTCGCGAATGCGGGACGGTCCCCCAGCCGATCCGGCGCGATGCCGTTCACCGTGAGCACGCGCCCGTGTTCCAGCTCGAGCCGATCGCCGCGCCGCAATCCTGGCAAACGGACAGACGGGTCACCACGAGCGGGCAAATAGCTGTTCGCCGCCAGTCGAAGTACGCCGCCGCCCTTGGGAGCGGGATCGAACCAGCCGGTAATTGGTGGCAGGGGGAGACCTCAGAGGAAATATGCTATCGGCTATCGGCTACCGGCAGGGTGCGCGGCTTGGGCAGGCCGATAGCCGAAAGCCGATCGCTTATCTTCTGTCCCACATGCGCCAAGCCAACATCCGCAACTTCTGCATCGTGGCCCACATCGACCATGGCAAGTCCACCCTCGCCGACCGCCTGATCGAGCTGACGGGCACGCTCGACAAGCGCCTCATGCGCGAACAGGTGCTGGACACCATGGACCTGGAGCGAGAGCGGGGCATCACGATCAAGCTGAACGCCGTGCGGATGAACTACCACGCGCGCGACGGCCAGCTCTACGAGCTCAACCTGATCGACACGCCGGGCCATGTGGACTTCACCTACGAAGTCTCCCGCTCACTCGCGGCGTGCGAAGGGGCGATTCTCGTCGTCGACGCCTCGCAGGGCATCCAGGCCCAGACGCTGTCCAACCTCTTCCTGGCGCTCGACGCCGGGCTCGAGATCATCCCGGTCCTCAACAAGATCGATCTGCCCGGCGCCGAGCCCGACCGGCGGGCGCAGGAGATCCACGATCTCATCGGGGCGAACGCAGACGACATTCTCCGCATCTCGGCCAAGGACGGGACGGGCGTTCCGGAGGTGCTCGAAGCGGTGGTCCATCGCGTCCGGCCTCCCCAGGGAGCACCCGAGGCGCCGTTGCGGGCCCTGATCTTCGATTCCTACTACGACCGCTACCGCGGCGCGATCCCCAGCATCCGCGTGGTGGATGGCCGGCTGCGCCCCGGGATGAAGATCGCGTTCGGGGCTCACAAGGACGATCTCTACGAAGTCGACGAGGTGGGCAATCTGCAGCTGGGCCACAAGCCCACGGAGCAGCTGGAGGCCGGCGAGGTCGGGTACTTCATCGCCAACATCCGGGGCGTCAAGGAAACGCGTCCAGGGGACACGGTCCTGGATGCGGAGCACCGCGACACGCCGCTGCTCCCCGGATATCGCGAGATCCAGTCGATGGTGTTCGCGGGGCTCTACCCCACGAACGCGGAACAGTATGAGGAGCTGCGCGACGCGCTCGCCAAGCTGCAGCTCAACGACGGGTCGCTGCACTACGAGCCCGAGACGTCGGTGGCGCTGGGGTTCGGGTTCCGTTGCGGGTTCCTCGGCCTCCTGCATATGGAGATCGTGCGGGAGCGGCTGGAGCGCGAGTTCAATCTCGACCTGATCTCCACCGTGCCCAACGTGGAGTACCACGTCTACAAGACCGACGGCTCGAAGGAGATTGTGGAGAATCCCAGCGCGATGCCCCACGGGTCGGGTGTCGAGCGGGTGGAGGAGCCGTTCGTGAAGGCGCGGATCCTCGTGCCGGCGGAATACATCGGCGCGATCATGAAGCTGGGACAGGAGCGCCGCGGCGTATACCTGGGGATGCACTACGTGGACCCGACACGCGTGGAATTCACGTTCGAGTTTCCGCTGGCGGAGATCATCCTCGACTTCTACGACAAGCTGAAGACGGTGTCGCGCGGCTACGCCTCACTCGACTACGAATTCCTGAGTTACCGGGTGAGCGAACTCGTGAAGCTCGATCTCCTGCTCAACGGCGAGGCCGTGGACGCATTCAGCGTGATCATCCACCGCGACAAGGCCTACGACTGGGGCCGCAAGATCGCCGAGAAGCTGAAGGAGCTGATCCCGCGGCAGCTGTTCGAAGTGATCATCCAGGCCGCCATCGGCAACAAGGTGATCGCGCGGGAATCGATCCGTCCGTTGCGCAAGAACGTGCTCGCCAAGTGCTATGGCGGCGACGTGACGCGCAAGCGCAAGCTCCTGGAAAAGCAGAAGGAAGGCAAGAAGCGAATGAAGCAGGTGGGGACGGTGGAGATCCCTCAGGAAGCGTTCCTGGCGGTGTTGCAGGTTGACTAGCCTGGTCATCCAGACGGCGTTCCTGGGCGACGTGCTGCTCACGACTCCGCTGCTGGCCGTGCTGGCGGAACGGCATGGGCCGGTCGACGTCGTCACGACGCCGGCCGCCGCCCCCCTCCTCGAGACGCACCCCGCCGTGCGGCGTGTGATTCCCTACGACAAGCGTGGAGCGGATCGGGGAATCGCCGGCCTGCGACGGCTGGCCGGCGGGCTGCGTGCGGAGCGCTACGAAGCGGCATACCTTCCCCACCGATCGTTGCGCAGTGCGGCGCTGGCGTTGCTCGCCCGGATCCCGCGGCGCGTGGGATACTCCGACGGCTGGCGGGTGCTGTACACCGAAGCCCGGCCCCGCCCGCGGGACGGCCACGAGATCGACCGGCTCCTGGCGCTCGCCGACGCGGCGCCGCGCCATCAGACACTGCCGACGCTGCAGCTGTCGGTGGCCGACGTGGCGCGGGCCAGGGCCCTGCTCGGGATGGAAACGATCCGGACGCCGTTCGCCGCACTCGCGCCGGGATCGATCTGGGGCAGCAAGCGGTGGCCGCACTACGCCGCACTGGCGTGGCGGCTCGTCGAGCGCCTCGATGTCGTGCTGGTGGGCGGATCCGATGACGCCCGGCTCGCCGACGGCATCGTCGCCGGCACGCGGGACGCCGGTGCGTCGCACCACGCGGTGAGCCTGTGCGGCCGGCTCTCGCTGCGCGAGTCGGCGGCCGTCATCCAGGAAGCCTGCGTCCTCGTGACGAACGATTCGGCGCCGCTGCACTTCGCGCAGGCGATGGGGACACCGACCGTCGCGGTGTTCGGGCCGACGATCCCGGCATTCGGGTTCGGGCCGCGCGGCCCGCGCGACGTCGTCGTGAGCGTGGACGGGCTCGCCTGTCGCCCGTGCTCGCCCCACGGCCCCGCGGCGTGTCCGCTGGGACACCATCTGTGCCTGCAATCACTGAGCGTGGACGACGTGCTCCACGCGATCGAGGAGACCGGTGCGCTACATAGTCGGGATTGACGTCGGCGGAACCAACATCGTCGCGGGCACGGTGGCCCAGGACGGCTCGGAAATCCTGGGCGTCCTCTCGGAGCCCACGATCTCCGAGGAGGGTCCCGACGCGGTCGTGACCCGGATCGTCGATCTGGCACGGGCCTCGATCGCCCGGGCCAACGGCCGGGAGATCGCCGGCGTGGGCATCGGCTCGCCGGGGCCGCTCGATACGAAGACCGGGATGGTCCTGCTCACGCCCAACCTCGGCTGGGTCAACATGCCCCTGCGCGATCGCGTGGCGAGCGCACTAGGCCTGCCCGCCACGCTCGACAACGACGCCAATTGCGCCATTTTCGGCGAATGGTGGCGCGGCGCCGCCCGTGGGGTGGAGCACGTGGTCGGACTCACGATCGGCACGGGGATCGGCGGCGGGATCGTGCTGCACGGCGACATCTACCGCGGCGCGTCGGACATCGCGGGTGAGATCGGCCACATGACCATCGACTCCAACGGGCGCCGCTGCAAATGCGGCAACTACGGCTGCCTCGAGGCGTACGCCTCCGGCCCGGCGATCGCTGCCCGCGCGGTGGAGGGCATCGAAGCCGGCGCGGACAGTGCCCTCCCCCGCCTCGTGGGGGGTGATCTACGGAAGATCACCGCCCAGGTGGTGTACGACGCGGCGCACGAAGGCGACGAGTTCGCGCTCGAGGTCGTCCGCGACACGGCCAAGTTTCTCGGCGCTGGCGTCGCCAACATCATCAACATCTTCAATCCCCAGGTGGTGGTCATCTGCGGCGGCGTGACGCGGGCCGGCGACAAGCTGTTCGTGCCACTCCGGAGTGAGGTCAAGCGGCGGGCGTTCAAGCCGGCCGTCGACGTCTGCCGGATCCTGCCCGGCGAGCTGCCGGGCACGGCCGGCGTCTGGGGCGCCGCCGCGGTCTTCATCAAGCGGACGTGGGGTCGGGTGTGAAGCGCCTGGGCGTCGTCGGGACGATGGTGTGGGACACGATCTACGGGCGGGATCCCGCGCAGGGCGCGGTGCAGGAGTGGGGCGGCATCGCCTACGCCCTGGCCGGGCTGGATGCGGCTCTGGGCGACGACTGGGCGATCGTGCCGCTCATCAAGGTGGGGCGCGATCTCGCGCCGCAGGCCGCGGTGTTCCTGCGCGATGTGCGGCGCGTCATCCCCGGCGCCCGATTCATCGAGGTGCCGGAGCCGAACAACCGCGTGACCCTGCGCTACGAGACGGCGGAGCGGCGCTGCGAGCAGCTCACCGGCGGAGTCACCGGGTGGACTTGGCCCGAGCTCGGAGGTCTGGTGCAAGACCTCGACGCGCTGTACGTGAATTTCATCTCGGGCTGGGAGCTGGGGCTTGAGACTGCGCAGCTCCTGCGGCGGGGCTTCCCGCGGCCGATCTACGCCGACCTGCACAGTCTGTTTCTCGGTCACGCACCGGATGGCACCCGGGTCCTGCAGCCGCTGCCGGGGGCCGACAGCTGGTTCAGCTGTTTCGACACAGTCCAATTGAATGAAGACGAGTTCGGGCAACTGGGTCCCGACCCTCTCGCCGCGGCCGCGCACGTGTTGGCGGGCGGCTGCGACGCGTTGATCGTGACGCTCGGGGTTCGGGGCGCCGCCTACTTCGTGGCGACCCCGCGGCCGGGGAGCCCGATCCGCAGCGCGCGGGTCGCGCTCGAGCCGGGCGACCGCACGCCCCTGGCGGGCGACCCCACGGGCTGCGGCGATGTGTTCGGCGCCGTGACCTGCGCCCACCTGTTGCAGGGCGCCACGCTCGAGGCGGCCATCCGCGCCGGCAGTCATCTGGCGGCGCGCAACGTGACCCACCGTGGCGCGACGGGGCTGCGCGACCACCTGTTGGGCCGCCTCGCCTCCGTATGACCAAGCTGGTGGATGTCCCGGCACAGTTCGACGATCGATCGTTCGATCAGTTTGCGGCGGCTTTCAGCCGCGCCTCCGCCGACGGCGGGCGGCTGCTGTTTGACGCGCACGCCACCGAGTGGGCGTCTCCCTACGGCCTCGTGGGCCTGCTCGCCGCCGGGCAGGCGGCGCGCTCGTCGGGCGGCGAGGCCCCGCTGCTCACCGTGCCCACCGCCCCGGAGGTGCTCTCGTATTGGAGTCGGGCCGGGTTTTTCCGCGGTGCGCGCGAGCTGTTCGAGATCCACGGCAAGGTCCCGCGCGGGCAATCCACCGCCGACTCCGACGTCCTGCTCCCGGTCACGGCCGTGCGCGCGTCCGAAGACGTTCATGATGTGGTGGGCCACATCCAGCAGCGCGCGACCGCCATTCTGTCGGGCGAGCTGGGGATCGATCCGAAGGCGACGATGGGGTTCGCTATGGCGCTTTCGGAAGCGTGTCAGAATATTGTAGAGCACGCCGGCACCGGCGGATGGGTGGCGGTGCAGAGCTATCACTGGCGGCGCCGCCTGGCCCGTCGGGTCGTCGTCATCGCGGTGGCGGACGCGGGGGTGGGCTTTCGGGCTTCACTCGAACCGACACATGGACGCCGCTTCGGCGACCGTTGGGGGGACGCCACGGCGCTGGAGGCGGCGCTGATCCAGGGCGTGAGCCGATTCCGGGACCCGGGCCGTGGGCAGGGGTTGAAGGGAATCCGGAACTACGTCTCGCGGTGGGACGGCAAGATCGCCATCCGCAGCGGTACGGCGCGGATCGCGATCGTTCCCTCCTGGGACGATGACGTGCCGCTCGCCGAAGGGCTGCCGCCATTCCCGGGCTCCCAGGTCCTTCTCATCATTCCGGAGCAGAAAGCCCGACACGCGTGATCCACTCCATCGACGTCTCTGCGGTCCTGCGCCAAGCCGTGCGCGCCTCCTACGCCGACCTCGTGACCCGCGCCACGGGACGGGCGGTGCGCGAGCACATCGAGCAGGTGTACGCCGCGCAGACCGGCGGGGTGGCGCGCATGGACTTCACGGGTGTGCGGTGCATCGACTACTCCTGCGCCGACGAGATCGTGGCCAAGCTGCTGCGCGAGCGCATCCGTGTCCTGGTGCTGCGCGGCTGCTCCGACGCCCACCTGGAGGCGCTGGCACCGGTGCTCGAAGGGCATGGGCTCGCCGCGCTGCTCGAGCGCGCCGACGGCACGCTGGACGGCCTCGGGCGCCGGGAATCCACCGATGCCCTGCTCGAGGAGCTCGTCGCCCTGCACCTCGCCGCGCGCGGAGCCGGGGGCGTGGTGGCGCTGGTCGCTGCGTGACGCGCCGTCGGCTCGGACTCTCCACCCGCGCCATTCACGGCGACCCGGAGCCCCGACCCGACTGGACGCCGGTGTCGCAGCCGATCTACCAGAGCAGCACTTTCACCAATCCGATCGGCTCGTCCGCCGAGGTCCTCTACACCCGCTACGGCAACAACCCCAACCAGGTCTCGTTGGGCCGCCGGCTGGCGCAGCTCGAGGGCGCCGAAGCCGCCTTGTTCGTGGCGAGTGGCATGGGGGCCACCGCGCTGGCGCACCTCGCCGTGCTGCGACCCGGGGACCATCTGATTTCCAGTGAATGGATCTACGGGGGCGTCCAGCGCCTGTTCACGCAGGAGTTCGGGCGATTCGGCATCGAGGTCACGTTCGTCGACCCGCTGCGCTCACGCGCCTGGAAAGAGGCGTTGCGGAAGAACACCCGGGCGCTGTTCGTGGAAACCCCCACCAACCCGCTGCTCCGGGTCATCGACCTCGAGCCGATCGCGACACTGGCGAAGGCCGAGGGGCTGGCCCTGCTGGTGGATTCCACCTTCGCCTCGCCGATCGCGTTCCGGCCGCTGGAGCATGGGGCCGACATCGTGATCCACAGCGCCACGAAATACCTCAACGGACACGGCGACGTCATCGCCGGGGCGGTGGCGGGCTCGGAGGCCGTGGTCGAAGAGGTGCGGCGGTTGATGCAGCTGTGGGGGCAGGCGATCGATCCGCACGCGGCCTGGCTCATCGAGCGCGGCATGCGCACCCTCGCCATCCGGGTCGCGCGGCACTCTGCCACCGGGCTCACGCTCGCGGAATGGTTCGCCCGCCAGGCTCAGGTCGCGGCCGTGCACTACCCCGGCCTCGCGTCGCACCCCGATCACAAGACCGCCAAGCGGGTACTCGAAGGATACGGTGGGATGCTGGGACTCGAGCTCAAGGGCGGCGCGCGCGCCGCCGAGCGGTTCCTGCGCGCCCTGACGATCGCGGCGCACGCACCCTCGCTGGGCGGCACAGAGACGCTCGTTTCCGAGCCGCGGCTCACCTCCCACAAGGGACTCACGCCCGACGAGCGCGCCCGCGCCGGGATTGCGGACGGCTTTCTGAGATTCTCTCTCGGACTCGAGGATGCCGACGACCTCATCGCGGATTTCGCCCAGGCGCTGGCGCAGCTCTAGGTGATCAAGTTCACGAACGTCTTCAAGACGTACGCCAAGGGCGGCCTCGCGCTCAAGGACGTCTCCTTTCACATCGCGAAGGGGGAGTTCGCCTTTCTCACCGGGCACTCGGGCGCCGGGAAGTCCACCGTGCTGAAGCTCATCTACGCCGACGAACACCCCTCGAGCGGCGAAGTGCGCGTGTCGGGATACGATGTCACCGGCATGCGCGCGCACGAGGTCCCGCACCTGCGCCGCCGGCTGGGGATCGTGTTCCAGGACTTCCGCCTGCTGGAGGATCGCACGGCGGAAGAGAACGTGGCGTTCGCGCTCGAGGTCACGGGCGCGCGTCGCTCCGCGATTCCCGCACGCGTCATGCGCGTCCTGACGCAGGTCGGGCTCGCGGCGAAAGCGGGCGCGTATCCACGGGAGCTCTCGGGCGGCGAGCAGCAGCGCGTCGCGATCGCGCGCGCGCTCGTCAACGAGCCGCAGGTGCTCCTGGCGGACGAACCGACCGGCAACCTCGATGAGCGCGCCACGCGCGGCGTGTTCCAGCTGCTGCGGGACATCAACGCGAGCGGGACGGCGGTCGTCATGGCCACGCACGACCTCGAGCTCGTCCGCTCGGCGCCGTATCGCGTCATCGAGCTCCAGGACGGCGCCGTCGTGTACGACTCCGCCGTGGACGAGTCCGCGGCGGGGGAGACCCCGGCATGACCCTCACCGTGCGCGAAGCATTGCTCGCCTTCCGGCGCGCGCCGCTCCTCTCCGCGCTGTCGGTCACCACCATCGCCTTCTCCCTGTTCGTGCTCGGGTTGTTCGGTCTCGTCGCCGTCAATCTGCGCCAGGCGCTCCGGAGCGTGGCCGAGCGGGTCGAAATCGTGGCGTACGTGTTGCCGGGCACGCCGATCGAGACGGTCACCCTGGCGGAGCAGGACATCGAAGCGTTCCCAGAGGTACTGTCCGCTGATTACGTGTCCGAAGACAGCGCCCTGGGCCGCGCCCGGCGCGAGCTGGTGGAGTTCCGCGATCTGCTGCGCGAGATGGAGCGCAATCCGCTGCCCGCCTCGATCGAGGTCAAGCTCAAGCCGGGCTACCAGGACGCGACGCACGTGAACGCCGTCGCCGACCGGCTGCGGGGCTTCGCCTTTGTGGACGACGTGCGCTACGGCCGGGACTGGGTCGAGAAGCTCGATCGGCTGCGCGGACTCGCCGCCGCCGTGGGCGTGGTCGTCGGGGCGGCGTTCGCGATCGTTGCCGTGATCATCATCGGCACCACGATCCGGATGGCCGTGCTGCAGCGCAGCCGCGAGATCGCGATCATGCGGCTCGTGGGCGCCACCGATGGATTCATCCGGCGGCCATTCCTGCTGCAGGGCGCGCTCAAGGGCCTGCTCGGTGGTCTCGCCGCCGTCGCGCTGTCCTACGCCGCCTACGTGCTGATCAACCGCTTCCTCATCGCCTCGTCCTTCTTCACCTCGCTGCAGGCGCTGGGCGTCGTGCTGTTCGGCACGGTGATCGGGCTCATGGGGAGCCTCCTCAGCGTTGGGCGGCATTTGAGACGGGTATGAAACCGGGACGGGGGACGAGGGACAAGGGATGGGGTTGGATCGTCACGGCGATCGCGATCCCACTCGTCACCCTTCCCTCGTCCCCCCTCCCGCTCCTCGCCCAGCGCCCCACCCTCGAGCAGCAAATGCGGGACAACCAGCAACGCCTGGAAAACATCCGCCGGGAGCGGAATCAGGCGCAGCAGGATCTCGAGCGGCTGCGAGCCCAGGCGCACAGTCTCGCCGACGAGCTGACCAACCTCGAGCATCAAAAAGAGACCACGAACCGGATCGTGAACGAGCTGGACCGCCAGATCCTCCAGCTGGGCGACGCGATCGACCGCATCACGGTGGACCTGGTGCTCGCCCAGGACGCGCTGGACGAGAAGCGCGCGGTGGCGGAACGACGGCTGGTGGACATCTACAAGCGCGGAGCGTTGTACAGCTACCAGGTGCTGCTCGCCGCCGAGAGTTTCGGTGATCTCCTGTCGCGCTACAAGTACCTCTATCTGGTGAGCCGGCAGGACCGCCAGCTCGCCAACGAGATGAACCGCCTGCGGGATCGCATCGCGCAGGAGCGGCGCGGCCTGGTGGAAGCCCGCGACGCGCTGGAGCGACGCCGCACCGAGCGCGCTGAAGAGCTCCAGCACTTCGTGGATCTCACGTCGCAGCGGCAACGCAGCCTGCGCGAGACCCGTCGCAGCGTCGAGCGGGTGCAGGAGCGGCTGACCGCCACCGACGCGGAGGAGCGGCGCGTGACCAACGCGATCGCCGGGCTGGAGCGCGCCCGCCGCGAGGCCGAGGCGCGCGGTGCCGTCCCCACGACCGGTGCGATCACGAGCGGCAGCCTGGGCTCGCTCGATTGGCCGGTGACCGGCCGGGTCGTCTACGATTTCGGTCCGGCAGCCGGACCCGACAACACGCGCATCACCTGGCACGGCATCGGCATCGGCGCGGAAGAAGGCACCGCCGTCAAGGCCGTCGCCCCGGGCACGGTGGCGCTGGTCGGCCCACTCGGCACGTACCTCACGACGGTGATCGTGGATCACGGCGGCGGCTTCTACACGGTGTACGCCACGCTCAACGACGCGGCGGTCGTCAAGGGCGACCGGGTGATCCGCGGCCAGGTGATCGGTCACGTGGGGGGAGGTTCGACCGAGCAAGGCCCGCATCTGCACTTCGAGATCCGCGGGCCCGGGCAGATCGCGCTCGATCCGTTGAACTGGCTGAAGCCTCGATAGTGGGGAAGATGCGCCTTTTCCCCCTTACGCCGCTGCTCTCCGCCGTCGCCCTTGGTTGCCACTCGTCGTCCACCACCTTACAGGTATCCGGGACCGTCGAAATCCGGGATGTCCGCGTGGCCTCGCTCGCGGCGGGCCGAGTGGCGCGTCTGCTCAAGGACGAGGGGGACTCGGTACGGCGCGGGGACACCATCGCCGTGCTGGAGCAGCCCGGCCTGACGGCGCTGATCGAGCAGCGGCGTGCCCAAGCGCAGGCCGCGGCGCGGCGCACCGCCGAAGTGGCCGCGACCGTCGCCGACAGCGCGCGGGCGGCGAACGACCTCGCACGTGCGGCCGGGCTGCGCGCCCAGGGAATCATGTCGCCGCAGCAGTACGACGCCCTCGCGACCGCCGCGGCGGCCGCCGCGGCCCGACTGCAGGCCGCCCGCTCGGCCGCGAGCGAGTCGCGCGCCGCGGCCCAGGGAGTCGCGGCCACCGAAGCGGTGCAGGACGAGCTAGTCCTCCTGGCCCCCGCCGACGGCGTGATCCTCACCCGCTACCTCGAGCCGGGGGAGGCCGCCGGGGTGGGCACACCGGTCGTATCGCTCGGCGTCGTATCCCGACCCTGGATCCGGGCGTACGTGGGCGAGTCCTACCTCGCACGGCTGCACCTCGGGCAGACGGTGACGATTCGCGCGGACGGCCTGACCACTCCCGTGGCGGGACATATCGTCGAGATCGCCACCCGCGCCGAGTTCACCCCGCGCGCCGCGCTGACCGACCGTGAGCGGGCGGACTTGGTGTTCGCCATCAAGGTCGAGTTCGACGATCCCGCCGGCCGCCTCAAGGCCGGCCTGCCGGTGACCCTCGAGGTGCCGCTCACGCCGTGAGCGACACCGCCGTCGACATCCAGCAGCTCACGCGCCGCTTCGGCGCCATCACGGCCGTTTCTCGCCTCACGCTGCAGATCCCCCGGGGCGAGGTCTTCGGTCTGCTGGGCCCCAACGGATCGGGGAAGACGACCACGATCCGCATGCTGTGCGGCCTGCTCGACCCCACCGAAGGCACGGCCACGGTCGCCGGGCTCGACATTCGCACCTCCCCCGAGCGCGTCAAAATGCAGATCGGCTACATGTCGCAGCGCTTCGGGTTGTACGAGGATCTCACCGTAGCCGAGAACCTCGACTTCTATGGCGGGATCTACGGCCTTACGGGCCACGCGCGCGCCGGCCGCATCGCGGACGTCGTAGCATTCCTCGGCATCGGGGGACGGCTGGGCCAGCTCGCGGCGCAACTGTCCGGCGGTTGGAAACAGCGGCTCGCGCTGGGCTGCGCGCTGCTGCACCGGCCCCCCGTGCTGTTCCTGGACGAGCCCACGGCCGGAGTGGACCCGGCGGCACGGCGCAACTTCTGGAGCGCCATTCACGACCTAGCGCACGGCGGCACGACGGTGCTCGTGACGACGCACTACATGGACGAGGCCGAGCGCTGCGACCGGCTGGCGATGATGAGCCTCGGCCACCTCATCGCGCTGGGCACGCCGGCTGAGGTGGCGGCGCAGGTCGGCGGCAAGACGCTGGAAGACGCGTTCATCATCCTCCAGGAGCGCGACGAGCGATGATGCCCCGCTTCTGGCCGATGTTCCGCAAGGAATTCATCCAGATGCGGCGCGACCGGCTCACGCTGGCCATCATGATCGCCATCCCGGTGGTGCAGCTCCTGATGTTCGGCTACGCCATCCAAACCGATGTCCGGCACATCCCCACCGTCGTGTTGGACCAATCGCGCACGCCCGAGAGCCGCGACCTGATTGCCGCCTTCGAAAACACCGGCAGCTTTCGCATCGTGGCCCACGTCGACGGTCAGTCTGCGCTCGACGCGGCGATCGCCCGCGGGCAAGCGCAAGCCGGCATCATCGTCCCCCCGGGCTACGCGCGGGATCTGGGACGGGACCTCACGGCCACGGTGCAGGTCGTGATCGACGCCTCGGACCCGCTCTCGTCGCAGTCCGCCCTGGCGGCGTCGGCGGGGGTCGGTCAGGTGCGCAACCTGGCGGCGCTGGCGGCCGCCGCGGGCGGGGCCCGCCCGGCGATCGACGTGCGGATACGCCCCCGCTACAACCCCGGGTTGCGCAGCCCGAACTACATCGTGCCCGGTCTGGTCGGGGTGATCCTGACGCTCACCCTGGTGCTCATCACCGCCATGGCGATCGTCCGGGAACGCGAGCGGGGGACCCTGGAGCAGCTGATCGTTACGCCGATCACCAGGACCGAGCTGATGCTGGGAAAGATCGCCCCTTACATCGGGGTGGGCATCGTGCAGATGACCGCGGTGCTCACGCTCGGCCGATTCGTTTTCGACGTGCCGCTGTCGGGCAGCCTCCTGCTGCTATATGGCGTGTCCCTCATCTTCGTGATCGCGAGCCTGTCGTTCGGGTTGTTCATCTCCACGCTCGTGAAGAACCAGCAGCAGGCGATGCAGGTGAGCTTCTTCTTCGTGATGCCCAACATCCTCCTGTCCGGCTTCATGTTCCCACGCGCCGCGATGCCGCTGGCGTTTCAGTGGTTCAGCGAGCTCCTGCCGCTCACCCATTACCTCCAGGTGCTGCGCGGGATCCTCCTGAAGGGCGTCGGGATCGACGCGATCTGGCCGCAGGTGCTCATCCTGTGCGGGTTCGCGGTGGGCTTGATCAGTCTGGCGGTGCGGAGGTTCCACAAGACGCTCGACTGAACGAATTGGGGAGCAGGGAGTGGGGTGTGGTACCTGACAGTGCGACACGGAACTCCGTCGTCGTTCCGTCGAGTACCACTCCCGACTCCTCACGCCCATCTTTCAAGCGATGTCCCCCGCCCCCGAGACCCGATCCACCCGCCGCCGCATGGTCCGCCGCCAGCTGGCGGGGCGCGGCATCCGCAACCGGCGCGTGCTGGCTGCCCTGGCGTGGGTTCCGCGTGAGTGGTTTCTCGCGCCCCCGCTCGAAGCACAAGCGTATCGCGACGGCCCGTTGCCGATCGGCAGCGGGCAAACGATCTCGCAGCCCTACATCGTCGGATTGATGACCGAAGCCCTCGCGCCGCGCCGGAGCGATCGCGTGCTGGAGGTCGGCACGGGATCCGGATACCAGACCGCGATCCTCGCCCACCTCGTGCGACACGTGTATTCGATCGAGCGGCTCCCCGATCTGCTGGTCGAAGCCGAAGAGCGCTTCCGCCGACTCCGGCTCGGCAACATCGATACGCGACTCGGCGACGGCGCCGCGGGATGGCCGGAGGCGGCGCCGTTCGACGGCATTCTCATCACGGCGGCGACCCCGCGAGTGCCCGAGCCGCTGCTCGCGCAGGTGGCGCCGGGTGGACGAATCGCGGCGCCGGTCGGTGACCAGGCGGAGCAGGAGCTGGTCATCCTGGAGCGGCGGGCGGAGGGCTGGGTGGAGCGCCGGGCTGGCGGCGTCCGGTTCGTGCCGCTGGTCTCGCGGCTCGCCTTCCCTGCGGAGTCGCCCTGAGCACCCACGACGACCTGCTGGGCGCGCACGTCTCGACCCAGGGCGGCGTAGCGAATGCGCCGGGGCGTGCCCACACTATCGGCGCGACCGCCATCCAGGTGTTCACAAAGACGCCGAACCAGTGGCGGGAGCCGCGGATCGATCCGGATCACGCCGACGCATTCCGAATCGGGCTCGCTCGCGCCGGGATCCGGGCGGTGGTGGCGCACGACAGCTATCTCATCAACCTCGCCTCCCCGGATGCTGCGTTGCGCGAGCGCAGCGAACGCAGTTTCACGCACGAACTCGAGCGCTGCCGGGTGCTGGGGATCCCCTGGATAGTGAGCCACCCGGGGAATTTCATTGACGACCGGCAGGCGGGGCTCCGGAGAAACGCGGAGAGTTACGCAGCTTGCCTGGCTCGGATCGACGGGCCCGGGGTCCTCATCGAGGGAACCGCTGGATCCGGCACGGCCCTGGGCGCGACGTTCGAAGAGCTCGCGGCGTTGCGCGAGGCCATCCCCGCCGAGTCCCGAGACCGCGTGGGATTCTGCCTCGACACGGCTCATCTCCACGCAGCGGGGTATACCGTCGCCGCTGACGTGGGAGCGGTGTGGGCCGCGTTCGATCGGATGGTGGGCCTCGCCCACCTCAAGTGCCTGCACCTGAACGACTCGCGGGCCGCGTTTGGATCCCGGGTGGACCGCCATGCCTGGATCGGGGAAGGCACGATCGGCCCCGAAGCGTTCCGGCGCATCATGCGGGACCCGGGGCTCGCGGAAGTGATTAAGATTATCGAGACGCCGAAGGGGGACGATCCCGTGCGCCATGACCGGCGCATGCTGCGGCGACTGCGCGCGTATGCGCGTGTCGCGCGCCCCCCGGTGCGTTGAGGGCCTTCATGCGACGCTGGTCGACAGCAATGCTTCATGGAGGGGCGCGCGGCATCGCCGCCCTGCTGCTCGTGCTGCAGGCGGCGGCGGGCGGCGCCGTGGCGCTGGCGCACGCCAGCGATTCCACCGGCGGCCCCGCGACCTTCGAGTCGCATCACACCGCGAAATGCGTCACCGTCCACGACGCGGCGCGCTGCGCGCAGTGCCAGTATCAGGCGACCCGCGTGCTGCCGGCGGCCCGGCGTCGCCTGCCACTCGCCACGGGCGCCACGCGCTACGAGCCGAGCCGCGATCGCGCGCGCCTGGCGCCGGCGCGACCCCGTCTGCGCGCCGCACCGCCGCGCGCACCTCCCCAGTCTCCCGCCTGAGCAATCCAGACGCCACGCATCGGTAGCATCCGATGCGCGTCCACAAATCCACGGGTGTGCACGCGGGTTCCGCCGTACGGCGGGCCCCGCCCCCCTAGCGGACCATTCCGCTGGAGGCATTGGGAGATGTCGTATCTGCGATCCATGGTTCTGACACTGGCCGGAACGGCTATGGGACTGGCACCGGGGAGGCTGCTCGGTCAGCAGGGCCCGAGCGCCGCTCCACTGCCGCTGGTGCTTACGCGCCGGCAGGCCGTGGACTCCGCCCTGGCCCACAACCCGCAGCTGCGCGTCGCGCGCGAGCAGGTAGCGCAAGCGCGCGCGCGCGCGGTCACGACTGCCGCCTTCCCCGATCCCACGCTGACCGGCGATCTGACGGGACAGCCGGGTGCCACGCGGTTCCGATCCAACACGGGGAGCGATGTCGGGATCGGACTCTCGCTGCCATTCCCGACCAAGTTCCTGCTACTGCGCCGGGTGGGCAGTGCCGACGCCGATGCCGCACAATTCGGCTACGACCAGCTGCGCCAGCAGACCGCCTCCCTCACCGCGCAGGGCTATGATGCGCTGATCGTGCTCCTCCGGCACCGCGCCGACCTGTTGGATGGGGACTCCTTGGCCCGCGACTTCCTCCGGAAGACCCAAGTCCGCTTCGACGCAGGCTCGGTGCCACGACTGGACGTTGTGAAGGCCCGAGTGGATCTGGCCCAGGCGGAGAACGCGTTACTCGCCAATCAGCGCGACGTCGCGAACGCGAGGGCCGCGCTCAACCGTCTATTGGGACGCCCGCTGGGCGCCGGTATCGAAGCGGCCGATTCGCTCGCTGTCCCCTCAGACCTACCGCCGCTCGACTCACTCATAGGAATGGCGCTGGCTCGCCGGCCGGAGCTGCTGGGGCTCGCGCGCCAGCGCGCGGGTGCCGGTGCCGCCACGGCGCTGGCGCAGCAATACTGGCTGCCGGACCTCGACCTGTCGGTCGAGAAGAACCTGAGCCAGGGGGCCCCGGGCACCTACACGACCGGCATCGGCCTGAGTGTGCCCCTCTTCTTCTGGAATCATCAGCGCGGGGAGGTGGCGGAGTCGAAGCATCATGAACGCGAGCTCGAGGCGGCGTACACGGATCTCGAAGCGGAGGTCGAAGAAGACGTGCGCACGACTTACGCAACCGCCGCCACCGCGCTGCAACAAGCGGTGTACCTGCGGGATCAGCTGCTCCCCGAAGCCCGGCGCGCCTACGAGATCGCCCTGACCAGCTACGGGCTGGGTGGCTCGTCGACGCTCGACGTGCTCGACGCCCGCCGCACCCTGCTCGACGCCGAGGGCCAATACGCCGATGCCCTCGGCGCCGCCAACGACGCTCGCGCCGACCTGGAACGCGCCATCGGCACTGCCCTCGATGCCGGCTCCATGGGAGCCCCCTATGACCGCTAACCGCCGACTGTGTATCGTCGCGCTGCTGTGCGCCGCCTGTGGCCACAGCGCCGCGAAGACCGAGACCGACCAAGCCGCGTTCGGGCTCACGACCTCCCAGCGCTCCCGGATCCACGTGGAGCGCGTGAGCGACTCGAGCTTCCGCCCCACCGTGGAAGTCACCGGCACCGTGGCCTTCGACGGGGACCACAGCACGCAAGTGCTCGCCCCGATCTCCGGGCCCGTAAGTCGCATCCTGGTGGAGCCGGGAGCGCGGGTGACGGCGGGACAGCCCCTCGCCTACGTGTCCTCGCCGGACTTCGCCGCGGCCCTCGCCGCTTACCGCAAGGCGCAAGCGGCGGCGGCCAACGCGTTGCGGGTGGCCGCCCGCGATTCAGCGTTGTACGCGAACGACGCCCTGGCTCGGCAGGACCTCGAGCTGGCCCAGACCGACGCGGCGTCCGCCGTCGCCGACCGTGATGCGGCACTCGATCAGCTCCGCGCCCTCGGCGTCGACTCGATGACCGTCGACGCGATCCGTCAGAACCAGCCGATCCAGCTCTCCCAGGGCGTGATCCGGGCACCCCTCCCCGGTACCGTGGTCGAGCGACTCATCACGCCGGGTCAGCTGCTCCAGGCCGGGCAGACGCCCTGCTTCACGGTGGCCCGGCTCGGGACGATGTGGGTGATGGGAAACGTCTTCGAGCAGGACCTGCCCGCCGTCGCGGTGGGCGATGCGGCCGAGGTGCAGCCCACCGGCGGTGACCGAACCTTTCCCGGGACCGTGGATTACGTCGGTGCGCTGGTCGATCCGGATACCCGGGCGACCGCGGTGCGCATCGTGACCGAGAACCCGGGCGAGGGCCTGAAGAAGGACATGTACGTCCGGGTCGCGATCCACTCGCGGCACGCGCGGCGCGGACTGCTCGTGCCCACCTCGGCGGTGTTGCGGGACGACCAGAATCTGCCCTTCGTCTTCTTGGTCAAGGCGGACAGCTCCTTCGAGCGCCGTACCATCCGGTTGGGATCCCGGATCGGAGATCAGTTCGAGATCGCGGCGGGCCTGGCTGCCGGAGACCGCATCATCACGGAGGGCGGGCTGTTTCTGCAGTTCGCGGAGAATCAGTGACCGAGCCAACGCCCGCGCCGCCGGACGAGCTGCGGACCGCGTCGGTCATCAATCGGATCGTCGCGGTCTCCCTCCGGCAGCGGTTTCTCATCGGGCTTCTGACGCTGCTCCTGATCGGCGTCGGGGCCTGGTCGTTCTCGCGCCTTCCGGTGGACGCGTACCCCGATCTCTCCCCCACCATGGTGGAAGTGATCACCCAGTGGCCCGGGCATGCCGCCGAGGAAGTCGAACGCCTGATCACCGTCCCGCTGGAGGTCGAAATGAACGGCCTCCCGCGAATGCAGATCATCCGCTCCACTTCGCTCTACGGGCTCTCGGATGTCGTGATGACGTTCGCGGACGGCACGGACGATTACTTCGCCCGCCAACAGGTCTTCGAGCGCCTCCCCGACGCGGAGCTCCCCGCGGGTGTGTCGCCCTCGGTGTCTCCGCTCTTCTCGCCCTCGGGGCTGGTCTATCGGTACGTGGTGCAGAGTCCCGACCGCTCGCCGATGGAGCTCAAGATCATCAATGACTGGGTCATCGGACGGCAATACAAGTCGGTGCCGGGCGTGGCCGACGAATCGCCGCTCG
>Ga0153915_10001527_pt1 | contig 21248 bp, 19 predicted proteins | sample Opewatmetagenome_2_FD_107003 | JGI IMG/M metagenome (GOLD analysis project Ga0153915, IMG submission 107003) | Freshwater wetland microbial communities from Ohio, USA - Open water 3 Core 3 Depth 3 metaG | ecosystem: Environmental > Aquatic > Freshwater > Wetlands | place: USA: Ohio, Lake Erie...
CGGCCTGCACGAACGCGGTCACCAGCAGCAGCAGCGAGCTGCGGGGCAGATGGAAGTTGGTGATCAGGGCATCGACCGACAGGAACTCGTGCGGCGGGGTGATGTACAGGTCGCTCCAACCGTTGGTTGCGCCTGAGCGTGCGGCTGTCTCGAGCACCCGCACGGTGGTGGTGCCAACCGCGACCACGCGGCCCCCGCCGCTCTTCGTCTCTCGCAGCGCTGCCCACGTGGCCTGCGGCACGTCATACCACTCGCGATGGATGCGGTGCTGATCGATGAACTCGCCCTCCAGGGGCCGAAAGGTGTCGAGCCCAACGTGGAGGGTGACGCTGACCCGCCGAATCCCCTCGTCCTCCAGCGACTCGAGGAGCTCCGGTGTGAAATGGAGGCCGGCGGTCGGTGCGGCGGCGGAACCGGGCGGCTCCGCGTAGACGGTCTGGTAGCGGGCTGCTGGCGCGGAGTGGTCGCGGATATACGGCGGCAGCGGGACCTCACCAGCATCCGCCAGGACGGCGTGGGCCTCCCGCCCGAAGGTGATCGCCCGGGTGCCGCCGGGAAGCCGCTCCCCCACCTGCAGGCGGTCGCCGCTGCGGGTCGTGAGCATTGCTCCGACCGCAATGCGCCGCGACGGCCGGACCAGCGCCTCCCATCGTCCGCTGGCGTCCTCGATCGGGCGAAGCACCAGGACCTCAGCACTGCCTCCCCCGGCCCGGGTGGCGGGGATCCGCGCCCGGATCACCCGGGAGTCATTGACGACCAGAAGGTCACCCGGGCGCAGGAGCTCCCCCACCTCACGAAAGATCCGGTGCGACAGCGCCGGCGTGCCCGGCCCCGATGCAGCACGGTCGAGGACCAGCAACCGCGCGGCGTCACGCGGCTCAACCGGCACCTGGGCGATCGCCCCGGCTGGCAGGTCGTAGTCGAAGTCATCGACGCGTAGGCGTAGCAGGTTGTCATGCGGGAGCATCGGCCCAAGAAGACTAGCGCCCGGCCGGAGAGCCCGGCCGGGCGCCATCGGTCTCTTTCGCCTAGCCGATCAGCCTGGCGATCCAGTCCTTGAGGAAGAACACGACGAAGGCGGCTGCGACGAGCCACATCAGCCAGTGGATCTCGCCGTACTTGCCCTTGACGACCTTGATCGCCACCCAGCTGACGAATCCAGCGCCGATCCCCACCGTGATGTCGTAGGTGAGCGGCATCAGGATCATGGTCAGCAGCGCGGGAATTCCGTCCTCTACGTCACGGACGTTGATGTCCCCGATCAGGGTGAACATCAGGTAGCCCACGAGCACGAGGGCCGGCGCCGTCGCCTGCGCCGGCACGATCCCCGCTACCGGGGCCAGCAGGATGGCCGCCAGGAAGAGGACACCGGTCACCACCGAGGTGAAGCCGGTGCGCCCGCCCTCGGCCACGCCAGCGGCGCTCTCGATGTAGGTCGTGTTGGAAGAGATGCCGGCTGCACCTCCAGCGATCGCGGCGATGCTGTCAACCAGCAACACCCGGCCGATGTCCGGCACGGATCCGTCTTCCCTGGCCAGGCCCGCCTCGGCGGCAACGCCGGTGACGGTCCCCATCGTGTCGAAGAAGTCGGTCAGCATGATCGCGAAGATGGTCAGGATCGCGGTCAGCGCGCCGAGCTGGGAGAAGACGTTGCCCAGGTCGAACTTGCCCAGCGTGCTGAACGTGTCAGCGCCCGGCGTGATGACGAAATCGGCAGGAATCTTGGCCACCCCGGTGACGAGCGCGATCAAGGTGGTGATGAAGATGCTGATGATCAGCGCACCTCGCACCTTCATGACGTAGAGCGCCACGGTGACCAGCATGCCGGCCCAGAAGACGAACTGTGCCGGTTCGGTCGGGAAGACCGGGACGACGGGCGGCACGCCGCCCTGCGGCGAGACGATCGCCCCGCCGTTGACGAAGCCGATGAACAGGATGAAGAGCCCGATCCCGACGCCGATCGCGCGCTTGAGCGCCAGCGGGACGGCGTTCATGATCGCCTCTCGCAGGCCGATCAGCACCAGCACGGTGACCGCGATGCCTTCGAGCACGATCACGCCCATCGCGCCCGGCAGGGTCAGCTTCTGGGTGAGCACCAGGGTGAAGGCCACTACCCCGTTGATGCCGAGCCCGGCGGCCAGGGCCAGCGGATAGTTGCCGACGATCCCCATGAGGATGGTCATGATCCCGGCGATGAGCGCCGTGGCGGCAGATCCCGCGACCGGGTCGAGGCCTGCCGCCGACAGAATCGCCGGGTTCAGGAAGATGATGTAGGCCATCACCATGAAGGTGGTGACCCCGGCACGCACCTCCGTCCCGAGCGTCGTCCCGCGCTCGGCAAACTTGAAGTAGGACTCCACGGTATTCCTGCCCTCCATCCGTGCGAGCCCGTCCCCACGCTCGGTCGCAGGGGACGCGGCCGCGGCGATCCTACTCCCGCCGCGAACGGCAAAGATGCCAATCGCTGCGCGTCCCTTTGAAAGCCCTCAGCGGCGCAGGAACACGTTGAAAAGCAGCGTGAGGACGAGCGAGATGACGAGCATCGTGCCGAGGGGGATGAAGATGCCGCCGCGCTCGCCGGTGATGGCGATATCGCCCGGCAGGCGTCCGATGGGAAGGCGGATGCCGGCCATCGCGAGCCCGCCGACGACCACCAGCAGAATGCCGATCACGACCAGGAAGCGTCCGAGCTCGGGGGACATCGGCGGCTAGTCGAAGAGCCCCGGCTGCGCCGCCGCACCGTTCGTCGGAGGCGTGAGCCCGAGGTGTTCCCAGGCGCCCGTGGTCAGCTGCCGGCCGCGTGAGGTGCGCGCCAGCAGGCCGATCTGCATGAGATACGGCTCGATCACGTCCTCGAGCGTCTCGACCGGCTCGGAGATGGTCGCCGCCATCGTCTGCAGGCCGACCGGTCCGCCGCCATGGTGCTCGGCGATGGCCCGCAGCAGCTGCCGGTCGAGCGCGTCCAGCCCCAGCCGATCGATCTCCAGCAGATCCAGCGCATCGGTGGCCAGCGCGGCGGTCACGCGGCCGTCACGGGAGCCCCGCACCTGCGCGAAGTCGCGGACCCGCTTGAGCAGGCGGTTGGCGATACGCGGCGTCCCGCGACTGCGACCGGCGACGATCGGAGCCGCATCGGGGTCAAGCGCGACGCCGAGGATGTCAGCGCTGCGCCGCAGGATTCGCTCCAGGTCGTCCTGGCCGTAGTAGTCGAGCCGATAGGTCACGCCGAAGCGATCGCGCAGTGGACCGGTGATGCTGCCCACGCGCGTGGTGGCCCCGATCACGGTGATCTGCTCGATCTGCAGCCGCACGGTGCGTGCCCCCGGGCCCTTGCCCAGGACCACGTCGAGGGCGAAGTCCTCCATGGCCGGATAGAGGATCTCCTCGACCACGTGCGACAGGCGGTGGATCTCGTCGATGAACAGCACGTCGCCCTTGCCGAGCGAGGTGAGCACCGCCGCAAGGTCTCCCGCGCGTTCGATCGCAGGGCCGGAGGTGGTGCGGATCTGGGCGCCCATCTCGGCCGCCACGATGTTGGCGAGCGTCGTCTTGCCGAGGCCGGGTGGGCCGTAGAGCAGGATGTGGTCGACCGGCTCTGCCCGATGCCGCGCTGCGTCGATCAGGATCGCCAGGTTCTCCTTGACGCGCTCCTGCCCGGCGAACTCGTCGAGGCGACGGGGACGCACGGTCGTCTCGAGGGCGAGCTCCTCCTCGCCGACCTCGGGGCTGGCGATCCGTTCGATGGTCACCCGGTCATTCTAGGGGCGCTCGAGGGCGGCCAGATCGTCGGGGGTGTCGACATCGGGCGCGTGCCGGTCGATGCGCACGGCCCGGACGAGGTTGGGGTGCTCGCGGATGATCTGGCGCAGGCCGATGTCACCGACCGCAGCCTCGGCCAGCTCGAACGCGCTGCGCTCGATGAGGATCGGTGGCGCCAGGACGCCTCCGGCCTCCGTGGCGACCACAGGTCGATCTCCCCGTGCCAATACAAGCGCGGGGATCACCGATCGCCCGATGCGCGGCTGGTCGCCAAGCAGGACCACGGCTGCCCCCGCGTCACCGCCGACCGCACGCAGGCCAAGCCGCAGCGAGACGCTGATGCCTCGCTCCGGATGAGGGTTGGGCACCCAGCGCAGCCACTCGCCGTCGAGAGAGGCGGGGCGGGTCAGCCAGATCGGAACGACGGCCACGACCGGGTTGAGCCCCGCCTCGACCGCCGCGCCGATCGCGTGTTCGAGCAGGGTGCGGCCGTCCAGCGTCGCCAGCTGCTTGGCGCTGCCGAAGCGGCGGGAGGCGCCCGCTGCCAGGATCACCGCGGCAACCGACGTCGATCCTCTCATCTGCGTTATTAGACTGCGCGAGATGACTTGTGCGGACCGCTACGACGCACTGCCCAAGGTCAAGCTGCACTGCCACGTCGAGGGCTCGATCCGTCCGGCATTGGAGCGCGAGATCGCGGCCATAACGACATGACCGGACGGCCTCTCCCATCACGGTTTGACCTCGCCTTCACCGGCGGATCACTCGTCGATGGCAGCGGATCCCCTTCCCACCCGGGCACCGTTGCCGTCCTCGGCGGGCGCCTCGTGCTCGGCGAGCCAGATTGGCGGCCAGCCGCGGCGCGCACGGTCGACGCCGCCGGACTGGTGGTCGCCCCGGGCTTCATCGACCTGCACAGCCACGGCGGCCTGGTCATCCTGGCCGATCCGCGCCACGAGCCAAAGGTGCGCCAGGGGGTGACCAGCGAGGTCATCGGCGTCGATGGCAACGGCTATGCGCCGTTCGGCCGTCACGAGGACCTGCTGGCCTTCGCGGAGCTGAACGCGGGGCTCGACGGGCATCCGGAGATCGAGTACGACTGGGGAAGCGCGGCATCCTTTATCGGTCGCTACGACCGGGGCCAGGCGGTCAACGTGGCGGTCATGATCGGCAACAGCGCGCTGCGGATCGGCGCCGTCGGCTGGGACGATCAGGCAGCCGATGGCCGGGCACTGGCCAACATGCGGGCGGCGCTGCGCGAAGCGATGGAGGAGGGTGCCTTCGGCGTGAGCAGCGGCCTCGACTACCCGCCCGGTTCCTTCGCGACGACCGATGAGCTGGCGGCGCTCACCGCCACCGCGGCGGAGCTCGGCGGCTTCTATCACACCCACGTCCGCTATCCGCTTGGCGATCGCTTTCTTGATCCCTTCCGCGAGGCGATCGAGATCGGGAGGCGTGGGGACGGCGCGGTGCATCTGACGCACTTCTACCACCGCCGGTCGTATCCGGGGGGCCCGGAGCGGCTGCTCGAGCTGGTCGAGGACGCGCGGCGCTCGGGGCTGGACGTCACGTTCGACTCGTACCCCTCTGAATGGGCCTCCACCCGCCTTCTGATCCAGCTCCCCCAATGGGTCCAGGCCGGGGGCCCGACGGCGCTCAGGGAGCGCCTGGCCGATCGGTCGATCCGCAATCGGCTGCGCCAGGAGCTGGCCGCCCGCGGGGCGGCGTATGGGGGGACCGCAGGCTGGGACGACGTCCGTCTCGGCGCCTTCACCCGGCCCGAGAACCTTCGCTGGGAGAGCCGTACGCTTGCCGACGTCATGCGCGACCGCGCCGTCGATGCGGTGGACGCGATCTGCGATCTGCTGCTGAGCGAGGACCTGCGGGTGGCACAGGTGACCAGCGGCCCCTCGAGCGAGACGCTCCCGCATTTCATTCGCCACCCGGTCGGCATGGTCGGCACCGACTCGACCTTCCTCGGCGAGAAGCCGTCCCCGCGAACGTACGGCTCGTTCCCGCGCATCCTCGGGCAGTTTGTCCGCGACGACAGCCTCCTCTCGCTTGAGGAGGCGGTGCGCAAGATGACCTCTGCCCCCGCTGCCCGCCTGGGCCTCGCGGACCGGGGCCAGCTGCGCGATGGCTACGTCGCCGACCTTGTCGCCTTCGATCCGCTGCGCGTGCGCTCCAACGCAACATATGAAGAGCCGCGCCGCTATCCCGATGGCATCGAATACGTGGCAGTGAATGGCGAGCTGGTGGTCGACCATGGCATGCATACCGGCGCCCAGCCGGGACGCGCGCTGCGGCGAGGCAGGTCGGTGCTATCGTCGGACGGAGGAGGAGCGCTGACCGGGTGACGCGAATGGCTCGAGCTGGCAATGCATCCACCGCTGCGCCTCCACAGGTCGCCGCTCCCGCGAGCGCCACCGTTACCGGGCGGGTCGTGCCCGCAATCCCGCTCCGTCGCGAGGGACCGGCGAAGCTGACCGGGATCGCGGAGTACACAGATGACCTTGTCTTTCCAGGGGCGTGGTTCGGCGCCACCATCCGGTCGAGCGAGCCGCATGCCCGCCTGGTGGCCCTCGACCTTGACGATGGGTTTGACTGGAGCCGCGTGGCGGTCGTGACCGCCGCCGACATCCCCGGCCCGAACATCGTCAGCCTCATTCAAGACGACCAGCCGATCCTGGTGCCGGTCGGCGGAGAGATCCGACACCAGGCAGAGCCGCTGTGCCTCATCGCGGCCACCGATCGGTCCACGCTGCGAGCGGCGAAGCGGCACGTCCGCGTCCGTGCCGAGCGACTCCCGGCGGTCTTTGATCCGCTGGCGTCGACGGAGGAGATCTCCCACTGCGACGTCGGGCGCGGCGACATCGAGCTTGGCTTCGCCGAGGCGGACCTGGTGGTGGAAGGGACCTATCGGGTCGGACACCAGGAGCAGCTGTACATCGAGAACCAGGCGATGATCGCGGTCCCCCACCCCGACGGCGGTGTGACGGTCCACGGTTCCTGCCAGTGCCCGTACTACATCCACCGCGCCCTCATGCGCTCCCTCGAGCTGAGCGATGCCCAGGCGGTCGTCATCCAGGCAGAGACGGGCGGTGGGTTCGGCGGCAAGGAGGACTATCCCTCCCTCATCGCCCTGCACGCCGCGCTGCTGGCCCGCAAGGTCGGCAAGCCGGTGCGCATGATCTACGACCGCCACGAGGACCTGAGCGCCACCACCAAGCGCCACCCCGCGGTGGTCCGGCATCGCACCGGCGTCACCCTCGACGGGCGCCTGGTTGCCCAGGAGATCGACGTGGTGATGGATGGGGGCGCGTATTGCACTCTGTCACCGGTGGTGCTCTCGCGCGGGGTGCTGCATGCGGCAGGGCCATATCGGTGTCCGAACGTGCGGGTGCGCGGCCGGACGATGGCCACCAATACGCCGCCCAACGGCGCGTTCCGTGGCTTTGGCGCTCCGCAGGTGGAGTTCGCGGTGGAGATGCAGGTCAACAGGATTGCCGAAGCGCTCTCGATCAGTCCCCTTGAGCTGCGACGGCGATGGGCATACCGCGAGGGCGACATCACGCCGACCGGACAGGTGCTGCGCGAGAGCGTGGCCGCCGTGGAGGTGCTCGAGGCGGCCGCCGAGGCCAGCGAGTTCACGCGCCATGCCGAGCAGACTCGGCGTGCCCGGGAGGCGAGGCGCCCGTCCGCGCGGACCGCCTCCGGGATCGGGCTCGCGCTGGGCTGGCACGGCGCGGGATTCACCGGCTCGGGCGAGGTGCACATCGGCAGCGTCGCGGCGGTCGAGCTGACCGATACCGGGATCATCCGGGTGCTGAGCGCCCAGACGGAGATGGGCCAGGGCACCAGGACGATCTTCCCGCAGCTGGTGGCGGCCGAGCTCGGGATCGAGGCTGACGAGGTACAGGTGGCGCCGCAGGACACCAGCATCGTGCCCGATTCCGGACCGACCGTCGCGTCGCGGACCGCGATGGTGGTCGGCGGGCTGATCGTCATGGCGGCACGGCGGCTGCGTGCCCACGTCGAGTCAGTCAGCGGAAAGACCTTTGCGGAGTCTTACCGCGACTTCGCCACCGAGCACGGCCGGCTGCGGGTCGACGAACGGTTCACCCCGTATCCCAACGTGGAATTCAACGAGCAGACCTACACCGGCGACGCCTATCCAGCCTTCGGCTGGGCATGCGCCGTGGCCAAGGTGGACGTTGACCTGGACACCGGAGAGGTCACCGTTCGCGACGTTGTCTCGGCCGATGACGCCGGGCGGATCATCCATCCTGTCCTCGCCGAAGGCCAGGTCGAGGGCGGCACGCTGCAGGCGGTGGGCTACGCCACCATCGAGGAGATCAAGCTGGTCGACGGACGTTACCTCAACGATCGGCTGGCGACCTACCTCATTCCCACCGCCCTCGATGCGCCCCGCCTGCATGCGGTCCTGGTCGAGAAGCCGTTCCCGGGAGCGCCGCACGGGGCCAAGGGGATCGGCGAGCTGCCGATGGATGTCGGAGCGCCGGCCGTGGTGGCCGCCATCCATGACGCGATCGGCGTCTGGATCAACGATTTGCCGGCTTCACCGGAGCGCGTCCTGGCCGCGCTGACCGGGGCGCCGCCGCCCCGTGCGCCGGGGCTCAGCGCGGCAGCGCCGCAGAAGGGGGCCGCGTGAGCTACCGATTCGTCGTGAACGGCAATGCCGTCGAGGTCGAGGTTCCGGGCATGCGTCGGCTCCTCGACGTGCTTCGCGAGGACCTTGCCCTGCCCGGCACCAAGGAGGGCTGCGGGGAGGGCGAGTGCGGGGCGTGCAGCGTCATCCTCGATGGCGCTGTGGTCGATTCCTGCCTGGTCCCCGTCTGCCAGGTCGATGGCGCCGCGGTGCAGACCGTCGAAGGGCTCGCCGGGGATCTCCAGCTCAGCGACCTGCAGACCGCGTTCCTGGAGACCGGCGGCGCCCAGTGCGGCATCTGCACGCCCGGGATGCTGATGGCCGCCGAGGCCCACCTGGCTGCCGGTATTCCGGTGACCGATGAGTCGATCCGCGAGGCGATCGCCGGCAACCTGTGTCGCTGCACCGGGTATACCAAGATCGTCGAGGCGATCGCCCTTGCGGCGGAGCGCCGCCGCAGCCCCGCTTCCTGAGCCGATGCCCGCCGAGCCGCCGGTCATCTCGCCTCGTTCCCTGGCGGAAGCCTACGCCGCGCTCGCCGCCGCGCCGCACCGTCCGCTGGCCGGTGGCACGGACCTGCTGGTGCAGATCACCGGCGAGCTGGGCGAGCCGCCCGAGCGCGTGCTGGACATCTGGCGCCTTGACGAGCTCCGCGGCGTCCGGCTCGAGTCGAATGCCCTGCTGATCGGGGCCCTGATGACCTACGCGGAGATCCGGAGCGCGCCGTTGGTGGCCGAGCTCCTGCCCGCGCTGGCCCAGGCTGCGGCGACCATCGGCGCGGCCCAGATCCAGAATCGAGGGACGATCGGCGGCAACGTGGCGAATGCCTCCCCCGCCGGCGACACGCTGCCGATCCTGCTCGCCTGCGAGGCCGAGCTGGTCGTGGGCAGCGTCCGGGGAGAACGCCGGATAGCCGCGCGCGACTTCTGGCCCGCCTACCGGCGCACCGCGCTTGCCGATGATGAACTCCTGCTGCGCATCAGCCTCCCGCTCGTCCCCGGTCGCCAGGTCCGCTACCGCAAGGTCGGGACGCGACGCGCGCAGGCGATCAGCAAGGTGGTGATGGCGCTCGCCTGGCGGACCGATGGGCCAGCCGCGCCGGAGGCACCCTGGCGCGACGTGCGACTCGCCCTGGGTTCGGTGGCCCCCACCACGATCCGCGCTCCGCGCACCGAGGCGGTCCTGGAGGGATCCACGCCCGACGAGGCGACCGCGGACCGCGCCGCGGCATCGCTTGCCAGCGAGATCCGGCCGATCGACGACGTGCGGTCAACAGCCGACTACCGGCGCGCGGTCGCATCGCGCGTTCTTCACCGCCTGGTTCGCGACGAGGGCGGCTGGTGAGCAACGTTGACGCGGGCCCTGAGGACCTGAGGACTCTTCGACCGGCAACTCAGGTCACCGAATCCGGTCCAGGTGACCATCGTTCCGCCGGCGATCACGAGGTCAGGCATTCCGCGCGGATTGTTACGACGATTCGCTGATCTCGATCTCCTGGGCCCCCTCCCACAGGACACGTCGCCCCAGTTCGGGAAGCAGCTCCGCCCCGGTCACGATGGTCGCGAAATGGTTGCCCGCCAGCTGACCCAGTTTGGAGGAGAAAAGGCAGGCTCCGTAGGGAAGGAGGATCTCGCACTCGGAGAGGTCTCCGGTGTAGATGAGCAGCTCCCCGGGCGCCGGGTGCGAGGTGTGGTGCTCGTATCCCACCCCGACGTTCAGGTCGCCGAGCGGGATCCAGGTCGCTTCCCCGCTCCAGCGGGTGTGCAGCAGCCGGGACCGAATCGGCAGCAGGCGACGGACCGCATCGGCGGTGCGAGGCGCATCGGGCTCCCAGCCGGCGGTAAAGTGGAGGTCGCCAACGCGGATCGTCAGGCTCGCCATGCACGGAGGATAGCAGTGGCCGATCTCCGTCCGACCATCTCGACCCACGTTCTGGACCTCGAGCTGGGTGTCCCCGCCGCCGGCCTGCCGGTGGCGCTCTTCCGGCTGGAGACGGATGGCCGCCCCGAGCTGATCGCCGAGCTCGAGACCGATGCCGATGGACGCATCCGCTCGCTGCTGCTGGAGGAGCTGGTTGTCGGCGAGTACCAGCTCGTCTTTGACCTGGCGGCGTACGCGGCCACCCTCGATCGCGATGCCGACTTCTTCGAGAACCTGGCGGTCGGGATCCGGGTCGACGATGCCGATCGCAGCTATCACGTGCCACTGCTGCTCTCCCCGTTCGGCCTCTCCACCTACCGCGGAAGCTGATGGGCTTCCCCTCGATCGCCGCACTCAACGAGCTCGAGCCCGACGCGTTCGCCGAGGAGTTGGCGTCTCTCTTCGAGGGCGCCCAGGGTTTCCTGTCCCGCCTCGCTGCGGCCCGTCCGCTCGACTCCGACGCCGCGTTGTTCGCGGAGGCGCGCGAGGTCGCACGCAGCATGCCGGAGGCCGATCAGCTGGAGCTGCTGGCGGCGCATCCACGCATCGGGGCCGGTCCTCGCGACCTCTCGCCAGACTCGTACAGCGAGCAGGGGTACGGCGCGACGCCCGAGGACGACGATGCGCGCGTGGCCGAGGAGCTAGCCATGCTCAACGAGATCTACGAATCGCGGTTCGGGTTTCGGTTCGTGATCTTCGTGGCCGGGCGACCGCTGGCTTCGCTCGTCCCGTTGCTCGAGGCATCGCTGCGCAACGACCGGACGGCGGAGCTGCGCCGCGGGCTGGACGACGTGATCGACATCGCCGCAGACCGGCTTGCCCGGGCGCGTGGTGGCGATGGGCACGTCGGGGGAGCAGCTGATGGAGTATGAGATCCATTACGGCAAAGCGGACGTCAAGGTCTATCGGACCCACGGCACCCCGCTGGTCGGGGTGACGGCCATCCCCGAATCGCCCTTCACCGGGCGGGACAACACGCTCATGGCCGCCGAGCTGGAGGTGGTCGTTCGCGGCGATGCCTTCCTGGAGGCCTACACCCACGGCGACAACCGGATGGTGGTCGCCACCGACACGATGAAGAACTTCATGCACGCCGCATCGCTCGCGTGCGGAGCTTCAACGCTCGAGGGCTGGCTCCACGAGCTGGGCACGCGCTTTCTGCAGACGTATCCGCACATGGAACGGCTGACCATGATCGGCCGCGAGCTCCCGTTCGCCGCGTCCCTGGTGCCCGCAGCCGACGGCTTCAGCACCTCGGAGGTCCTCTTTTCTCGAGATCGGAACGATCGGTCGACGGCGACCCTGGAGCTTGAGCGTGACAGCGTCGATGGCGTGCGCGTCACCGGGCATGCCTGCGGACGAACCGATCTGCACCTCATCAAGCTGACCGGCAGCTCGTTTGCCGACTTTGCGCGTGATGAGCACACCACGCTCCCCGAGCGTCGAGATCGCCCGCTCTATATCTGGTGCGACATCGGCTGGCGCTACGCGGATCCGACCGACGCGCTCGGGACCGATCCCTCGCGCTACGTTGCCGGCGAGCAGGTCTCGGACCTTTCGGGGGCGGTCTTCCACGAGTTCGTCAGCCTGTCGATCCAGCACCTCGTGCACGAGATCGGGACGCGCATGCTGGCCCGCTGGCCGCAGCTCGCAGAGGTCAGCTTCGAGGTGCAGAACCGGCTCTGGGACGTGGTCGCGGAGAGCGAGACGGACTCCCGGATCAGGACCTACGCCGACCCGCGCCCGCCGTTCGGCCGCCTCGGCCTTGTGATGCGGCGGGGCTAGCCCAGGCCCAGGCGCGGCAGCTCGATCGCCGGGCAGCGGTCCATGACCACCATGAGGCCGGCCTCTTCGGCACGTTGCGCGGCGGCCTCATCGATCACGTTGAGCTGCAGCCAGACCGCTTTGGCGCCGATGGCGATGGCTTCGTCAACGTGAATGCCGGCCTCCTCCGTGCGGCGGAAGATGTCGACAACCTCGATCGGCCGTCCGGCGGCGCGCGCGGCCTCGGCGGCGGAGGCGAGGTCCGGATAGCAGGTGAGCCCGTGCACCTCGGTCTCGCGAGGGTTCACCGGGAGCACCTCGTATCCGTGGCGCAGCAGCGTTCGCGAGACGCCGTGGCTCGGGCGCGTCGGGTTGGACGAGCAGCCGACCACCGCCCAGGTGCTGAGTTCGCGGAGCACGCGCTCGATCGTCGCCGGCTCCGCGAATCGGCTCATCGTGCCCTGGCCAGCTCCTGGAGCGCTGACTTGATCCGCTGGTCCAGGCCGCCATCGCCCCCGGCCACCGCTGCTGCGGCGCGTCGCGCCTCGGACGCGGTGTAGCCGAGCGATTCGAGGGCCGCCACCACGTCGGAGTCGCTGGTCGCTCCCCCGCCCGCGATCCCGGCGGCATGGATCTTCTCCTTCAGCTCCAGGATGATCCGTTGAGCGGTCTTGCGGCCGACCCCGGTCACCGAGGTGAGAAGGTCGATGTCGTCGGACACGATTCCCAGCTGCAGCTTGGTCACCGGGTGCGCTGCGGTGATGGCCAGGGCAAGACGCGGGCCGACGCCGGTCACGGTCATCAGCAGCTCGAAGAAGGCCAGCTCCTCGGGCGAGGCGAAGCCGAAGAGCGCCTGCTGATCCTCGCGGACGAGATGATGGATCCAGAGCTTGGCCTCGGCTCCCAGCCGCAGGTGGGCGATCAGGCTCGGTCCGGCAATCACCCGATAGCCGATCCCGCCGAGCTCGATCAGGATTGTGTCCGGGCCAACCTGGGTGACTGGGCCGCGCAGCGAGCCGATCACCGCGGAACCGCCACGCGACCCGTGGAGGCGGCCCGGTAAACGCTGCCGATGGCCACCGCCAGCGCATCGGTCGCGTCGTCTGGGACTCCAGCCAGGTTCACTCCCAGCAGGCGCGCCACCATCGTCGCCACCTGGCCCTTGTCAGCGGCGCCGTTGCCGCAGACCGCCTGCTTCACCTCGTTGGGGGTCGGTTCATCGATGGTGAGGCCTGCCTGCGCGGCGACCAGCAGTGCCACGCCGCGCGCCTGCCCGACCGTCATCGCAGTCTGCACATTCCGCTGGAAGAAGAGGCGCTCGACCCCCACCCGGTCGGGATGGTGCTCCGCCACGAGCGCGGCCAGCGCGCGATGCAGCGAGCTCAGCCGCTCGGCGTCCGTCTCTTTGGCGGTCGTCCGGATGACTCCCGCATCCAGGAGGCTCAGTCGGCCATCGGTCAACGCCACCAGCCCAAAGCCGCAGATTGCCGTCCCAGGATCGATGCCGAGCGCGATCACGCCGGCATGGTAGCGCCCGATCAGGCCACCGATGCTTCGAGCTGCTCGAGCAGAGCGTCGGGGATGTCGAAGTTGGCGTACACGTTCTGCACGTCGTCGAGGTCTTCCAGGCGCTCAACGAACTGGAGCACCTGGCGCGCGGTCTTCTCGTCGGTGATCTGAACCCGGGTCGTGGGCTCCATCGACAGCTCGGCCGATGAGGCCGGATACCCCGCTGCCTTCAGGGCCGACCGGACCGGCTCCAGGGTGCCCGGCTCGGTGACGACCAGCAGGACGCCGCCCTCCGGCGAGCCGACGTCCAGGGCCCCGGCGTCGATGGCGGCAAGCGTCACCTCGTCGGGGTCCCGCCCATTCAGCGGCAGCGTGATCAGCCCCCGATGCTCGAATTGCCACCCGACCGGGGTGAGCGAGCCGCCGACCTTGCCGAAGATGCTTCGCACATCCGACGCGGTTCGGTTGCGGTTGTCGGTCATGGTCGCGACGATCACCGCGACGTTGGCCGGACCAATGCCCTCGTAGGTGATCTCCTCGTACTGCTCGGCATCACCGCCGGCGCCCGTGGCCCGCTCGATGGCCCGCTTGATGTTCTCCATCGGCATGCTGTTGGAGCGGGCATTGTCGACGGCCATGCGCAGGCGATAGTTTCCGTCGACGTCACCGCCACCCTGTCGCGCGGCAGTGATGATCTCGCGGGTCAGCTTGGTGAACAGCGCACCGCGCTTGGCGTCGTTGGCGCCCTTCTGCCGCTTGATCTGGGACCACTTGCTGTGACCGGACATGCCCGGATTGTAGCAACGGCGGGTCGGCACCCGGCGTCCCTATAATTGCCGTCCCGCACAAGGAGCACCGATGAAGCCGTCCACCCCTGACCGCATCCGGAACGTTGCCCTCATCTCCCACGGTGGCGCAGGCAAGACGAGCCTCGCCGAAGCGATGCTCTACGACGCCGGAGCCATCGCCCGCCTGGGCAGCGTGGACGCGGGGACGGCCACACTCGACTATGACCCGGACGAGCAGAAGCGCAAGCAGAGCATCAGCCTGGCCATCGGAACGCTCGAGGCAGACGGCGCACGGATCACCATTGTCGACACGCCGGGCTACGCCGACTTCCAGGCCGATGTGGTCGAGGCGCTCTCGGCGGTCGATGCGGCGGTCGTCGTGGTCGATGCCTCGGCGGGGGTCGAGGTCGGCACGGAGGAGGTCTGGAGGCTGGCCGAGGAGCGAGGCCTGCCGCGCTTTGTCTTCGTCAACAAGATGGACCGCGAGAATGCCAACTTCGACGCCGTGCTGGACTCGTTGAAGACCAAGTTCGGGCCGAAGATCGCGCCGGTCTACCTGCCCATCGGCTCGGCCGAGCGCTTCCGTGGCTACATCGATGTCATCGAGCAGCACGCCAACGTGTACGAGGGCGGCAAGCCCCGCGAGGTCCCGATCCCCGACGAGATGCGGGCCAGCGAGGAGTCGCGCCGCGAGGCGCTCGTCGAAGCCGCTGCCGAGGCCAGCGACGAGCTGATGAACAAGTACCTGGAGGGCGAGCCCTTCACCGATGCCGAGATCGAGGCCGCCGTACACAAGGGGACGCGAGAGGGCAGCGTGGTGCCGGTCTTCGTCGGCAGCGCGTTGAAGAACATCGGCGTCCGCGAGCTGGTGGCCATGATCGCCAAGCACATCCCGTCCGCTGCCGAGGTCGGGGCCCGCGTCACCGTCGACGGCAAGCGCATCGAACCCGATCCCGCCGGCCCTTTCGTGGCGCACGTCTTCAAGACCACCGCCGATCCGTTCGTCGGGCGCCTCACCTACTTCCGGGTCATCTCCGGCGTGCTCCACTCGCAGGGCCGTATCTGGAATGCGGCGCGCAAGGAGGAAGAGCGGATCGGCAACATCCTCGGCCTGCAGGGCAAGGAGCAGGTGAACCTGCCGCAGGCGGGTCCGGGCGACATCGTTGCCGTCGCCAAGCTGACGAGCACGCAGATCGGCGACGTCCTGGTCGGCGATCGGTCACAGTCGGTGACGCTGCCGCCACTCCATTTCGGCACGCCCTCGCTGCAGGTGAGCATCGAGCCGGAGAGCAAGGCCGATCTCGACAAGCTGGGCCAGGCCCTCCAGCGCATGCTCGAGGAGGAACCCTGCGTGCGGGTGCGTCGCGACGAGGGGACCGGCGAGACGATCCTGACCGCGATGGGCGATGCCCATGTGGATGTCCTCGTCGAGCGACTCAAGCGCAAGTTCGGGGCATCGGTAAAGGTCGGGAGCCCGCGCGTCCCCTACCGGGAGACGATCCGCAAGCCGGCCAGGATCGACAATCGGTTCAAGCGGCAGACGGGCGGTCATGGACAGTTCGGGCACGTGGTCATCGAGTTCGAGCCGCTCCCCTCCGGAAGCGGCTTCGAGTTCGGCGACAAGATCGTCGGTGGAGTCGTCCCCAAGCAGTACATCCCGGCTGTCGAGAAGGGTCTCCGCGAGGCGATGGCCGAGGGCGTGCTGGCCGGATACCCGGTCGTCGACATGCGCGCCACCCTCGTCGACGGCAGCTATCACACCGTCGATTCCTCGGAGATGGCGTTCAAGGTGGCTGCCAGCCAGGCGCTGAAGCGCGCCTTCCCCGAGGCCGGCCCGACGCTCCTGGAGCCGATTCTCGAAGTCGAGGTGGTGGTCCCCGACGAGTACATGGGCGACGTCATGGGCCAGATCACCGGGAAGCGCGGGCACGTGCTGGGGATGGACTCCGCGGGCGGCATGCAGCACCTGCGGGCCCAGGTGCCGCAGTCTGAGATGTTCCATTACGCGACCGAGCTGCGGAGCATCACCCAGGGGCGCGGCCGCTTCAGCTGGAAGCTCGACCACTACGCCGAGGTGCCGCACACGGTGGCGGACAAGGTGATCGCCGAGCACCAGGCCAAGGTGGCGGCCGGCGAGAAGCACTAGTCGCGAAGGCGTTCCACCGCTGCCAGGCTGCGCTTGCCGCGCCGCAGCACGATCCATCTTCCGTGCAGCAGGTCTCCCTCGCCGGGCACTGCCGCCGGGTCGCTGACCCGCCGGTTGTTCACGTAGCAGCCGCCCTCGCTGATCGTCCGACGCGCCGCTGAGCGGCTGTCGGCCAGGCCGCTCGCCACGAGGAGGTCCACGATCGGCGGGAGTGGGTCGCTGACCTCCGCGCGCGGCAGCTCAGCCAGGGCCGCCGCAAGGGTCTCCTCATCGAGCGCGGCCAGCTCACCCTGTCCGAACAGCGCCCGGCTCGCGTTCATCGCCGATGCCGCATCCCTCTCGCCGTGCACGAGTGCGGTGAGCTCGCCCGCCAGCGCGACCTGCGCCTCGCGCGCCTCCGGCCGGTCGACGATGGTCCTTTCCAAGACCTCGATCTCTTCGCGGGATCGGAAGCTGAAGACGCGCAGCAGCGCACCGATATCGGCGTCATCGGTATTCACGAAATACTGGAAGAAGGCGTACGGCGTGGTCATCTGCGGATCGAGCCAGAGGGTCCCACCGGCCGTCTTGCCGTGCTTCTCGCCGTCGGCCTTGGTGATCAGCGGAGTCGCCAGGGCATGGACTGACTCACCGGTGACGCGCCGGATCAGGTCGACCCCGGCCGTCAGGTTGCCCCACTGGTCGCTGCCGCCCGTCTGCAGGGTGCACCCGTAGCGCCGGTGCAGCTCGAGGTAGTCGAAGGCCTGCAGGATCTGGTAGCTGAACTCCGTGAAGCTGATGCCGCCCGCTGCAAGACGCGCGCTGACCGCCTCGCGGTCGAGCATGCGGTTCACGCTGAAGTGCTTCCCGATCTCGCGCAGGAAGTCCAGCGCAGACAGCGGTGCCGTCCATTCCAGGTTGTTCACGACGCGGGCGGCGGCTGGTCCGTCGAAGGCCAGGTAGCGTTCCACCTGGCCGCGGATCCGATCCACCCAGCCCGCCACCACCTCGGCCTCGTTGAGGTTGCGCTCGGCCGTCTTGCCGCTCGGATCGCCCACCAGGCCGGTCGCTCCCCCGACGACGGCGATGGGCCGGTGGCCGTCAAGCTGCAGTCGCCGCATCACGATCAGCTGCACCAGGTTTCCGAAGTGCAGGCTCGGCGCGGTCGGGTCGAAGCCGCAGTAGAAGGTGATCGGACCAGCGTCCAGGGCAGCCCCCAGTGCAGCGGGATCGGTGCTGTGAGCGACCAGCCCGCGCCAGGCCAGGTCGTCGAGGATCTGGGGGCTCATCGGCCGATGAGTATAGGGCCGTGCTAGAGTCTGCCCGTCGATGATCCGCCGCACCCCGTCGCGCGCTGGACGCCGTTATGGTGCCGCGCCATCCCCCTCATCTCCGCGTCGCGCCGCCGCGCGTCGCCCCTCGTCGGGCATTGCGCCGCTGCCGGCGGTGATCCTCGGCATCTTCGGGGCCCTGGCAGCCGCCCTGTTCATCGGCATCATGGGCGCCTTCGCCTCGTACACCTCTGGCCTTCCCGACCCCAGCGGCCTGGAGCACTTCGAGCTGAGCGAAGGGTCGCGTGTCGTCTCGGCCGACGGGGTGGAGCTCGCCACCTTCGCTGCCGAGCAGCGACGGGTGATCCCGTACGCCCAGATCCCCAAGGTCATGATCGACGCCCAGGTGGCTGCCGAGGACCGCACCTTCTGGACGAATCCCTGCATCGATTTCCGCGGCATCGTTCGGGCGGCGCTGCAGAACTTCTCGGCGTCTCGGACCGTATCGGGCGCCTCCACCATCTGCCAGCAGCTGGTCCGCATCCGCCTCTTCGACAGCGACCTGCTGAACAACGGGGAGCGGCGATGGGAGCGGAAGATCAAGGAGGCCGTCCTGGCCCTGCGGGTCGGCGACCGGTATCCGGGCCTGGAGGGCAAGCAGAAGCTGCTCGAGATGTATCTCAACCAGGTCTACTACGGCAACAACGCGTACGGCATCTGGGCAGCGGCGAGCCGATACCTGGGCAAGGACATCACCTCATCGACCCCGGAGAACCAGCTGACCATCGGTGAGGCCGCCCTGCTGGCCGCGCTGGTGCGCGCGCCCTCGGCGCTCGACCCCACCCAGGTCGCGGTTCCGATCACCCAGCCGGATGGAAGCACGCTGCTCGTCGTGCCGAGCGACTCCGACGCGATCAGGGCACAGGGATTCGTCCTCGACGGGATGGTCGCCACCGGCGCCATCACGCCTGCGCAGCGCGAGGCGGCGGCAGCCGAGCGGATCGTGCTGGCGGCCCCCAAGAACCAGCAGTACAAGGCACCGCACTTCGTCTACGCCGTGCGCCGAGCTGCGGCCGAGCTGCTGGGCGGCGAGGACCTGCTCGACCGGGGCGGACTGGTGATCACCACCACGCTGCAGTACCAGGCCTACCAGGTGGCCGCCGAGAAGTGGGCCGGCATCGCCTACGACCTCGACCGCCTGACAAACGCGCAGCTGCAGGCCAAGTACGGCAAGGCGGCCATGAGCTGGATCGTCAAGCTGCAGGGTCGCAACATCGGCAACGACGCACTGGTGACGCTCAACTACCGCACCGGCGCGGTCCTCGCCTACGTCGGCTCGTCGAACTACTACGGCGACGCGACGCCGCAGCACCAGCCCAATTTCGACGTGGTCGGGCAGGCATACCGACAGTCCGGCTCGGCCTTCAAGCCGATCACGTATGCGACGGGCTTCGAGGAGGGCGTGCTGACGCCTGCCAGCATGTTCATGGACGTCAAGGGAGATATCGTCGACGGCTTCGCGCCGCCAGATGCCGACGGCGGACAGCGAGGCCCGGTGCGCATCCGCGATGCGCTGAAGTACTCGCTCAACATCCCGGCGGCAAAGGCCCAGCAGCTCATCGGCACCGACAACGTGGTCGCCATGGCGGAGCGCTTCGGCCTGCAGTGGGATCCCCAACAGGCCGCCGAGGTGGCGGTTCCGTCGCTCACCCTGGGCACCATCGGCGTGCACCAGATCGACCTGGCCGGCGCCTACGGCGCGCTCGCCAACGGCGGGGTGCGCGCCGAGCCGTACATGATCGAGAAGATCACCGATCGCAACGGCAACGTCATCTACGACCGCGCCACCGATGGCCCGAAGCCGGAGCGAGTGATCTCGGCGCAGTCGGCATACCTGGTCACCGACATCCTGGCCGATAACACCGACCCGACCCAGAACGCCTGGTGGGGCGGACGCTTCCAGATCAAGACCAAGGACGGTCGCCGGCCGGCGACCCTGAAGACCGGCACCACCAACGACTTCCGCGACCTGCAGGCCATTGGGTTCGTCGCCCCGGACAAGGATCCGACGGTCACCGAGGGCGCAATCGTGACGGCGGTGTGGGTCGGCAACAGCGACTTCTCCCCGATCTCCAAGGTCTTCGCCGGCGACGGCCCGACCTTCATCTGGCACGATTACATGGCCGAGGTCACGGCCGCCTTCCCGCTGCGCGACTTCCCCCGCCCGGACGGCATCGTCGAGGCGCAGATCGATCCGATGAGCGGCCAGCTGGCCGGCGAGCTCACCCCGAAGAGCATCACCGAGGTCTTCGCGGCCGGGCATCTGCCGGGGCAGCAGGATTCCCTCCACGTCAAGCTGGCGATCGAGGCGGCGACCGGCAAGATCTGGCAGCCCGGCTGCGGCGACGCGATCCTCGCCGGCCCCAGCCCGGGAGTGACGCCGGATCCGAACGCGAGCCCGGCGCCCGCCGCGCCGGAGGAGAAGCTGTACCTGAACCTGTCCACCTGGGAGGCCGGCCACCCCACCTGGGCCGCCGCGGATACGGCCTGGATCGAACGCTACCGGGGCAAGGAGGCGAGCCTCCAGCGCTTCCCGGTCGCGGCCCTTGACGCGCCCCTGGCCCCGACCGAGGTGTGCACCCCGGGCGAAGTTCCCACCTCCACTCCGTCGCCGAGCCCGAGTCCGTCGCCGAGCCCGACGCCGCTGCCTTCGCCCACCCCGATCGCGCTGCCGACCGACACGCCGACGCCCTCGCCGACCCCCTAGAGCTGCGCCACGGTCGCCCCGTCGCCGCCCTCCTCGCGCCTGCCCGGGCGCGTCCCACGCACGCGCGGATGTTCGGCCAGCCACTCGCGGATGGCGCGGCGCAGGGCGCCGGTCCCGGTGCCGTGCAGGATGACCGCCTCGTCGAGGCCTGCCAGCAGCGCCTGGTCAAGGTAGCCGGACAGGCGCTCGAGGGCCGCCTCCACCCGCTCGCCGCGCAGGTCGAGGCGCGGGGAGATCTCGCTGGCGGCGCGCCGTCGCAGCTCATCTGCCTCGACGTCCCGGGCCGGCGGCCCGGAGATCGGCTCGGCAACGATCTCAACGTCGTCGCTCGGCACCACCACTCGCGCGCCTTCGGTCTCGAGGGTCACGCGTCCCGTTCGTCCGCTCACCTCGATGATGCGACCGGCGCGTCCCAGGGTCCGGCTCCGTCCGAACAGCCCGACCCGCGGTTGCGCGGCTCCAAAAACCTCAGGCTCGAGGCCGGATGGAAGCGCCATCTCGGTCCGTGTCTCCGCGGCCCGCTGCGCCAGCCGATCGATGGACTCGGTCGCTCGTGTGGTGCGCGGTCCGCGGAGGTTCCGCTGGCGAGTGAGCTCGCGGCGAAGATCGGCCGCCTCGCGCTCGGCACGCGCCAGCACCTCGTCGGCGGCGCGACGTGCCTCGGCCAGGATCTCGC
>Ga0153915_10001528_pt1 | contig 21233 bp, 17 predicted proteins | sample Opewatmetagenome_2_FD_107003 | JGI IMG/M metagenome (GOLD analysis project Ga0153915, IMG submission 107003) | Freshwater wetland microbial communities from Ohio, USA - Open water 3 Core 3 Depth 3 metaG | ecosystem: Environmental > Aquatic > Freshwater > Wetlands | place: USA: Ohio, Lake Erie...
CTTTGCAGTTGAGAACAGGGATGTTGAAAGAACAGTGCTGCTGCTTCACGAAAATTTCTTTCAGGAATCCGTTGAAAACGAAATTGAAAAAATAAATAACTGGAAATAAAAAATGGCAAGTACGGAAATAAGGCTTGAAAAAAGGCCTTTTATAAAAAAACAAACTTTCGATGAACCGCTTGAATTGGAATGCGGCGGAGCGCTTCCCTCTTTTAACATTGCTTATGAAACTTACGGCAGGCTGAATGAGGATAAGTCTAATGTAATTCTTATATGCCATGCATTAACCGGCGATTCGCATGCTTCAAGCTGGACTGATGAGCCGTTTGAAGGCGAAATTGCCGGAGGCTGGTGGGAAGGAGCAATCGGAAAGAGCAAAGCATTCGACCCGGAAAAGTATTTTATTGTCTGTCCTAATATTCTCGGAAGCTGTTACGGCTCAACAGGGCCATGCTCAATAAATCCTGCAACGGGAAAAAAATATGGAATGGATTTTCCGCAGATGACGGTAAGGGATATAGTGCGCTCGCAGTATCTTTTAATTAAAAGTCTTGGTATTGAAAAAATAAAATCCATTGCCGGAGGTTCTCTCGGCGGTATGCAGGCATTGGAGTGGGCGTTGTTATATCCCGGCTTTGTTGAAAGCATTATTCCGATTGCTACAGCCGCGCGCCATTCAGCATGGGCAATAGGATTAAATGAAATACAGAGAAAAGTAATAATGGAAGACCCGGACTGGAATAATGGGAATTATGAAACACAGCCGCATAAAGGACTTGAAAGCGCGCGCATGCTCGGAATGATTACTTTCAGGACTCAGGAGAGTTTCCAGAAAAAGTTCGGAAGAAATGTAAGAGAGAAGAATGAGGGCGCATATAAACCTTTTTATGAAGTTGAAAGTTATCTCCATTATCAGGGAAAAAAACTTGTCGATAGATATGACGCCAACACACATATATACATATCAAGAACCTGCGATCTGCACGATGTAGCAGAGGGAAGAGGGACTCTTGAGGAGGCGCTTGGAAAAATAAAAGCAAAGACATTATGCATAGGAATTGATACCGACATTCTTTATCCTGCGGCAGAGCAGAAAGAAATTGCCTCTCTTATACCGGGCGCACTTTATAAAGAAATTGTTTCAATCCATGGGCATGATGCATTTCTAATTGAATTTGACCAGCTTAATAAAATAATTACAGAATTTCTAACTACCATTTAAACGGAGATATTGATGAAAGGATTTAATGTGTTTATTGCCGGTGCAACCGGACTTGTAGGACAGACAATGATTAAAGCGCTGGAAGAGAGGAATTTCCCAGTTGAAAAACTTTCTTTATTTGCCTCGGAGAGATCGAGAAACAAAAAAATAAAATATAAAGATGATTTATTAGAAGTTACCCCTCTTTCCGAAGCTGATTTTACAAAAGCTGATTTTGTTTTCTTTGCCACAAAGAGCGGCATAAGCCGTAAATATGCGCCGCAGGCAGTTGAAGGCGGGGCTTATGCAATCGACAACAGCACAGCCTATAGAACAGACAGCAGCGTAGATATTATTATTCCGGAAATAAACAGCGGGCTTCTGGATAAGAATAAAAAATTGTATGCAAATCCGAATTGTTCCGTTGCCCAGCTTGCAGTTGTATTAAATCCCCTGCATAAAAAATATAATCTTAAACGCGTCGTTGTAAGCACTTATCAATCTGTATCGGGAAGCGGAATCAAAGGTGTGTGGCATCTTGAATCGGAAAGGAAAGGAGAACATCCGGCGGAACCGGTTTATCCTCATCCAATTTTTGAAAACTGCATTCCACAGATAGGCGAATTTGAAGAGAACGGGAACACGGGCGAAGAGAATAAGATGATTTTTGAGATAAAAAAAATACTTGGCCTCCCCGATTTGAAAGTGGCTGCAACAACAGTACGAGTGCCTGTTTTAAACTGCCACAGCGAATCAGTCCTTGCGGAATTTGAAGAACCAGCAGGCGCTGATGAAGCAAGGAATATCTTATCAAAAAGCGAGAATATTATTCTGCAGGATGAACCGGGCAAAAACATTTACCCCCTTGCACTTCATTCAAAAGGCAAAGATGAAGTTTATGTGGGAAGAATAAGAGAAGTGAAAGGGTGGGATAATGCTCTGCAATTATGGATAGTCGCAGATAATCTGAGAAAAGGCGCCGCTTCAAACGTTGTACAGATTGCCGAAAAGATTATTGAGAAGAAACTTATTTAAAATTAGCATTTATGTATTATATTTAAGCGAAAAAACAACGAGGCGCTGAATGAAAGAATATCTTGGCCATAAATATGACCGCGACGACCCGGGCCTTATCCAGGTTCAGGACGAGCTTCCTTTCTGGTCTGCTCATTTCGGAATCAAACTTCTTGAGACGATGAAAATGAAAAAAGGGATAAATGCGCTTGATATTGGAAGCGGATACGGGTTCCCTCTTATTGAGGCGGCTCAAAGACTTGGCAAATCGTGCCGGGTTTATGGAATAGACCCTTGGAAGGCGGCGGCAGACAGGATAAGATCTAAAATAAAACAGCTTAACCTCAGTAACATTGAAATAATTGAAGGTTATGCAGAAGAACTTCCATTTGAAAATGACTTCTTTGATTTAATCATATCGAACAATGGGATTAATAACGTAAAAAATATGCAGAAAGTCTTCGATGAATGTTACCGTGTAGGCAGAAAAGGGGCTCAGTTCGTTTTTACGCTTAACTGCGAGGATACAATGTGGGAATTTTATTCCGCGCTTGAGAAAATCCTTAATGAATTGAAACTTGAAAATGCCGTTGTAAAAATGAAAGAGCATATATATACGAGGCGCAAGCCGCTCTGCGAAATTACGGAAAAACTGCATGCGGCGGGATTTATTTCAGACAGTATGATATGCGAAAGTTTTAAATACCGCTTTACGGATGCTGAAACAATGTTTAATTATGCAGCAATTAAATACTGGTTTCTTCCTGCATGGAAAGAAATTGTTCCTGAAGGGAATCTGGAAGATGTGTTTGAAAGAGTTGAAAAGGAATTGAATAAAAGAGTTAGAGAAACCGGACTGCTTGAATTAACGGTTCCCTTTGCAGTGTTTGCGGCGGTCAAATAGGCCGCTATTTTTTTCTGTGCGCATATAATGCGGCAAGCTGGTGTATGAAATAGATTACAAGAAGCAAAGGCGCAAGCTGTCCGTTTGTCAGAAACACATATCCTATTAATCCGAGCAGCCCCGTATAGTAGAAAAACAGATATATAATAATTAATATTCCCGTTTTACGGAAGTCAAGCTCGTAGATGTAATCAAAGAAGAGTTCCAGAATAAGGAAAATAATTATGGGAAGAGGCAGAATGTACGTCCACCAGGTTCTTCCTGCAAAAAAATTAATCATTGCAATAAGCATAACCGGCAGGGCTAAAATAATAAGAACAATGCCAAGTGTATCTTCCCATTTTTGAAAACCTTTAATCCGGCAAAGAAAAAGAATGGTCAACAATAAATTGATTAAAACCGCAATTGCCAACATTAAAATATCCGCCGTATTTAAATTTAAAGCCATTCTGTTTCCGCCGCCAAGTCTTAAGATGTATGTTAAATAGTTTATATTTAAATCACTATCTTTTTTTTTCTTTGTGAAATTAAGAAAAGAAATTTTAATTTTCATCAAATCAATTCTATGGAGACTAAGCGATGAAACAAACTGCGCTGATTAAAGCATCGGCACTATTGATGCTGGTGCTGGCATTTACTTCTTTTGCTCAAACGCAGAAGTATCAAACTTATGCGGATGAAAGCAAAAGCCTTAAAGAAATAAAAGAGAAATACGGGGAACTCTGCAAACTTCATGAAATTGGAAAATCAGCAGGGGGAAGAATTATTTACGCTCTCGAAATCGGCAAGGGTGATAGCAAAACAAAACCATCCCTGCTTATTATTGCGGGAGTTGAGCCGGACGATTTAAGCGGAACAGTATCGGCTAAATATTTTGCGGAAAATATTCTTGCTAATTCATCGGCAGACTCAGTTAAAACTCTGCTTGAAAAATATACTCTTTACGTTATTCCGCGTTTATCCCCCGATCCGCTCGAAAAATACTTTGCAAAGGTTAAATACGCTCCGGCGGGAAACGATTTAGCCGATGACCAGGATAGAGACGGAAAAAAAGACGAGGATGGTTATAATGATCTGAATAACGATAATATAATATCTTTTATGCGCGTTATCGACCCTGACGGGGAATGGATTGAAAGTACGGATGACCAGATGTTTATGAAAAAAGCGGACAAGAAGAAGGGAGAAATAGGAAAGTATAAAATACTCTATGAAGGGATTGATGATGATAAGGACGGCCTTATTAATGAAGACCCCCAAGGCGGAATAAATGTAAATAAAAACTCGACATATAACTTTAAAGCATATACAGATGACGGCGGGCTGCATCCTTTTTCATCAAATGAATTAAGGGCGCTGGGCGATTTCCTTTTTGACCGTCCGAACATTCTTGCGGTATTTACATTTAATTATCATAATAACATACTTGACCCGTGGAAAATCAAGCCTCCGCAGTCGCAGTCTCAAATGCCGGGTATGGGAAGCGGAGCTCCAATGGGGGGCGGTTCAATGATGGGCGGTTTCGGAATGGGGGGAGGAAGGAGCGGAAACATGTTTGCCGCCGATTCCATTTCTTATTCAAGCGTTATTAAAGAAATTACCTCTTCATCAAAGTATAAAGGGGATGCAATTGAAAGCGGAAGTATTGCCGGATGGGCGTTTTATGATGCCGGAAGATTCAGTTTCTGCGCTCCTGCATGGAGTTATCCTGAATTGAAAGACACATCCCGCAGCCGGGCAATGAACAGGCCTCCGGCTCAAATGGGACAGCAGATGCCGGGAGGCGGCCCTCAGGGCGGGTTCGGAGGACTGCAGAGCGCTTCAGCATCTTCGAACCGCGAATTGACGGCATTTAAATGGATTAAGAAAAATGCCCCGAAAAATTTTATTGAATGGAAAGAATATAAACATACCGATTTTCCGAACAGCAAAGTCGAAATAGGAGGAATAATTCCTTTTGCGCAAAATAACGCCCCTGAAGACAGCTTGAAAAATTCATCGGAGAATAATTACAAACTATTATATAAGATATTCAAAAGCCTTCCGGAAATTCAGGTCGGCGACCCTCTTGTGGAACAGCTCGGCAACGGAGTAAGCAGAGTGACGCTGACAATTACAAACAAAGGAAAACTTGCTTCGCATACATCGGTCGGAAGAAGAATTAAATCGTTACAATCCTTTTTAATAAGAACAGCTTTAAGCGAAGGACAGAAAGTAGTTACCGGACAGAAAGTAACTTTTATAGATGAGCCGATACCCGGAGGAGGACAGGTAAAAAGGACATTTTTAATCATAGGCAAGGGCAAGGTGGATTTTAACATAGGATGCCCGACATCAGGCTATAAAAGCGTTTCGGTACAGTTATAAAAAGGAAAAATAAATGAAAATATACCTTAAATATATTTTTGCTTTCCTTTTGTTTCTTCCGGTTTCCACGCTCTTTGCGCAGGGAAGCTTTGAACATTCTTCCCTGAAAGCGATAGGCGCGCCGAATAATCCGAAAGTTCAGGTCTCTTGGAACAGGTTCTATGATTATAATGAACTTACCGTAATCCTGAAAAAACTGAACGAGGCTTATCCCGGTTTGTCAAAACTGGAAAGCGTTGGAAAAACTTATGAGGGAAGAGAAATATGGTGCATTGCCATTACAAATTTCAAAACCGGAAAAGATTCTGATAAACCCGCCTACTATATAGACGCCGCTATACATGCGAATGAAATCCAGGGAGTTGAAGTGGCTCTTTATACTGCATGGTTCCTTTTAGAATCGTATGCGCAAAATGATTTTGTAAAAAATCTTCTCGATTCGAAAACATTTTACATTATTCCTGTGCAGAGTATAGACAGCCGCGAAGCATTTTTACATTCTCCCCAGGCATTCCGCACCGGGCTTGTTCCGCGCGATGACGACGGCGACGGGCTTATTGATGAGGACGGAGATGAAGACCTGAACGGCGACGGATATATAACACAGATGCGCATCAGGGTAAAAGGAGGAAGGTGGAAGGAAGACCCGGATGATAAGAGAATCCTTGTAAGGTGCCAAACCGATGAAGAAGGTGAATTTGAACTTCTCGGAAACGAAGGAATTGATAATGATGACGATGGACTGCTTAATGAAGACGGCCCCGGAAGTTACGATCCGAATAGAAATTGGGGGTGGATCTGGAGGCCTAATTATATTCAAAGCGGAGCAGACCGCTATCCATTCAGCCTGCCTGAAACAAAAGCCGTAGCCGATTTTCTTTTAAAGCATAATAATATCCTTGCAAGCGAATCATACCACAACAGCGGCGGAATGCTTTTAATCGGCCCCGACCAGAATCCTGAGGATATCCTATACCAGCGCGATATTCAACTGCTGAATTATATCGGCAAAATAGGGGAGGAAATACTTCCCGCCTATAAATATATAAATACGTACAAAGGGCTTTATCCGACTTACGGCGACGAAACAAACTGGCAGTACGCAAATTTAGGCATACTTCCTTTCGTAAATGAATTATGGTCTTCCACAAATATGTACAGGAAGCAGGCCGCTCCGGAAGATTCGAGAAAAGAACCGTATAAATTTGATAAACAACTCCTTTTCAATGAATCATTCCTCGAATGGAAAGAGTTCAACCATCCTAAATACGGGAAAGTTGAAATAGGCGGTTTTAAAAAACAGGTAGGGCGCATTCCTCCTTCGTTCCTTCTTGAAGAAGAATGCCACCGCAATATGGCTTTCACTCTTTTCAATGCCGATCAGCTTCCTCAGGTTGCTATTGAAGAGATAACGAAAAAACCTCTCGGAAAGGATTTGTTCGAAATTACCGTATCTATAAGAAATAACAAGCCGATTCCTACGAAGCTTGATGTTGACGTTATGAACAGATTATCTCTGTCCGATAAAGTTACAATTAAAGGAACAAAAGTGATAAGCGGAGGAATTAAACTTACCCGCTATCTGAATGAAGTATATGAACAGAAATATAACCCCGAGACAATTAATATTTCCAGAATATCGGGCAATTCGTACGTTTATGTATCGTGGATTGTTAAAGGTGGAAAAAACATTACCGTTGAATATAATTCCGAAAAAGGCGGTAAAGCAGTAAAACAATTAAAATAATTTTATGAAATCTCTTAAGGAGATGAACTAATGAAATATATATTAAAACCAGCATTTATTATTTTGATAATATCGGCATTGATTTGTCCGGGTTTATCCGCACAGCAAACTGAAACCTCTTCGCTAAAAGCGCTTGGCGCTCCGAACAACCCGAAAGTTCAGGTTGCCTGGAATAGATATTACGACAGTAAAGAAATAACCGATATAATGAAAAAATTAGTCGCCGCATATCCCGATCTTGCAACTCTTGAAAGCATAGGCAAATCATATGAAGGCAGGGATCTGTGGTGCCTTACAATTACCAATCAAAAAACCGGGAAGCACAGCGAAAAACCAGCTTTCTATATCGATGCCGCAATTCATGCTAATGAAATTCAGGCTGTCGAGGTTGCCACATATACTGCATGGTACCTTCTTGAAAGCTATTCAAACAATGCTTTTATAAAAGGGCTTGTTGATACAAAAACGTTTTATATCGTGCCGTTTCAAAGCCCCGATGGAAGAGATTCGTTTATACACGATAACATTGTAATAAGAAGCGGCGAAGTTCCGCGCGACGACGACGGAGACGGGCTTATTGATGAAGACGGGCCGGAAGACCTTAACGGCGACGGCGAAATTACGCAAATGAGAGTAAGAGTTAAAGGAGGAAGATTTAAAGAAAGCCCCGATTATAAAAATGTTATGGTAATGGCAGGACAGGATGAAATTGGCGAATTTGATCTTCTCAGCAGCGAAGGAATAGATAACGATGGGGATGGAAGAATTAATGAAGACGGCCCCGGTTCGTATGACCCGAACAGAAACTGGGGGTGGAACTGGGCTCCGAATTATATTCAAAGCGGAGCAGACCGCTATCCGTTCAGCCTGCCTGAAACAAAAATCGTTTCCGATTTTATTAAATCGCATCCGAATATTCTCTGCGCCGAATCATATCATAATTCCGGCGGTATGATTTTACGCGGACCGGGAACAAAGGAAGACAAAACTTATTTCCAGGACGACCAACTGTTCGATATGGTCGGCAAAAAAGGAGAAGAAATTATTCCCGGTTATAAATATATGGTTACATGGAAAGACCTTTACACAGTTTACGGCGGCGAAACGGAATTTAATTATTCTAATCTCGGTATAATGACCTATGTAAATGAATTATGGATTGAATCGAACATGTTCAGGAAAACCGACACGCCGCAGCAGATGCAGGGAACCGGATCAAGGGGAGCCCGGCAGGAAGCAAATGATGAAAACAAATTTAATAAGTATCTTCTCTTTAATGAAGCGACTGTTCCCTGGAAAGAATTTAATCATCCCGTATATGGAAAAGTGGAAATAGGCGGAACAAAGAAAACCTGGGGCAGAATGCCTCCTTCATTCCTTCTTGAAGAAGAATGCCACCGTAATATGGCGTTTACATTGATGGAAGCCTCGTTCCTTCCGCAGATTTCAATCGATTCTCTTTCAAAGAAAGAATTGCCTAACGGACTTGTTGAAGTGACGGCGGTGGTTAAAAACAGCCAGGCGCTTCCAACACGCCTTGCAGTCGATGTACAGAATAGAATAAACCGTCCCGACTGGATTGATCTTAATGGAGCGAAAGTTATTGCCGGCGGAATTAAAAGAAACAGGTATGAAGATACTTTTGCTGAACAGAAAAATACTCCCGGCAGAATAATTCTTGAAACTGTAAGCGGAAATTCATCAGTTTACGTCGTATGGATAATCGAAGGAAATAAACCTGTAACAGTAGAATTCAGCTCCGTCAGAGGCGGAACAATTACCAAAAGTATTCAATAGAAAAAAAATAGGCGGGTTAAACACCCGCCCTCTTTATTGGTCAAGCAGAGCGTTAAAACAGCAAATTCCTGAGCGCCCGCCGTACATTTAAACCCTTATTCTATTTTTTCCTTTTTTGATTCTGCATGGAAGAATCTTTTTCCGGCTTAAAAAGATTCTTAAATCTAGTGGTTGTATTCCCGGGTTCTCCATAAACCGGCATATTATAGCGCGTGGTTGAATCGGGTTTGAAAACAGGCATATTATATTTAAGGTTTTTACCCGGAGTCGCTATAGGCATTGAAGATTTTTTTCCAAATATATTTTTCAATGCGGAAATAGTCGAATCTTCTTTTAATTTTTTAAATTCACCCAAATCTTCTCCGGCGGCGTTCTTCGGTTTCTGCTGAGTTTCGATATTCTTTTTATCGTCCTGAGCCGAAAGAAACGATATTACTGAAAAGAAAATTAATGTTGATAACATTCCTTTCATTAAATTATCCCCTGTTTAATGATAATTTTACAATTATTTTTTCTTCAGGTTCCCGCTGCAAGAAGAGATATTTATTACGAGCCCGAATGATATTTCTCTGGAATTTCGTTACTTTATTAAATTGAATTATTTCAATCATGAGAGGAATTTATGCCTATTCAAACGGTAAATCCGGCAACCGGAAAAATTGACAAAACATTTGCGGAAATGACATACAATGAGGTATTGAAAGCAATTGAAAACGGGGATGCCGCTTTTAAAAACTGGCAAAGAATTTCATTTGGCGAGAAAAAGCGGCTTATGAAAAATGTTTCCTCAATTTTGCGCGGAAAAAAAGATGAATACGGTAAAATTATTACGCTTGAAATGGGAAAGCCGGTTACGCAGGCAATGGCGGAAGTTGAAAAATGCGCGCTCGTGTGCGATTATTATGCCGATAATGCCGAAACAATTTTAAAAGATGAAATAATTAAAACCGATGCATCTGAAAGCTATGTAAGATTTGACCCGCTGGGAGTAATTCTTGCTGTTATGCCTTGGAATTTTCCATTCTGGCAGGTTTTCAGGTTTGCCGCCCCGGCTCTTATGGCGGGGAATACAGGCATATTAAAACATGCATCCAATGTTCCAATGTGCGCTCTGGCAATAGAAAAGATTTTTATGGAAGCAGGTTTTCCTGAACATGTATTTAAAACTTTATTAATCGGTCAGTCAATAGTCGGGAAGATAATAACACATCCCTTCATTAAAGGAGTAACATTAACAGGAAGCGAAGCGGCGGGAAAGAATGTCGCTTCTGAATGCGGCTGGGTTCTTAAGAAAACAGTTATGGAACTCGGGGGAAGCGATCCATTCATTATCCTTGAAGATGCAGATATTGACGAAGCGGTAAAAATAGCAGTTACTGCGCGCATTATAAACAACGGACAAAGCTGTATTGCGGCAAAAAGATTTATTGCCGTCGAAAAGATATATAACGAATTTGAAAACAGATTCACCGCCGCAATGAAGAAAGTAAAAACCGGAGATCCGATGAAACCGGACACGGAGCTTGGCCCTATGGCAAGAGAAGACCTTCTTCTTGAACTTGATTCGCAAGTGAAAAAATCGGTTGAAATGGGAGCTGAAATATTATGCGGCGGCAAAAGAATTGAACGCCCCGGCTGGTTTTACGAACCGACTGTAATAAGCGGCGTAACTAAAGGGATGCCCGCCTATGAAGAGGAATTATTCGGGCCGGCAGCTTCGCTCATCAAAGCAGAAGATGAAGATAGCGCCGTTTGGATTGCCAATGATACTAATTTCGGTTTGGGGGCTTCTCTTTGGACATCCGGCATTACGAAAGCAAAAGAAATTGCCGGAAAAATTGAATCGGGATCGGTATTCATTAATGGAATGGTAAAATCGGATCCGCGGCTTCCTTTCGGCGGAATTAAAATATCGGGTTACGGAAGAGAACTTTCGCATTACGGCATTAAGGAATTTGTAAATATTAAAACTGTTTGGATTAAATAACGGCGCAGATAATTTTATTCGATGGAAAGCGGGTATCTTACATAAAATGTAGTGCCCTTATTTGGGCTTGAAATAAAGTAAGCTTTCCCTTGCAGATATTTTTCGGTTAGAAGTTTTACACTATAAGTCCCTAATCCTCTCCCTTTACCTTTGGTTGAAAAAGAACGTTGAAAAATCTGATATTGCACTGATTCCGGTATAATGCTTTTGTTCCAAACAGAAAATTCCACGAAACCCTCTTTTTGACAACAGCTTAAACGCACCGAGTCTCCATCTTGAATGGCTTCGAGCGCATTTTTGATCAGATTGCCCAGAACCCGCCTGAGAAGCGTTTTGTCGCTATTCAGAATAATAGTCTCTGAAAGAGAATCAACGATAATATCTTTTCCGAGGCTTGCGATGTGCCTTTTATATATTTGGGCGGCTTCGGATAAAAGTTCAGTCGATGAAAAAGAGGAAAGATTTAGGGATAATTCATTTTCTTCAGCAAGGACAAGTTCTTTTTGAGCGGTAATTTCTTCTATTAAATGTTCTGCGATGCATTTTGAGAGATTAATATATTCTTCAGCTTCGCTTACACTTGCCCCTTTCATTATTTCAATAAAACCGGATAAAGCTCCAGCAATATTCAGCAGATCATGAAAGAATATCTGTTCAAGGGCTTTTCTTCTGTTTTCGTGACTTATATCGGATGCAGTTAAAATGGTAAACTCTACATTTCCAATATTATGTTGATTTGCATTAACAGCCAAATCGAGAGGTTCTCCTGATTCAAGGGTAATTCTGCACTCCATATTCACCGCGCCGTTACCCTTGCTAAGCAGAATTGCATTAACAGCTCCGCAGACCGAACAGGCTCTGGAAGTCCCGCATCCTGAAGCGCAGTCATCGGCATGAATACATGAAATCGCTTCCCCCGGGCGTTTTCCAAGATAAGCATCTAAATTCCGGGATTGAGTAAAATTCTTGAATGCTTTATTTGCAAAAACAATCTGCCGGTTTTTGTTTAAAATGGCAACAAGAGAAGGAATTGAATCAAGCAAAGATAAAATAATTGAGTTTTCGGAAATCAGTTTAGTCTGCTCTAAAATCTCTTCTTCACTGCTCCTTTCGGGGGGAGCAAAATATGTTTTTAATATTTCCGGCAATGCTTCCCTTCAATTATGTACCCTATAATATAAAGAAATATTTAAAATTAAACTTTTTTTTAAATTCCATTTTTGAGCTGAATTTCAAGAATAATGTGGTTTTCGAAGCTTGGGAAGCATCAAGCCGGCAATAAGAAGAATAATAACTATAGCCGAAACGGCAATAACCCAGGTATTAACAACCCGCGATTCGGCGGACATTTCATGCTCGAAGAATTTGAAGTCTTTCTGATCAAATTTCCAGATTGCTTTGTTCCCTTCAATGCTTTTTGAATTTGAAGCCGTTATAATACCCGGCATAACGACCGCGTTTTCATACTTGCCGTCGAAACGAGACATTGAATTAAATATTTTTTCGAGAACCTTGTCGTTTTTTAAGAACTTTGTCAGCTTTTGCGCAATAACTTTATCGAAGTATTTTTTAATAAGTTCTATTGTAAGCCGGTTATCTTTATCTTTATTTATTACGTAAAGCCATTCGGCTATAATGTTTTTCTTTTTCTCGAAAGTAAGATAATTGGAAAAATTAATCTGATGTTCCGAGCGAAACTTCTGGCCGGCGATATCCAGAAAAGTATCGATAACGTTGTAGTAAAAATATTCATCAAGTTTGCTTTTAACCCAAACCGAATCGCTTCCTTCTTTTAATTTCGCTATTTCCTCTTTTGTAAAGTATTTATCAATAGGCGTTTTCTTGAATAGATTAAACGGTTTATAGGTTTCTTTGTAGGTGTAATAAGTAAAAAAGAATTTGAAGTGCTTCTCTATATTTATATCAATGACAGAATCGAAATTTCTTCTTGGTTTTTTCAATTCCTGCACGGCTTCATCAAAAGTTGAGAACTTGATATCGGCTTTAATAACGTCGTTCTTTTTAACCGTGTCCCTGGAGGGTTTAATGGACCATACGCTGTCCATTAAGAATGTTTCTGGAACATAGGGATGTTTATTTGCTTTATCTGCGGTTATGTTGCAGATAACAGTCCTTTCAACGGTTCCATTGGAATTGATTTTTGTAGTTATAAAATACTCTTTGCATGAAGAAAAGGAAAAGAGAGCAATTACGCATAATGTTTTTAATAACAAACGGTTTTTCATCTTATTTTCCTCCGGCCGGAATATTCCGGCTCAATTCTTTTATTAGAATTTCATTTTCTTTAACAAATTTCTGAAGCCCTTCAATGGTGAGTTTTTTATTTAGAAAGGAGTTTAAAGCCGGATATTTTTCTTCAATTTCTTTTCTGTAAAGGCTCCTGTAATTCTGAAGCTCATTATAAATGTTTAACATTTCATCTAATTTGGTTTTATCGGTTAATATTATGTTTTTTGACAAGCCGGCATAAAGACTATCCCCCTTAATAAACGCATAAACATCGGAGGCAAACTTAATAATATTCATTTCATTAGAGCCGGCGAATGCAAAGCTGGTTTCTGCCATTCTGTTTTCAAGCACAGACACATTGTTTAACAATTGATACTGCTGTAAGAGAAATGTAGAAGCAATTAAAAATATGAAAGATACAGAAACAACCCTTACATAAAAGAGAAGAAAAAACTCTTCAATTTTATCGAGCATAGCGTTGATGAAAGATCCTTTTGCGGTATCGGCCGCGGATTCTATTCTTTCCATCACCGCGGATGTAAATCCGGCTTCATCAGACAGCGCCGGAGTAGAATTGCGGAGAGCGGATATAAAAGCGTCCGTTTTTTGATAGTCGGAATATTCTTTTAAGCATTCCGGGCAGCAAGAAAGATGCTTTTTAACCGCTTCGATCTCCCCGCTGGTTAATTCTGTCTCTTTCAGATAAATAAGTTTATTTATTCTGCCGCAGTTCATGTTATTTCCGTTTATATATGTTTGCTAAATATTCTTTTATTTTTTTTCGTGCATGTACAAGATTTACCTTAACGCTATTTACAGACATATTAAGCGAACCGGATACTTCTTTCAATTCCATACCGTTAAGGTCGCGCAGAGTGAAAACAAGCTTCTGTTTAGGTGAAAGTTTTGAGGCGAGAGCTTTAATTATCCCGGCAAGCTCATAATTTGAATAATCTTCAGCCTCCTTTGAAAAAGACAATCCCGATTCTTCCAAATCAGACAGCCGTTGAAATGTTTTTTGTTTTCTTTTATTCTGTTTCAATTTATCAAGACTCGTATTGACAATTATTTTATAGAACCATGTTGTGAATTTCGCTTCGAATTTAAAATTATTCAGACTCTTCCAAAGTTTGATAAATGCTTCCTGAGCGGCATCGCGCGCATCATCTTCGTTGAGGAGAATCTTAAAAGCCACGGCAAAGGCGAAACGGCTGTTTTGGTCGATAATCTTACGGAAAGCATTTTTATCTCCTGCCTGTGCAAGGATTATCAATTCCTCTATAATATCTTCTTTTCTGCTGTAAGCGCTATTCAAAACCGTATTCTTTGTTTTTCTAATTAATGATACGACTTTAAGTTAAAAAAGTTAAATCCATTTGAAAAAATAAATATTCTGTGTTTGGAATTATTTACTGTAAAAAGGATGTTTTATAATAAAAAGCAGGATTTAAGATGAAAAAGCTGATTATTCTATCCATAATAATTTTATCATCCTGCCGAACAGATTACACAAAACCAGAAGAAAAAAGAGCAAAAATGGAAAATTTTGAAACTTCAAAAATGGATACAGCCACTTTCGGCGCCGGATGTTTCTGGTGTACCGAAGCGGTTTTTCAAAGCCTTAAAGGAGTTTATAAGGTAACTTCCGGCTATTCAGGAGGGGAAAAAGAGAACCCAACTTATGAAGAGGTCTGTGCCGGTTTTACCGGACATGCTGAAGTAAACAGGATAATATTTAATCCGGAAGAAATCTCTTTCGCTGAATTACTTGAAGTATTTTGGCGCACACATGATCCCACTACTCTTAACAGACAGGGGAACGATATCGGCGCTCAGTACCGCTCAGTAGTTTTTTATCATAACGCAGAACAAAAAGAAAAAGCGGAATACTATAAAGATAAGCTGACTAAAGAAAACATCTGGGATAAACCGATAGTAACGGAAATAACGCAATTCAGTAAATTTTATCCGGCCGAAGATTATCATCAGAATTATTATAATAATAACCCCGGACAGGGCTATTGTTCTTTGGTTATAACTCCAAAAATAGAAAAGTTCAGAAAAATATTTGCTTCAAAACTAAAAAAATGAAATAAGAGCGGGCTGATTTTGTAACCCATTTTAATTTGATTCGTCTAAAGAATTAAAAGGGGAAAAAAGTTAGTGCAGATATTTAAAGTGATATTCCTTTCCGCAATGGGAATAGCTTTGATTTTATTCATAATTCGTTTATGGGCATGGGAAAAGCCTGAATCTATACCGGTTGATTACAGCGCAGATGTAAACAACAGACCTCAGTTGAACAACAATGTGGTAATTTATGATACCGGAGGGAACATTGAAGGGCTTATTGCAAAATGGGAACTATTGAATCCTGATATATTACTTGTAGAAAGAGATAAAGGTTTTCTTCTTCCGGGCTTAATGGATCCATTAAAAAAATTCGGTATTGCCGGAAAAGCTGAAGAAATAGCGCTGAAGAAAAAAGTGAAAATATTTACTTTCAGTTTATCCGATGAAAAAATAGCGGAATGCCTGGTTAAAAAATATTCCCCAGAGCAAATTTCATTTTCGATAATATTAAATTCCTATTTCGAATATTTAAGCGGTAATAATTCGTTAATGCGTGATAATTTGTTAAAAGACCGTATAAACGAATACCGGAATAAAGGAATGAATGGTAACATTTGTTCAATTGAGACAATAGATAAAATTTGGAAGCGGGATTTTCCGGAAGCAAGAAATTGGAGAGATACGAATCATTTGCCCGGTTATGCAGGAGAAATAGAAAATGAGATTAATAATATTAAAGAGAAGTATTATAATAGCGTTATAAATTATTTTACAGATCGCAATAAAAAAATATTTGTAATCAGAAAAACCAATTCCAATTCAATTTTACAAAAGTAGAGACACGCCGCGGCGTGCCTCCCAATGAAGATTATAAATTGCGTTTCCAGAAATCGATCATTGTATTGTATAAATGAATACGCGCCGGACGATCCGAAATTCCATGCTGACGCATCGGGTAAACCTGCAATTCGAATATAATTCCGGCTTTGATTAATTCATCTATGAATGCCCATGCATTCTGAATATGAACATTGTCGTCATATGTCCCATGAACAATCATTAATTTACCATGTAAATTTTTCGCCGAATTTAAAAGAGATGTATTCCTGTAACCTTCTTTATTTATTTCTTCGGTTTTCATTCCCATTTCACCGAAACGCGTATCATAAAAACGCCAGTCGGTAACCGCAGCAACGGCAATTCCGGCTTTAAACTCAGAGGAATTTGTCATTGCATTTAATGTAAAGCTTCCACCCCCGCTCCATCCCCATACGCCGATTCTTGTGGAGTCAATATAAGGCTGTTTCTTAAACCAGCGAACCCCATCTAAAAGATCGTTTAATTCAACGCTGCCCGACATATTATGGAGAAGAAGATTTTCAAGCTTTTTGCTTATAGCTGTTGAAGCTCTGTTATCTATTATTGCAACGAGATAACCGTTATTAAGAAGGACCTGGTCATAATAAAGCGATGTCCGCCATTCATTTTTTATCTGAGGCGCAGAAGGGCCGCCGTAAACATAGACAATTAAAGGATATTTTTTCCCGGGATTAAAATCTTTCGGTTTTACAATTTCAGCAGGAAGCGGGAATCCGTCTTTGGCTTTTATAGTAAACTGCTCAGGTTTTTGAATATCTAAGGAAGAAAGTTTATCTTTATCGTAAGAGGCAATCTGCTTTACAAAAGAGCCGTCGCATTTATATAATGAGATAACATTCGGCGTCTTTATGTTTGAATATGTGTCGGTATAAAAATTCTTTGAAGGAGAAAATGAAATTTTATGAGTTCCTTCTTCTTTTGTAATACGCTGTAAACCGGAGCCGTCGAGGTTAACTCTGTAAAGATGTTTTTCAAAATTGGATTTTTCATTTCCGGTGAAATAAACGATGCCTTTATTTTCATCAACTGCGCTGATGGAACTTCGCACCCAGTAAGCGGAACCTCCGCTTGCAGCCACGGCCCAATCGCCGCTTGTTACAGGATTAATTAATTTCCCGTCAATTGAATAACGATAAATATGCGCGTACCCTGTCCGCTCAGAAGTCCATAAAAATTCTTTTCCGTTTTTTAAAAAGAATAAATCATCATTAATATTTACCCAGCCTGAATCGGTTTCTTTTAATATGTGCTTGGCCTTACCAGTTTCCCTGCCGGCAAAAAACAGATCTACTTCATCCTGATTCCTATTAAGAGTTTGTATGCTCACCTCTTTGCTGCCGGGAAGCCACATAACGCGGATAAGATATTCATATTTGAAACCGCCGAAATCAATCCATTTGGTTCCCGGTTTGTCAATTTCGATAATTCCCGCTTTAACGACCGGGTTCGGTTCTCCTGTTTTTGGGTAACGCTGTTTAATTACCCTCGGAGTAGCCGGTTCAAAATCGGAATAGTACATCACACTCACAGGCGATTCATCCGTCTGGAAGTATGCAATTGATTTAGAATCATCAGACCACCAGTATGCAATATCTGTCCGTCCGAAAATTTCTTCCCAATAAACCCAGGAAAGGGTTCCGTTCAGAATTGTTTCGGAGCCGTCAGTTGTAAGCCGTTTCTCTTTCCGGTTCTTAATGTCGTAAGCGTAAATGTCATTGTCCTTTATATAAGCCAGAAATTCGCCGTTGGGGGAAAACCGTATGTTTTTCTCTTCTGCGTCATTATCGGTCAGTTTAGTAAAAGCAGATGTATTGAGATAAAGCAGATATATCTCGTTATAAAAACGGTAAACAGCTTTATCGCCGCCGGGCGAAAAAGCATCCGGCGTTGATAGAACACGCGGAGTTTTATCACCAAGCAATTCATTTAAGCTTTCAAGGGCTTTTTCAATATCAACAGCCGGCCGGGTTGTCTGATTTACAGGATCGAACAAATTAAAAGTTCTCTCCCCGGCGGGTTTCCGGGTATCGTAAATAAGCGCATTCCCGTTTTCAAGCCAATTGAATGAAGCAAGGCGTGTAATCTGGGAAGATTCCGCACCGTAAATCCATTCAATTGTCAACTTCGTTTTTTCCTGTGCAGATAAGCTGTTTGTTAAAAGCAGTATTGAAAATAAAAGACAGATAGCTTGTTTTACAGTTTTCATTGTGCACCTGTTAAAATTGTTAGGTCAGTTGTAAAATTAAGAAAAAAGGGAATATTATGATATGGGAAATGAATGGGGCGCATTTATTTGCGCCCCTTATAAAAAATGGGTTATAGAATTATTTTGAAGTGAATACTATCTTTTCATTTGATTTGCTTTGCAGATTTTCAAAGGTTTTTCTGAATTTAGAATATTTGTCGGGGGTAATAGTCTTTGATTTGAAAGAAATTTTCTCATTTAAAGTAAGCGTGTTGGGTTCGGTCTGTGTGTACAATTTCTGGTATTGTGCATCTAAACCGGAGATATCGATATTTGTAGGCAGATTGCGTATTGAAAGATTCTTCGGATATTTGATTTCGATAGTCTTATTTATCGTATATGGACATGAAAATTCAATATTATATTTTCTTTCCGTTCTTGACAGCCAGTTCAGTTCAAACGAATACTTGAAAGGGTCAACATTCATGAAAATCAAGTCCCCTTGTTTATTAATGATATCTTTTGTTTTGACGTCAAATGTTAAGGTAAGGGGTTTATTTAGCGAATCCCGGTTGCTAATAGCACAGTTAAGTATCTCTGCATTAAGGAAATCATCAACAACTAAGGATTTGCAGTACTTCTTTAATTCTTCAGGGGTTTTGTCCTTAAATACATTTCTATATATCATATCATACTCGCCATGATAAATGTAAGAAATATTAAATACCGCTTCATAATTGTCATTGATTGTAACTTTGGCGGATAGATCGCGTATGTTCTGTGAATAAGAACTGCCGGGAGTCTTTTCAAGTTTACCCAAGCCGGAATCATCAATGGATAAAACATTTATATTTTCACAGGCGGACGGAAGTTCGCCGACCGGGCAAAATTCCGCTGTCGGATCTAGAAAATAAGACCGGCCGTTTTCTAAAATCACTTTTGTAATCATGTGGTTAAAATAGAAACTTGGAAAATCCGTATCTATTGAACCTTCGTCGGCAGTAAGAACCAGGACAGGCGAAGCTTTTATGTTTATGCTTTTTAACAGGCTGATAAGAAGCATTGACTTATCTTTGCAGTCACCGTATTGTCTTTGAAGGATTGTTTCGGGGAAATTAGGCCTTATTCCGCCCCCTTCTCCAAGTTTAATTGAAATATACCGTATTTTCTGGACGAAGGAGTATATGTTTTTCAGTTTTGAAAGTTCGTCTGTACAACCCGCGGTTAAAGAAGTAGCCTTATCTTTTATTGTGGGGGTAATAAGCATCTGGGGCGAAAAATATTTCACATAATACCATTTTGAAACATCAGACCATTCTTTCCATTCTGAACGGGAAAACTGTACGAACTGGACTAAATCATCGTATGGGGGCATCAATGGTTCTAAAACCAATGCAGGGATATCTTTCTTAACCCAGGTGAAGCTTACATTCAGATCTTTTTCTGATTTGGTATAAGCCATATTTTTAACAAAATCGGGAGTTTCAACTTCGCAGTTATATGGACGATACTGAAATTTCCATCCGGCGCCGTTCGGGCGGGGGGTTAAAAGTAAAATCGGGGCGGTCAATTTATAAGAATTATATAGAATGGGGTATCTTTTTTGTATTCTCCATCTTGAAAATACAGAAGAATATCTTTTTAGAATAGAAAATTTATATTCGACGAAACAATTCTTTTCTATCGACGGAAATGTAAATTTTACAGTTTTATCGTCAGTATAAAAAGAATTGCTTGTTCCCTGTCCTGTGCTTGTATGAAAATCACTAGAGCTTAAAACCACTTCAGTGCCGTCGGGTTTAATAGTTTTTGCGCTGATATCAGTTAGCTTATCCTCGCTGTCAATATAAATCTCAACCTCGGAATTGTCTTCGATATTTTTCAATAGTTTTTTAAGAATATGCGTGGTTTCAGTTGTCTCAATTCCGTAATCGCTGTCCAGTTTAATATCTACTTCATGCTCTTCCTTCAAAATAATAGCATCGGCATCCTCATAGTCATTCTGCCCCGGAAATTCAGAAACCTCGAGCTGATTTTTAACGTCATTTAAATTATAAAAAGTGCTTGAAGAACAGGCGCAAAGAAATGAAAGAAAGGCAAAGCACAGGAATTTTTTCATGATCTCCTCCAAATAAAAAGAAATTATGGTTTATATATGTTAAAGCTAATACCCGTAAATACTCCACCATACACATAGAGGGTGAAGAAAAAGAATGTTTGGTAATGTCTTTGCTTTTTTAAATTTTATCCCGGTTGAAAATAAGAAAAAATTAATAAAAATAAAAAGAGAAGCTTTCATTTCTGCTAAATGTTATATAGAAAAACTGGATTATTATATATCAGGAAATATATAAGAGAACAGACAGAGGGAAAGAAAAGGTGTGCGAGTATTTAAAAACACCCTCTTGCTTGCGAAAACAGAAAAGGAATACAAATTCCTTGAGATAAAGCCGATGAAAGGAAATTTAAATAAGCGGGTTCTCCCTCTGATTGTCATGGTATTTAAAATTAACTAAACCTTAATTTATAATTAATTACTTTGGTTTTGATGATGAAGGCAAGAATACAACAGAATAAAAAAACCGGCGCTTTTTGCAAAGCGCCGGGTTAATACAGAAATGTAAAATTACAAGACTGTTATTGAGCCATCCACTGAACTCCCTGTTTGTTGGTATAAATAGGGGTTAGATAGATATCGCTATTCATAGTGACAGTCCTTATAGCGTTAGTATTTCCGTCGTCCCAATAGCGGAAGAAGTAATAATCTGTTGAGCTGTTTCCCTGTATTGCTTCGGCGGCATGAATAGCTACCGTTGTGCCCGCGGTGTA
>Ga0153915_10001529_pt1 | contig 21230 bp, 21 predicted proteins | sample Opewatmetagenome_2_FD_107003 | JGI IMG/M metagenome (GOLD analysis project Ga0153915, IMG submission 107003) | Freshwater wetland microbial communities from Ohio, USA - Open water 3 Core 3 Depth 3 metaG | ecosystem: Environmental > Aquatic > Freshwater > Wetlands | place: USA: Ohio, Lake Erie...
AGCCAGGATTTTTCCGTGTTCGGCGGCAGCCTGGGCGAAGTCCACGCCGAAAAGATCTGCAAGATCATGGACCTGGCGATGAAGGTCGGGGCGCCGATCGTCGGCCTCAACGACTCCGGCGGTGCGCGCATCCAGGAAGGCGTCGCATCGCTCGGCGGATACGCCGAGATCTTCCTGCGCAACGTCCTCGCGTCGGGCGTGGTCCCGCAGATCTCCGTGGTGATGGGTCCGTGTGCCGGTGGCGCCGTCTACTCGCCGGCGATCACCGACTTCACGATCATGGTCGAGGGCTCGAGCTACATGTTCGTCACCGGCCCGAACGTCGTGAGAACCGTTACCCACGAGGAGGTCGACTCCGAGTACCTGGGCGGCGCGACAACACATACGACGAAGAGTGGCGTGGCGCACCTCGCAGCGGCCGACGAAGCCGGCGCGCTCGACGCGGTGCGGCGGATCCTCGCCCACCTGCCGCAGAACAACCTGGCCGAACCGCGACGCGTGACGTCATCCGATCCGGCTGATCGGATGGATGCCGGGCTCGACGGCATCGTGCCCGACGATCCCCGGCTGCCGTACGACATGCACGAGGTCATCCAACGGGTCGTGGACGATGCCGATTTCCTGGAGATCCAGCCCGCGTGGGCCCTGAACATGCTCATCGGTTTCGCCCGGCTCGGCGGACGAAGCGTGGGCATCATCGCGCAGCAGCCCGCCGTTCTCGCCGGTGCCCTGGACATCGACGCATCGATCAAGGCGGCCCGCTTCGTTCGAACGTGCGATTGCTTCAACGTGCCGCTCGTGACGTTCGTCGACGTGCCCGGGTTCATGCCCGGCGTGGCCCAGGAGCATGGCGGAATCATCAGGCAGGGCGCGAAGCTCCTGTATGCCTACTGCGAAGCGACGGTTCCGAAGCTCACCGTGATCACTCGCAAGGCGTACGGCGGCGCGTACGACGTGATGAGCAGCAAGCACATTCGCGGCGACATGAACCTGGCCTGGCCGACGGCCGAGATCGCGGTGATGGGCGCGGAAGGGGCGGTCAACATCATCTTCAAGGACGCGATCGCCGGGGCCGACGACCCGATCGCCGAGCGCGCCCGGCTGGTGGCGGCCTATGAGGCTGAGTTCGCCAATCCGTACGTCGCCGCCGCCCGCGGGTATGTCGATGACGTCATCAAGCCGTCCCAGACCAGGCCGCGGTTGATCCGGGCTCTCGAGATGCTTGCCGACAAGCGGGACGCGAACCCCAGGAAGAAGCATGGATACATCCCGCTCTGAGCCGCGGACCGCTGCCTCGTCTTTGCGCAAAGACGCACTCGCGTCGGCGGCGTCCCGGGCAACCGCCGCGTCAGACGCCCCGTTTCGCCGGGTTCTGATCGCCAATCGGGGTGAGATCGCCGTCCGCGTCATTCGCGCCTGCCGGGAGTTGGGCATGGAGACTGTGGCGGTCTTCAGTGACGCTGACGCGTCGGCCCGGCACGTGCGGTTGGCCGACGAGGCCGTCCGCATCGGACCGGCGCCGGCCGGCGACAGCTACCTCCGGATGGAGGCGATCATCGAGGCGGCCCTGGCAACGGGGTCCGAGGCGATCCATCCGGGCTATGGGTTCCTCGCCGAGCGATCGACATTTGCGCGCGCCGTCGAAAGGGCGGGACTCGTCTTCGTTGGACCGCCGTCCGACGCGATCCAGGCACTTGGCGACAAACTCCACGCTCGTCGACTGGCCCGCGCAGCCGGCGTACCAGCGGTGCCCGGAACCGTGCAGCCGGCGGCCGTCGACCGGCCCGATACGGTGGCTCCGATCATGGCCGAGGCCAACGAGATCGGCTTTCCGCTGCTGGTGAAGGCCGCCGCCGGTGGCGGAGGCCGCGGGATGCGCCGAGTCAGCACGCCCGCCGAGCTTCCAGCTGCCCTGGCTGCCGGCTCCCGCGAGGCAGCCGATGCGTTCGGCGACGGGTCTGTCTACCTGGAACGCGAGATCGTGCCGGCCCGGCACATCGAGGTCCAGCTCCTTGGTGATGTGACCGGTCGCGTCGTCGCGATCGGCGAACGGGATTGCTCGATCCAGCGCCGCCACCAGAAGCTGGTGGAGGAAGCACCGGCGCCGGGTCTGGCCGTCGAGGAGCGACGCGGGCTGCACAGGTTGGCGGTTCGGGTCGCGACGCTTGCCGGGCTCGTCAACGCCGCAACCGCGGAGTTCCTCCGCTCACCGGACGGATCGTTCTACTTCCTCGAGGTGAACACCCGGCTCCAGGTGGAGCACGGCGTGACCGAGCTCGTCTCCGGGCTGGACATCGTTCGGGAGCAGTTCTGGCTGGCCGCCGGACGGCCGCTGTCCGCGGAGGCGATTGCGGCATCTGAGCGAGCCGCCGAACCGGGAGGCCACGCCATCGAGGTCCGGATCGCCGCAGAGGATCCGTCGCGGGAGTTCACCCCGACGCCGGGCCCGGTCCGCCGCTGGGAAATGCCCGCCGGCCCCGGCGTGCGGGTGGACACGGCCATCGAGGTAGGAGACCGCATCTCACCCGACTACGACAACCTGATCGCCAAGCTCATGGTCCACGCGGGGGACCGCGCAGCGGCCATTCGACGGCTACGGCGCGCGCTGGACGAGACAGAGATCGCCGGAATCCAGACGACCCTGCCGTTCCACCGGTTCGTGGCCGGGCACCCGGCGTTCCGGGACGGAGAGCTGTCGACCAGCTGGGTGGGGGAGTGGTGGGACGGCCCGGGCGAGCTTCACCGCGCGACTCGCTCCGCAATGCTCGCCGCCGGCCTCGATGCCCTCGAGCACGGGATGGCCCCGTCGGCCGCCGTCGGCGTTCCGACGGACATAGCGCGCTTGGACTCCGTCGGCGACAACGGCCGCTGGGCCAGCGCCGGCCGCCAGTCGGCCACGGATCGCTGGTCCTCATGAGCAGTCAGGAAGCCACGGCGCGGGTCGAGGACGCTCCGGCTGCCACCCGGATCGTCGATCCGCGAGCCGTCAGAGTAGGGACGTCTCCCCATTCGGCGCACGCGGGTGTCGAGGCGATCGTGATCGAGCCGCCCGATCTTCCGCTCGCGTCCGCGGCGCGCATCGCCGGTCCAGGTGTTCTCGGCGGGGTGGCCACGGGGGTCGCCGCCATCGTCGACCCGCCTGACAAGAAGAACGGGGTCGTCTTCGTCGACGGCGCGCCCGTCCAGGTTCGACTGGGCCGCGTCGATGACATCCACGGCCTGCTCGTCGAATCGACCGACGACGGCGAGACCCGCACACGCGTGCTGCTCATGCCGCTCGGGCGCGTCACCGGCCCGTCAACCGGGGTGCTTCGGCGCGAGGTCGTCGTCGACGGCTGGCGGATCGAGGTCGAGATCGAGTCGGAGCCACGGGCCTCGCTGCGCGAGCGAGCGCGCCGGGGTCGAGAGGAGATCGGGCATGGCGGCCCCACCCAGGTTCGAGCCATCATTCCGGGGCGGATCGTGTCCGTATCGATCGTGCCCGGCGACCCGGTCGAGGCCGGACAGCAGCTCCTGGTGGTGGAGGCGATGAAGATGCAGAACGAGCTGCGGGCGCCGCGTGACGGGGTCGTCTCAAGCGTGGCCGTCGGCGTCGGCGGCACGATCGAGGTCGGAGACATTCTGCTGGTGCTCGAGTGAGCGAGCACCACCGCGCCGGGCACTCGATCCGCCCGACAGGCGAGGCCGCCGACGCAGCTCGCCAGCGCTGGCGCGAGCTGGTCCGGGCGAAGTCGCTGCGCACGGCTCAGGAGCGACGCAAGACCTTTGAGACCTCATCGGGCATCGTCATCCGGGACCTCTACACGCCGGCCGACGTCGCCGGCCTCGACGAGGATCGCGATCTCGGGCGACCGGGCGAGTATCCGTTCACCCGGGGCGTTCAGCCGACGATGTACCGAAGCCGTTTCTGGACGATGCGCCAGTACGCGGGGTTCGCGACGGCCGAGGAGACCAATCGGCGCTTCCGCTACCTGCTCGAGCAGGGCCAGACCGGCCTGTCCGTCGCGTTCGACCTGCCGACGCAGATGGGCTACGACTCGGACGCCACCGAAGCGGAAGGGGAGGTAGGCCGGGTCGGCGTCCCGATCGCGAGCCTCGCCGACATGGCCGTGCTGGTCGACGGCCTGCCGCTCGGCCAGGTCAGCACCTCGATGACGATCAACGCCACCGCGCCGATCCTGCTGGCGCTCTACGTGGCCGCCGCGGAAGCCCAGGGCGTGCCCCGCGAGGCGATCGCTGGAACGACCCAGAACGACATCCTCAAGGAGTACATCGCCCGGGGCACCTACATCTTCCCGCCCCGCCCGTCCATGCGCCTGGTGACCGACGTCTTCGAGTTCTGCATGACGGAGCTGCCTAAATGGAACACAATTTCTATTTCCGGATACCACATGCGCGAGGCTGGCGCGACGGCCGCGCAGGAGCTGGCGTTCACGCTGGCCGATGCGATCGCCTACGTCGAGGCGGCCGTCGCTCGCGGGCTGGACGTGGATGACTTCGCCGGCCGGCTCTCGTTCTTCTTCGCCGCCTGGTCCGAGCTGTTCGAGGAGGTTGCCAAGTTCCGGGTGGCCCGGCGGATGTGGGCCACGATCATGCGCGAGCGGTTCGGGGCGACCAACCCACGCTCGTGGGCCTGTCGCTTCCACGTCCAGACGGCCGGTTCCAGCCTGACCGCCCAGTCGGTCGACAACAACGTCGTCCGGACCACGGTCCAGGCGCTCGCCGCGGTCCTCGGAGGCGCCCAGAGCCTGCACACCAATTCCCGGGACGAGGCGCTGGCCCTTCCGACCGAGCAGGCCGCCCGGTTGGCGCTGCGCACGCAGCAGATCCTGGCCTACGAGGCCGGCGTGACCGAGACGCCGGATCCGCTTGCCGGCTCGTATTACGTCGAGAGCCTGACCAACGAGCTGGAGGCGGCCGCGTGGGGCTACCTCGACGAGATCGAGGCGATGGGCGGGACCCTCGCGGCGATCGAGGGCGGCTTCCAGCAGCGCCAGATCCAAGAAGCGGCCTACCGGGTCCAGCAGGCGATCGAATCGGGCGACCAGGTCGTCGTCGGGGTGAACCGCTTCCGCGACGACGAGGTGTCGACGCCACCACTCCACAAGATCGACCCCGACGGTGAGCGGCGCCAGGTCGAGCGCGTGCGGCGCGTGCGCGCCGAGCGCTCGGCCGAGGCCTGGAGCGCGGCGATGGACCGGCTCGAGGCGACCGCCCGCGGCGACGGGAACCTGATGCCGCCGATCCTCGAGGCGGTCCGCGCCTATGCGACCGTCGGCGAGATCAGCGACCGCCTGCGCGTCGCCTGGGGCGAACATCGCGAGCTCATCACGGTCTAAGCTGCGCCGATGTCGCCCTCAACGCCCGAGTCACGCGTTCCGGACGCCGTGCGCCGGCTTGGCAAGGTGCACCATGTCGCGCTGATCGTGCGCTCGCTCGAGGACGCGCTCGGCCTGTGGCGCGACATGCTCGGCCTCGAGCTCGAGACGATCAGGGACATCCCGGACGATCGCGTGCGGATCGCCTTTCTGGCGATCGGCGAGTCGAAGATCGAGCTGGTGGAGCCGACCGACGATACGACGGGCGTCGCGCGGTTCCTGGCGTCCATGGGCGAGGGCTTCCACCACGTCTGCTTCGAGGTGGCGAACCTGGCGGAGACGCTGCTCAAGCTTGAGATCTCCGGGCTGGAGCTGATCGACACGGCCGCGCGCCGCGGTGCCGAGGGCCCGGTCGCATTCATTCATCCGCGGGCGTGCCACGGCGTGCTTGTCGAGCTGATCGAGGCGCCAGGCGGACCGTCCTGGGAGATGCTCGGGTTCGAGGCGCCGGCAGCCCGGTAACCGACGCTGTCAGCCGGCCGTTCACCCTCGAGCGGTCAGCGAAGCGACCAGGCGAACAGCACGTCGGGCTCGCGATACGCTGCCCGGCAGAACGCCACCAGCCGGCCGGCAAGGTCCCTGATCCAGGGCTTCTCCTCGCGAGGGAGGGCGCCGAGCTCCTCCTCGATCAGGTCGATCGATCCGGCCGCGACCGCACCGATTGCACCGTCCTGAATGCGCGCGACAGCATCGATCCAGGCGGGATCGACGCGCTCGATCGTTCGACCGTTGCCGTCGTCCGGTCCGTCCAGCTCGATCCGTGCATCGAGGAAGTTGCCCGGGTCAGGGCTGCCAGTGACCCCGCGGATCGCCTCCGCGAACAGGTCGAGCCAGGTCGGGTCGAGGCCGCCACCCAGTGCCACGTGCGCCGCGAAGCGTCGCCGGTCGTCAAGTGCCTCCAGGTCGTCGAGCCCGAGGACCAGCAGGATCTCCCTGGCCTGCCCCGCTACCAGGTCCATCAGGTGCGTCATGGCGAGGTTCGCTCAGTCGCGGTGACCGGCGTCGCGCAGCAGCGACGGCAATTCCAGGGGGGAGCTCGCGACCAGGAAACCCGCCGCCTCGAGCGCGGTAACCTTGGACGCTGCCGTCCCGGCCCCGCCCGAGATGATCGCCCCGGCATGGCCCATCCGCTTGCCTTCGGGGGCGGTTCGACCGGCGATGAACGCCACCTTGGGCAGGTCGCGGAGGTGCTCGGCGGCCCAGGCCGCGGCGGTCTCCTCAGCGGCGCCGCCGATCTCGCCGATCAGCACGACCGCGTCCGTGTCCTCGTCGGCCGCGAACAGCTGGAGGATGTCGAGGAAGTTCGTCCCGATGATCGGGTCGCCGCCGATGCCGATGCACGTCGACTGCCCCACGCCGGCGTCGGACATCGCCTGAACCGCCTCGTAGGTCAGCGTCCCGGAGCGGCTGACCACGCCGACCCGTCCCTGGCGGTGGATCGAGCCCGGAATGATTCCGACCTTGGCCGAGCCGGGCGAGGTGGCACCCGGACAGTTGGGTCCGATCAGCCGGGCACCAGCCCGCCGGACGACCTCGACGGCGGGGATCATGTCGAGGGCCGGGATCCCTTCGGTGATGCAGAAGATGGTGGCGATGCCGGCTGCCGCGGCCTCCATCACGGCGTCGGGAGCTCCGGCGGCGGGGACGAAGATGCAGGACGTGTTTGCGCCGGTCTGGCGAACCGCGTCGGCGACGGTGTCGAAGACGGGCACCGCGCCGTCGAGGGCCGTCTGGCCGCCCTTGCCGGGCGTGACCCCGGCAACGATCGGCGTGCCGTACTCGCGCATCTGGCGGCTGTGGAAGTCGCCCTCCCGACCGGTGATGCCCTGGACGACGAGGCGGGTGTCGGGCCCGACGAGGATGCTCATGCCGCGGCTCCTGCCTGGCGGGACGCGGCCACGGCCTTGGTGGCCGCCTCGTCGAGCGTGGTCGCGGTGGTCAATCGCGCTTGCTCGAGCAGGGCCGCCGCCTCGGCCGCATTGGTGCCGACGATGCGGACGATCATCGGCACGCCGCGCTCCTGGACCGCGCGCGCCTCGATCAGGCCGCGGGCGACCTCGTCGCCGCGGGTGATCCCGCCGAAGATGTTGACCAGGATGGCGTTGACCTTCGGGTCGGCCAGGATGATCCGCATGGCTGCCGCGACCCGGTCGGCCCGCGCCCCGCCGCCGATGTCGAGGAAGTTCGCCGGCTCGCCACCGGCGCGTTTGACCAGGTCCATGGTGGTCATCGCCAGGCCTGCGCCGTTGACCATGCAGCCGATCGTGCCGTCGAGCTTGATGAAGGTGAGTCCGGCCTCGCGCGCTTCACGGTCGGCCGGAGCCTCGTCGTCCGGATCGCGCAACGTTTCCAGGTCGGGGTGGCGCGGCAGCCCGGAGTCGTCCAGGGTGATCTTGGCGTCGAGGCAGACCAGGCGTTCCACGGTGGTGCCGGCCACGTCGGTCTCGCGGACGATCGCCAGCGGGTTGATCTCGACCAGGTCGGCGTCGTTGGCGAGCATGGTCGCCACGAGGCCCCTCGCGATCGCGACGGCCGCCTTGAGGTGGGCGCCGAGACCCATGGCGAACGCGAACTGGCGCGCCTGGAAGTCCAGCAAGCCGAGGAGCGGGTCGGCATGGACCCGGACGATCGCCCCCGGGTTGGACGCGGCCACCTGTTCGATCTCCACGCCGCCCTCGGCTGAGCCCATCAGGAGGATCCTTCCGGCGGCTCTGTCGAGCACGGCGGACATGTAGAACTCCTTGACGATGTCGGCTGCCGCCGCGACGAGGACCTTGCGGACCGTGATGCCCTTGATGTCCATGCCCAGGATCGCACTCGCGATCAGCTCGGCCTGGTCGGGGAAGCCCGCCAGCTTGACGCCGCCGGCCTTGCCTCGACCGCCGACCAGCACCTGGGCCTTGATCACGACCTGCTGGGCGCCCCCGGCGAAGAATCGCTCGGCCGACAGTCGGGCCTCGTCGGCCGTGTGGGCGACCTCCCAGGCCGGGACGGGAAGGCCCTGCGCGAGCAAGAGCGACTTGGCGTCGGCTTCCTGGATCTTCACGTCGTTGGCGGCTCCGATTCGAGGCGGCCGTGCATGGGGCCGGGACGGGTAATGCTAGCCCAGCCGCCGCCCGGCCACCCGGGGTCCGAGGCGGGTGGCTAGAATGGGCCCCATGGCCCACCGTGTGACCCTGATCCCCGGCGACGGCATCGGACCGGAGCTGGCGGAGGCAACCTGCCGCGTCCTTGACGCGACGGGCATCGGCTTCGAGTGGGAGACGGTCCAGGCGGGCGAGGCCGTCATCGCCGAATACGGCACGCCGCTTCCCGACAACGTGCTGGATTCCATTCGACGAACGAAGGTCGCGCTCAAGGGCCCGATCACCACTCCGGTCGGGGCGGGCTTCCGGAGTGTCAACGTGGCCCTGCGCCAGGCGCTCGGCCTGTACGCGAACCTGCGCCCGGCCCGCTCGATGAAGGGCCTCGACACCCGGTACGAGGACGTCGACCTGGTGATCGTCCGGGAGAACACGGAGGATCTCTACGCCGGGATCGAGCACATGGTCGGGCCGGACGCCGCCGAGAGCATCAAGATCATCACGCGGGCGGCCTCGGAGCGGATCGCCCGATTCGCGTTCGAGTACGCCGTCGCCAACGACCGGCACCGGGTCACGGCCGTGCACAAGGCCAACATCATGAAGCTCTCCGACGGCCTCTTCCTGGAGTCGTGCCGCACCGTCGCGGCGGGCTACGAGGGTCGGATCGAGTTCGACGACCGGATCGTCGACAACATGTGCATGCAGCTCGTCCAGAAGCCCGAGCTCTACGACGTGCTGGTCCTGCCCAACCTGTACGGCGACATCATCAGCGACCTGTGCGCCGGCCTGGTCGGCGGTCTTGGCGTGGCGCCCGGCGCCAACATCGGGACGGATGCGGCGGTGTTCGAGCCGGTCCACGGCTCGGCGCCGAAGTATGCCGGCATGGACAAGGCCAATCCCACGGCCCTGATCCTGTCGGCTGCCCTGATGCTCCGCCACCTCGGCCACCCCGATCACGCGAAGCGGGTGGAGACGGCCGTGCGCGACGTCATCGCCGAGGGCCGGACCGTCACCTACGACCTGGGCGGGACAACCGGCACGGCGGGCTTCGCCGACGCGATCATCGCCCGCTTGGCCGCCTGATGCTGCTTCGCTATCGCGGTGGAATCGGGATGCTCGCCTGGGCATTCCACCGCATCTCGGGCGTCGCGATCTGGGCCTTCGTCATCCTCCATGTGGTCGACATCTACCTGGTCGGCGGCAACCCCAAGGCCTACGACGAGCTGCTGGCGATCTATGCCAGCCCGATCGGCCGGGTGCTCGAGGCGCTCCTCGGCGCCGCCCTCCTGTATCACGCCCTGAACGGACTACGGATCATCGTGATGGACTTCTGGCCGTCGCTGACGCGCTACCAGCGGCAGATGTGGCTGACCAACTGGGTGATCTTCGCCGTCCTCGGGGTCATCGTCTCGTACTTCATCTTCAAGCCACTGTGGGGCGGTTGAGATGACCCGCTCGGCCTACCGCAGGGCGAAGCCGCAGGGCGGCGGATTCGAGCTCGCGGTCTGGTACCTGATGCGGCTGACCGGGGTCGCCCTGTTCGTGCTGGCCCTGACCCACTACCTGATCCTGCACGTCCTGTACGACCCGGCCCTCCAGAACGCCGATTTCATCACCACCGTTCGCTGGAGCAGCCTGTTCTGGCGGGCGTTCGATTGGACCCTGCTGATGATGGTGCTCTTCCACGCCTTCATGGGTGTTCGCACGGTCATCGGCGACTACACCCATGGCGGTGTCCGGGCGGCCCTGACGATGGGGCTTTACCTGCTGGCGATCGGCCTGTTCGTGATGGGCACCGTGGTGGTCCTCACCCTCCCGACCGTCGTCCCGGCCGGCTGACACGCCCATGCAGATCGACCATGACGCCCTGATCGTGGGAGCTGGCGGGGCCGGACTTTGGGCGGCGGTCGAGCTCGCACGGGCCGGCGTGGACGCCGCGGTCCTCACCAAGCTCTACCCGACTCGCTCCCACACGGGTGCCGCGCAGGGCGGTGTGTGCGCCGCACTCGGGAACCTCGAAGAGGACCACTGGGAGTGGCACATGTTCGACACGATCAAGGGCGGTGACTACCTCACCGACCAGGACGTGGCCGAGGTGCTGGCCCGCGAGGCAATCGAGACCGTGATCGAGCTCGAGCACATGGGCCTGCCGTTCAACCGAACGCCCGAAGGCAAGATCGACCAGCGACGGTTCGGCGGGCATACCAGGAACTTTGGAGAGGGGCCGGTTCGCCGGGCCTGCTTCGCCGCCGACCGGACCGGTCACATGATCCTGCAGACCCTCTACCAGCAGGCCATCAAGTACGGCGTCAAGTACTACGACGAGTACCACGTCGTGGACCTGCTGGCCGAGGGCGGCGACCTCGGGTCCGGCGGCCGGTCGGCGGGCGTCGTGGCCTATCGAATCGCCGACGGCGAGCTGCACACGTTCCGCTCCAAGGCGGTCCTGCTGGCGACCGGCGGCTTCGGCCGGATGTTCCGGATCACCTCGAACGCGTGGAGCCTGACCGGCGACGGCGTCTCGCTGGCCTACCGCCACGGCGTGCCGATGGAGGACATGGAGTTCTACCAGTTCCACCCGACCGGGATCGTCGGGCTCGGGATCCTGCTCTCGGAGGCGGCCCGCGGCGAGGGCGGCTACCTGCTCGACAACGACGGCCACCGGTTCATGGACCGCTACGCGCCAAAGCTGATGGAGCTGGCACCGCGGGACATGGTCAGCCGCGCCATGTACCAGGAGATCCGGGCGGGGCGGGGGATCGATGGCAAGGACTACGTGTACCTCGACCTGCGTCACCTCGGGCGCAAGCTGATCGAGGAGAAGCTGCCGGACATCACCGAGTTCGCCCGCGTCTACCAGGGCGTCGAGCCGATCACCGAGCCGGTGCCGGTCCAGCCGACCGCCCACTACGCGATGGGCGGCATCCCGACTGACATCTCGACGCGGGTCATCCGCGATGCGGCCAATACGGTCGTCCCAGGGCTGTACGCGGCCGGCGAATGTGCCTGCGTCAGCGTCCACGGGGCAAACCGGCTGGGCACCAACTCGCTGGTCGACCTGCTCGTCTTTGGTCGTCGAGCCGGACGGCAGATGGCCGCCGACATCGGCGGCGTCGGGTTCGCCGACCTGCCGGCCGACGCCGCGGCGCCCGTCCGCGATGAGATCGAGGCCCTCCGCGGCCGGCGGACCGGCGAGAGCTCGGCCAGCATCCGGCGCGACCTGGCGGACGTGATGATGGACAACGTGGGCGTCTACCGCGACGAGGCCCTCCTGACCGAGGCGCTTCGCCAGGTACGTGCGCTCAGCGAGCGCTATGCGCGCGCGTCGGTCCAGGACAAGGGCAAGACCTTCAACACGGACCTGCTCGAGGCGCGCGAGGTCGGCTACCTGCTCGACTGCGCCGAGACGACGGTGGTCTCGGCGCTGGCGCGCAAGGAGAGCCGGGGAGCGCATGCCCGCGAGGATTACCCCGAGCGTGACGACGTCAACTTCCTGACCCACACGCTGGCGACGCGAGCTGAGGGCGGACCGACGCTCTCGTACAAGCCGGTCACGATCACCCGCTTCGAACCGAAGCCCCGGGTCTACTGAGGCAGGCTGGACGAGCATGCAGGTCGACCTTCGGATCCTCCGCTACGACCCCGAGCGCGACGAGCGGCCGCATTGGGAGTCGTATTCGGTGGAGGCCGACCCCAAGCTCGATCGCGTCCTGGACCTGCTCCACCGCGTGAAGTGGGAGCAGGATGGAACACTGACGTTCCGTCGCTCCTGCGCGCATGGCGTGTGCGGCTCCGACGCGATGCTCATCAACGGGCGCAACCGTCTCGCCTGCAAGCTCCGGGTGGAGCAGCTCGGCAGTCGCCGGATCAGCGTCGCACCGCTGCCGGGCCTGCCGGTCGTGAAGGACCTGGTCGTCGACATGGACGGCTTCTTCGACAAGCTGCGGAGCGTCCAGCCGTTCCTGATCAACGAGGGACCGGCGCCCGAGCGGGAGCGGATCCAGTCGCCGGCCGATCGGGCGGTCTACGACGACACGACCAAGTGCATCCTGTGCGCGGCGTGCACGACGTCGTGCCCGTCGTTCTGGGCGCAGCCCTCGTACGTCGGGCCGGCGGCGATCGTCGCCGCCCACCGGTTCATCTTCGATTCGCGCGACCAGGGTGGCGACGAGCGACTCGAGATCCTGGCCGACAAGGATGGCGTCTGGCGCTGCCGGACGATCTTCAACTGCACCGACGCCTGTCCGCGCGGCATCAAGATCACCCAGGCGATCCTCGAGGTCAGCGCGGCGATCGTGGAGCGAGGGGTCTGAGCGCGTCGCTCTTCCCGGAGCTGGATGCGCCCGCCATCGATGGCGGCAACCGGCCCGGATTCCTGATCCGAACCGATGGCGCGGCACGCGGAAACCCCGGCCCGGCGTCGCTCGGTGCGGCGTTGTACGACCTCCGACGCTCAGACGCGCGCGACCCACGAGCGCAACCGGACGCGTCGATTTCGGAGTACCTCGGGATCCAGACCAACAACGTCGCCGAATACACCGGGACGCTGCGCGCACTTGGCCTCGCCCGCGAGCTCGGAGCCCGCGAAGTCGAGCTGCTCCTGGATTCAAAGCTGATCGTGGAGCAGCTCACGGGCCGCTGGCGGGTCAAGGACGCCAAGCTGATCCCGCTCTGGGCCGACTGCCGACGGACGCTCGCCGGGTTCGAGCGCTGGAGCGCGACCCACGTGCCGCGCGCCCAGAATTCCGTGGCGGATTCGCTGGCCAATCAGGCGATCGACCGGGTCACTGCCGGGGGTCCGCCGGTCGTGGTCACGCGCCCATCGAAGTAGGCGCCCTCCCGCGCCGGAGGGGGTCTTGCGTTCGGTCGGATAGACTGGGATGGTCAGCGAGGCGGTCGGATGGTCGCGCACCGACCGACGGGGCAACCCGATTGCCGGTGTGAGGAAAGTCCGAGCTCCTCAGCGCAGGGTGGCGGGTAACGCCCGCCCGCCGCAAGGCGAGGACCAGTGCCACAGTGACGATGCCGTCGCCCGGCGCGAGTCGGTCGACGGAGTGAAACGGGCAAACTCCACCCGGAGCAAGGCCAAATAGGAGGGCGCAACCCGTCGACGGGTGACCGTCGGTGGGGGAGAGGTGCGCTGCCCAGCCCTCGGGTCGGCCGCATGAGCCGTCGGGCGACCGGCGGCCCCAGATGGATGGCCATCCCCGCAGCGCCGTGAGGCGGAGCGGGACAGAACTCGGCTTACAGACCGCCTCGCTGACGTCATCGCCCGGCAGGCGGGCCATCCCCGCGTTGTCGGCTGCGCGCGCTCGCTCACGCACTTCGCAGTGCGCTCGCTCACGTCCTGCCTCCGCCTCGGGCTGACCTCGCCGACCGGGCGATCGGTTACGTGTCAGTCTTCGTCGGGGCGGAAGATGTGGGGCGCGGAGCAGGCGTTGCAGACGGGCGAGGCCGCCTCGAGGTCGCCGAGCGGGATCGGAACCTTGCGATCGGGGTAGAGGCACTCCACGTCGTAGACCCGCTCGCTGCCGATCTCGACGTTGATCAGCCGCCGAAACGTGCAGCGCTTGATCCGGTGCGGCGCCAGGTGGAAGGCGTCGGGCTGCGCGGCGATGACCGGTAGCGGGAGGGCCATGAGCTCCTGTGTTGTGCCTCGCTGACGGTCGATCGGACGATCCGCCCGATCGATGGGGCCGGAGCCTAGCATCGGGCGCAAGGCCACGGCAACACACGAAAGGTACTAGACTCCCCGCCGTTCCACTTATGCCAATGGAGGGTGCGTGCCCGAGGACTCCGTCGACGGCATGCGGGGCCGGCCCGATTCGGTCACGCCACGGAGCCGTTCCAACCGGACGGTGACGCCGGCAATTGCCGGTGCGCTCGTCGTCCTGGCCGCCTCGTTCGCCCTGTCGGTCGCCTTTGTGCTGGCCAATGGTGGGCTCGATCTTCCGGCCGCCGAGCGTCCGGCGGGCTCCGGCGATGTCGCCGGAGTAGCCCCATCCGTCACCGCATCACTCCCGACGGAGGCCACCGAAGCCCCGACGAGCAGCGCGGCGCCGCCCTCGAGCGACACGCCAGGGACGCCGGCCCCGGGCGCCCCAGCGGCGGTGCCAACGGCCGCAGCGCCGACGAGCGCGGTGACGCCCCGTCCCTCCTCGAATCGATATGACCTGCTGACCGCCTGCCCGGGCACGCCGGATTGCTGGGTCTACGTCGTGCGCCAGGGCGACAACCTGTTCAGCATCGCCAGGTACTTCGGCGTGCCCCTCGACGTGGTCCAGGAGCGCAACCCGTGGACGGCGACCACCCAGCTCGTGGCCGGCCAGAAGCTGCTCCTCCCGCCGCCGACGAGGTAGCGACGGGCGCGGCTGGGGGCTGCCGCCAGTCAGGCCTGTTGAGGGGCGGTCGAGCGTTGCCGGCCGGACGTGAGTGCGCGGCGGGTCTGATCCCCTCATTCAGTGACCCACAGACTCGCTGAGAACGACGGTGCGCTTCTGACGTCGGAGATCGCGCCGGCCGGTCCCGTCGCGAGCGTGCCTCGCCGGCTGGATGCCGCCGCATCGACCGCGAACCAGAGCCTGAGTCTCGATGTCGGCCTCGTGTAGTCCCCGGGGCGATATTTGAGGGGCAGTGCGCCCGCGCCTGCGCCCGGCCCTGGCCGCCAACCCCACCCGGCCCCACCGCCGCCATCGCCCGCCCGAGTGCGAAATCGTCCTTGACGGGGTGACATCGCGCGGTAGAATGCAGCGAAGTGGCGCAAAGTGGTGAGAAGTGGGGAAACCCACGGTACCGACCCACCCAATCCGGCCACCCATCACAGGGGTAGACCCGACAGGTGTTCACCGGCGAGTACCGGCACACGGTGGACGGCAAGGGACGGATCGCCGTGCCCGTGAAGTTCCGTGCGCAGCTCGACCCCGGATCGATGGTCTCGGGCTGGCTGGACGACTGCCTGGCGATCCACCCCAAGGCCGGCTGGGACGCCCTCGCCGCGAAGGTCGCCGCGCTCCCGATCACCGACCAGAAATCGCGCCTCCTCCAGCGATTCGTCTTCTCGCAGGCCATCGAGGCCGAGATGGATCGACAGGGGAGGCTCCTGCTCCCTGCCTACCTGCGCGAGTCGATCGGCCTCGGCACGGATGCCGTTGTCGTCGGATCGCGCGATCACGCGGAGATCTGGGCGCCCGATCGCTGGGATTCGTACCGGCAGGCGCTCGAGGACCCGCAGGAGCTGGCCAAGGCCTTCGAAGGGCTGGGGATCTAGCTCCGACCACATGCGCTTCCAGGATCCGCTCGGGATCCGATTCGTCCGGGATGGAGGAGAGATGTACGAAGGGCACCTGCCGGTGCTGGTGGAGGAGGTCCTCGAGATGCTCGCACCTGCCCCCGGCAGCCTTCACATCGACGCCACCCTTGGCGGCGGTGGGCACACCGAGCGGATTCTGGAGGCGGCCAATCCCGACGGCCGCCTCCTTGGCCTCGACGCGGATCCGGCCGCGATCGCGCGAGTCGAGGCACGACTCCACCCACGCTTCGGCGACCGCCTGGTCCTGCGCCGGGCGAACTTCCGAGAGCTCGCCGCCGTCGCGCCAGCCGCCGGCTTCGGTGCCGTGGACGGCTGCCTCTTCGACCTCGGGCTGTCCAGCTTCCAGCTCGCCGACCGCGACCGTGGCTTCGGCTTCCGGACCGGCGGCCCTCTGGACATGCGCTTCGATCCGAGTCGAGGTGTCCCCGCTGCCGAGCTGCTGGCAACCCTCGACGTTGACGAGCTGACCGCGCTCTTTCGCCGCTACGGCGAGGAACCGAAGGCAGGCCGGATCGCCCGGGCGATCGTGGATGCTCGCCGGGGCGCCCCGATCGCCAGCGCCGAGGAGTTGGCGGCCCTGATCGAGCAGGTCGTGCCGCCCAATCCGCGGCTTCCTCGTCGAACGCACCCGGCAACGCGCGTGTTCCAGGCGCTCCGTATTGCGGTCAACGAGGAGCTCGACGCCCTCGAGGCCGGGCTGCACGCCGCCGTCGACCTGCTTCGGCCGGGCGGCCGCCTGGTCGTCCTCAGCTACCACTCGCTCGAGGACCGGATCGTCAAGCGTTTCTTCCAGGCGGAGCGGCGCGGCTGCGTCTGCCCGCCGGAGGTTCCGGTCTGCGTCTGCGGCCGGAACCCGCGGCTGCGTCTCGTGACCCGCCGGTCGGTGACGCCGAGCACCGCCGAGATCGTCGCCAACCCCCGAGCTCGGAGCGCCCGATTGCGGGCGGCCGAGCGGCTCGCCGCCTAGCCCAGGTCGTCAACGAAGGGAGGAGTCTCGTGAGCAAGCGTCACCAGTCCAGTCGTCGCAAGACCTACGGTCGTCGCCAGCACGAGGTGCGCGAGCGGCAGGACCGGGGCCACCACAGCGAAGGCCTGGAGTTCGACCTGAGCGACTGGGGCTCCGTGGCCCAGGCTGACCCGTTCGCCTTCCTGGACCCGCGCAGCCCACGCGTCCGGTTCGCGCTGGGCGACTGACGCCATGGCTGTCTACGAGGGCGCTCGCCCGCGCAACATCCTGCTGCCCCGTCGACCGCGGATCGCCGAAGGTCCGGGGCTCGGTCGGCGACGGGTTCGGGGCGCGGTACGGTCCGGCCAACGGACCGATCGGCTCGGGCTGATCCTGGGCTCCATCGTGGTCGCCTTCATGCTCGCCTTCTTCTCCCTGGCCCAGCAGGTCCGGGTCTCGGCCACCGGTCTCGACATCGGCCGCCTGTCGCTCGAACGACAGCGCCTGGATGCCCAGGCCGAGGATGTGCGGTCGGATCTGAACCGGTTGGGTCGGGAGCCGGCGATTCGCAAGATGGCGATCGACGACGGTCTCGGCCAGCTCGCAGAGCCGATCGTCCTGCCGGCCCGCTAGGCGATCGACCGACCGATGCCCGGCCGGACCGATTCGCGCGTTCGCCTGCTCGCCCTCCTGTGCGTCTTCCTGGTCGGCGCGCTGGCGCTTGGCGCGCGGTCCGCCTACTGGCAGGTCGTGGATCACGAGCGGCTGGTCACCGAGGCCGCCGACCAGACCAGCGTCACGATCGAGACGCCCAGCCAGCGCGGCGACATCTATGACCGCACCGGCACCGTCGTCCTGGCGACCACCGTCCAGCGCGCGCGCCTGGTCGCAGCGCCCGACCAGCTGACCCCCGATCAGCGACGGGCGACCGTCGCCGAGCTGGCGCAGCTGCTCGGACTGGACGACGCCGCGGCGATCGCCCTGCGCGACAAGCTCGCTTCGAAGAGCCGGTACCTGATCATCCAGCACGGGATCGAGCGCCAGCTGGCCGACCGGCTCCAGGCGGCGATCGACAATGGCCGCGTCTTCGGCCTCTCGCTGGAGCCGGAGCCGGAGCGGGTCTACCCGCAACCGGGCGGTGGCCCCGGGACGACGCTCGCGGCTCACCTGCTGGGGTTCGTCAACCGCGACGGCGTGGGCCAGTACGGCGTCGAGCAGCAGTACCAGGCGGCCCTCGGCGGCTCGCCCCGGGTGGTCGTCGCCCAGCGTGACGCGACCGGACGCCCGATTCTCGAAAACGCCGACGTCAGCAGCCCGGGCGAGCCCGGCACGGACCTCCGCCTGACCATCGACGCCGGCCTCCAGCTCAGCGTGGAGCAGGAGCTCCTGGCGGCATGGATCGCCGACAAGGCCAAGCGGGTGTCGGCCGTGGTGATGGATCCGTACACGGGCGAGGTGTACGCGATGGCCAGCTACCCGTCATTCGATGCCAACGACTACAAGGCGATCGCGGCGACCGATCCATCGCGCTTCATCAACCCTCTGGTATCCAGCGTCTACGAGCCGGGATCGGTCTTCAAGATGATGACCGCGGCGGCGGCGCTCGAGGCCGGCACCGTCACCCCCTACACCATGATCAAGGACACCGGCTCGCTCCGCCTGGACGGCGGCCGGACCAAGATCGACGACGCCGACCGCAAGGGGATGGGCTGGATGACCTTCCAGGACGGCGTGGCCTTCTCGCGCAATGTGGTGGCCGCCAAGGTGGCGCTCGGTCTCGGCAAGAGCACGCGGGCGTCGGCAACCACGCTGTACGACATGTGGACGCGCCTGGGTTACGGCAAGCCGACCGGGATCGACGTGGCGGGCGAGGTGTCGGGCATCGTGCGCGACCCGGCGATCACGCCGTGGCGCGAGATCGACCTGGCCAACGGGGCCTTCGGCCAGGGCGTGGCGGTCACCCCGATCCAGCTCGCCGCCGCCTACGCCGCTGAGATGAACGGCGGACTGCAGGTCCATCCGCATGTCGTCAAGGGGATTGGGAACGACGACGTACCGATCGCACCGGGCGCACAGCTGGTCAACGGCTCGCTCTCCAAGACGCTGGTCAAGATGATGCGGCACGTCATCGACATCGTGCCCTTCTATCACGATCGGACGATCGTCCCGGGCTACGACGTCGGCGGCAAGACCGGCACCGCGCAGATCTGGGATCCGAAGGCCAATCACGGCCAGGGAGCCTGGAAACGCAACCTATTCAACTACTCGTTCGTCGGCTACATCGGCCGCGAAACCGGTATCCCGGACCTGGTCGTGGCCATCCAGATCGAGGAGGGTACGCCCACGGTCGCCAGGGTCGGCCACCTGGAGATGCCGGTCATGTCGTTCGAGCTGTTCCGTCGGATCGCGACCGACGGGATCACCACGCCGGACCTGCTGGCAGACCGACCGGTCACGCCGGCAATGACCTCCGACCGGTGACGCCACCCTGTGCGACACTGGCCCCCGTGACCGACGTCGATCCGTCGACCCTGGCGCCGGGGGTAGCCGACACGCCCTCGCTCAGCTCCGACGAGCTGGCCCGCCTGACCGGGGGCCGCCTGCTCGCCCGCTCGAATCGACCCATCCGCGGTGCCGCCGTCGATTCGCGCGTCGTCCGGCCGGGCGAGGTGTTCGTGGCCCTCCCCGGGGAGCGGACCGACGGTCATGCGTTCATCGGCGAGGCCGTCGCCCGAGGCGCCGCGGCGCTGCTCGTCACCCGTCCGGTGCCCGATCCGAGCGCCCTCGGCGACCTGACCGTGGTCCGCGTCGCGGACGCCCTGGCCGCGCTCGGTGCGCTGGCCGCCGGCTGGCGACGCCGCTTCCATCCGCTGGTCGTGGGCGTGACCGGGAGCATCGCCAAGACCTCGACCAAGGAGGCGATCGCCGCCGTTCTTGGCAGCCGGTTCAGGACGCTTCGCAGCGAGGGCAATCAGAACAACGAGATCGGCCTGCCGCTGACGCTGCTGCGCCTCGGCCCGGAACACGAGGCGGCCGTGCTCGAGATGGGCATGTACGTCGGCGGCGAGATCGCCGATCTGGCGCGGATGGCCAAGCCGAGCATCGGCGTGGTGACCGCCGTCCAGCCGGTCCACCTGGCCCGAATCGGTTCGCTCCGGGCGATCGAGGCGGCCAAGGGCGAGCTGCTCGAGGCCCTGCCGCCAGACGGCCGGGCGATCCTCAATGCGGATGACCCGATCGTGCGCCGAATGGGGCGTCGCTCCGCGGCGAGATCGATGACCTACGGATTCGCCGGCGACGCGGACGTCGGCGCCGAAGCCGTCGAGTCGGCCGGGCTGGCCGGCATGCGGTTCGTCCTGCGGACGGATGTCGGCCGCCACGCGGTGTCGATCCCGACGCTCGGCCGCCTCTCCGTCCACAACGCCCTGGCCGGTGCCGCCGTGGGCCGAGTTGCCGGGTTGTCGCTCGAGGCCATCGCCGCCGGACTGGGTTCGGGCTGGTCTGCGCCGCACCGGGTGCAGCTCGTCCGGGCGGGAGCGGTGACGCTCGTCGACGACACCTACAACGCCTCGCCTCGATCGGTCGTCGCGGCACTGGACCTGTTGACCGGGCTGCCCGGCCGGCACGGCGCGGTCCTCGGCGAGATGCTCGAGCTCGGTGACGCCAGCAGCGAGGGGCACCGGGTGGTCGGCGAGGCGGCCGCCCGCACCACCGACTGGCTGGTGGTCGTGGGCCAGGCGGCGGCGGGGATCGCCGAGGGCGCCCTGGCAGCCGGCATGGAACCGGCGCGCGTCGCGCTCGTCGCGGATGTCGATGCCGCATTGGAGCACCTGCCGCCTCGATTGCGCGATGGTGACGTCGTGCTGCTCAAGGCCTCGCGTGGCATCGGTCTCGAACGGGTCGTGGAAGGGCTCGTGCCGAGGGCGGAGCGGCGGCCCGGCCGATGACGGTCGAGCTGATCCAGGGGCTCCTCCTCGCATTCGCGATCGTCGTGATCCTGATGGCGCCGTACATCCGGCTGCTCCACGCCCTCGGCTTCGGCAAGCGGATCCGCCGGGAAGGCCCCGAGAGCCACTACATCAAGGAAGGCACGCCCACCATGGGCGGCCTGCTCATCGTCGCGGTCGTGCTCGGGATCTACTTCTTCCTGCGCAGCCAGCCCGACGCCTCCACCTTCGCGCCGATCGCCGCCCTGGCGGCGGTCGGACTGCTGGGCGCCTTCGATGACTATCTGAACGCGCGCACCGGGGAAGGGATCCGGGCCCGCCAGAAGCTCATCTGGTTGACCGCCGTCGCGTTCGTGGCGGCCTGGCAGATCCAGAACACCTACGACATCACCGCGATCGCGGTGCCGTTCGTCGGCGCGGTCTCGATCGATCCGCGGGTCTACGTGCTGTTTGCCGCGTTCGCCATCATCGCCGCGGCCAACGGGGTGAACATCACCGACGGCCTCGACGGGTTGTCCGGCGGGACGGTGGCGATCGCGTTCGTCGCCTACCTGCTGATCGCCCTGC
>Ga0153915_10001530_pt1 | contig 21228 bp, 14 predicted proteins | sample Opewatmetagenome_2_FD_107003 | JGI IMG/M metagenome (GOLD analysis project Ga0153915, IMG submission 107003) | Freshwater wetland microbial communities from Ohio, USA - Open water 3 Core 3 Depth 3 metaG | ecosystem: Environmental > Aquatic > Freshwater > Wetlands | place: USA: Ohio, Lake Erie...
AGCCACGGTAGGGCACGAGATTCGTATAATCTCGAACCCATTCAAAAAGACGCTCCGGATCTTTCCCGATTTTACCAATGAGGGCCTGCGGGTCGAACGTATCACGGGGGATTGCGTCGGCTTGGCGTTTTAAAGTATCCGACATTTCATCCAATTCGATCATAGCCCGATGGATTTCTTCTTGAGAAAGCTCGGTCGTTGTTGGCATGGCCCCCGAAGGGGAAATCTCTTTCTCCGGGGCTTTTGCTTTCGCGGCCTCGGATTCGCCGAAAAGGTGTTTTCCCAGAGGAGCCCCGATTTGGGCTGACTTGATTTCATCAGATTTCCTGCCCATCAAGGACTTTGATAGAATAAACACGCTGATGATGATGCCTGAGATCACGATAACGAAGACAAAAATCAGGCCGGCCATCTTCCAAACCGCGCTTCGCGCGCCCGGCGCTTTTTGGCTTTCCAAGGATTGGATAGCCGCTTGAATGGAAGCCATCTCTTTATCGGCCGCTTTGACGGCATTCATTTCGGCGGCGATGGCCGGATCCGTCACACTCGCTTCAGACAGCTTCTTCCCCAGCGCCTGAAGATTCTGGATCTGCTGCCCGCTCACGGCTTTCTGTTGCTTATTGAATTCTTGAATTTCCCCTTTGACCTTGGACAAGATTTTTTCAATGTCCTCAATCTCCTTCTTATGCAGGTCCTTGGCCTTCTTCATTTCGGCCTCCAATCCGTCGGATTGTTGGCTAATGGGAATAATTTTTTCTCGAGCCGCTTGGATAATCTTAGTCAATTCGGGAAGCTTCGGGTCCAGCTGTTTCTGTTCTTCTTTCAGGGCGGTCAGCTTTTTTTCGAGCTCAGCCTGAGCCTGGGCATTGCCCTGGCTTTCCGCTATTTTTTCTCCGATTTTTTCCTCTTCCTCAGGAAGATTTTTTAGGCGCTTTTGGATCGCATCCGCCTCTTTTTGGGCTTTTTCCAGTTTGTCTTTTTCAGATTTCAGCTTTGAATCAACCGGCTTCTTCTTCGTTTCCAGATCTTTCCATAGCGCGTCAAACCTGGCGTTTTCCGATTTCTTTTTCTCCTCCAGCCCCGAGGTCTGTTTATCCAATTCATCCAGCTTGGCGCCAATTTTTTTGCCCTTTTCCTCGACCTGAGACAGAGTTCCGCCTAAATCCCCATATTGGCTGATATCCAGCTTCGAATCCCTGGCTTTTTTGCCTAAAGCCGTCAATTTCTCCTCGTAGGCCTTTTCCTTATCCACAAGATTTTTTTTCGAGCTGCGCAAACTCGACTTTCTTTTGAGCTCGGCCCTCCCATCTTTAAAGATCTTTTTAATGCTCATTTTAATCCTCCCTGGAGCGGCGATTCCTTAATGAACCGCCGGAAGCTTGAAATACTTCTCACTTTCAAAGCCCCGGTAATAAAGGGATCCCGGCGCCGCCGCCGTTTGATACGCCAGCTCAAAGCGGACAAATGTCTGCGGCGGAATGACAAACGGCTCCGGTGGGCGATGAAAAAGCGTCTTTGTCGCAGCCGTATCGAAATTGACTTTCTGATCTCCGACAACGAGCAGAAATTGCTGCGATGTTTGGATTTCAAGCCCACTCTTGACCAACGAACGGATGCCCAAATCCACGATCACCTTCCCCCCGTCCTTGCGAATACCGAAGACCATAATCTCCATGGTATTTCCGTCTCGGTGCGTCGCCAAAGCCTTGGCCGAATCCGGAAAGGCCGCGCTGTTGAGTTTGAGTGAATAGACCGTATTCCTGATTCGGAGGCCAAGGTTGAATTTTTGCGCCGAAACAGGAACCAGGAAGGCCACCTCCTGGCTTTGATAGACCTCCGGAGTGAATCGTATGAAGCCCCCTTCGGACGTCGAGCCTCCGCAGCTGTAGTAGAAATAACCTTCGGGAGTCGTCAGCCAGCTATATTCCTGGGGCTTGATCTGGACGATATCCTTTGTGCCGCCGCCCGACAAGCTCTTTCCTCCGATTTCGACCAAAGCATAACGCCAGCCTTCTGCCGCTTTCTGCCCTTTATATTCGACCTGATAATTCACTTGATGGGCCGCAATTTCCACGAGCTCGTCCTTAATCTGATCGAGAACCTTTCCCGCCGGACCCACTGAACCCGCGGCCAGCTTCAAATCCCCTTTGACCCTGACAAGGATATGGCCGTTGGCATAGTCAAAGAGCTGGAAGCCGATATTCTTGGCCTCTTTGGGAATCAAATAAACAAGCTCGACTTTTTTCTTTTCTCCGAACTTGGCGATCTCAAACGCTTTTTGGAGCCCGGCTCCGTTCGCCATTTTTTCCGTCAGGGGATCCAAGGCAAAGCTTTTTCCGTCGGCAAGGACATAGGCATGATCAAAAAGCTTGGGGATTCGATAGGCGACATCCGCATCCACATATTCTTCTTTCCCCTTTTGCCCTCCCCCCATGAGCCCTCCCACCCCCATCGTCCGGTCCTGCTTGCCTTCCAGCTTGCTCTTTTCGATTTTCTGCTTGGGATGGATGTTCTCCCACTCCATTTTAAGTATCAAAAATATCTTTTCTGCGGGGGCCTTCTGGCCGGAAATCTCCATCTCAGATTTCGTCTCGTCAATCTTGACCTTGGCCGCTTTGTTGGCCGGCATTTCCTGAGAGAGCACGCGTGAGCTCTCTAAACAAAAGATGCCAATAAAAATGGATAGTACGAGGCATACAAATAGTCTTTTGAACATATCCCCTCCTTCCCCGTTCATGATACCTTTTATTTATTGGATTTTTAGAGGATTGTCAATTATTAATAATCCTGATATCTTTTTTCCGCAAGGAGAAAATCCATGCGACGCAATAAGATCTGCTATCTTATTTTGGCCTGCCTCTTTCTTGGGGGATGTTCAGTCAAAAAGCAAAAAGAAGAACTTTCCTTCGCGTATTTAGGAAAGCCGATCCATCCATCGTCCGTTGAAACGCTCTATAGCTCCGAAAATAAATCCCTCGATCTGAGGACGTCGAAAATGGATCTGCCCTCCAACGAGTGGAAGAACCGTCCCGGCTGGCTCATTACAGAACATAAAGAAGATGCTGAATCCGGACGAATTCCTTTTTTCGCCTACAAAGGACTTGCCAGCTCTAAGGACAAATTCTTATTGCTCGTCACCTATAACGGAGGCGGAACGGGGACGTTCGACAATATTCTTGTTGTCGAGAAAAAGGCGGACGAACTGCATTTATTGAAAACGCTCGGAGAGGGGGATCGATGCAATGGCGGAATATCCGAGGATAAAATAGCCGGCTACGATTTTTATTATTCTCGGAATCTCACGCCGGTTGATATCCTTCGGTTGGCGGCCGAGGTCAAAATCGATGTCACAGCCTACGAAGACCTGGAAGCCAGCGCCCTGAGCTGTTTTGGCTTGGTTCATTATAAATACAACCTCGTCGATGATAAAGAGGAGTTCCTGTCCGTCACTTTGGCTGAGGAAAAGGAGGATGAAGAGGAATGGACGGACAGATATCGAGCTCAATCATGTTTTAATAAAATCTATAACTCCTATATCAAAGCTAAAAAAACCGAACTGAGCCTGAAAGATCTCAACGAGTTTGCCGAAAAGTTTAGAGACGAATGCCTGAAAAAAGCCTCGGCCGGGCTGCCAAATTAGAAGAAAAGCCGGTGCCAAAGGGCCTTGTCGGGCATTCCTATCGGCAGAACTAGATCGAGCACGGATGCTTTGATTTTTTCTGGGAATACGGTATAATTTTGTCCCTTTAAAATCCAATCCTAAAGGATACTCCATGTCTAATATCGGATCCTACGAAGAACGGCTCAAAAACTTCAGCTGGTCCATCTCCGAGAAGGAGCTTGACTACAAACCGGGCCAGGTCATCAACATCGGCTGGTACTGCTCTGACCGGATCTGCCAACAAGGCAAAGGCGAAAAACCGGCCCTTCTCTGGGAAGGCATAGGCGGCGTCGAGAAAAAATACACCTATCATGATATCCGCCGAGCCAGCAACACCATAGCCGCGTTTCTGCGCGGGCTCGGAATCAAGAATGAAGAGCGTGTCTGCCTCTTTATGGACAGGGTTCCCGAGCTTTATATCGGACTGCTCGGAATCGTCAAAACGGGGGCCATCGCTCAGCCCCTCTTTTCAGCGTTCGGGGATGAGTCGCTCTTCGTCAGGCTGGATAATGCCAAAACATCAGCCATCTTCACCCAGAGAAAACACGCCCCCAAGGTCCGCAAAATCCTGGACAAGCTTCCCAGTTTGAAGCATATCATCATCGTCGACCACGACGGAAAGACAACTCTTAAAGATCGAGAGATAGCGTTCTCGCTGGAGAAGGCCGCTCCCGTCGATGCCTTCGATATTTTCCCGACCACGGCCGAATCCCCATCTCTTCTCCACTACACGTCCGGAACGACCGGCCAACCCAAAGGGGTCAAGCACGTCCATTACTCGCTCATTTCCCAGTATCTGACGACCAAATGGGTCCTCGACCTTCAAGAGCATGATATCTATTGGTGCACGGCCGACCCCGGCTGGGTCACCGGCACCTCTTACGGAATCATCGGTCCCTGGAGCATGGGCATCACCCAGGCCGTCCTAGATAGCGGATTTTCGACCGAAGCCTGGTACCGATTCATTGAAAAATATAAAGTCACCATGTGGTATTCGGCTCCGACGGCGATCCGTTCTCTGATGAAGGCCGGCGATGAGATCGTGAAAAAATATGACCACTCTTCCCTGCGCTATTTAGCCAGCGTCGGCGAGCCGCTCAACCCGGAAGCGGTCATCTGGTCGGAAAAAGTCTTCGGCAAGCCCTTCCATGACACCTTTTGGCAGACCGAGACCGGGTCGATCATGATCAGCAACTATCCCGGGATGAAGATCAAGCCGGGCTCCATGGGAAAACCCTTCCCCGGGATCACGGCCACAGTCGTCGACCCGAAAACCTACACTCCTTACCCAGAGGCGGGAAAGATCGGCCTCATCGCCATTAAACCCGGCTGGCCGTCGATGATGCGGACCTACTGGAACAATGAAGAGGCCTATAAAAGCAAGTTCAAGAACGGCTGGTATCTCACGGGAGACAGGGCCAGCATCGATAAGGAAGGCTACTTCTGGTTTGTCGGCCGCGACGACGACGTCATCAACACGGCCGGACACCTGGTCAGCCCCTTCGAAGTGGAATCCGCCCTGCTCGAGCATCCCGCCGTTGCGGAATCCGCAGTTGTCAGCAAGCCCGACCCGCTCAATATGGAGGTCGTCAAGGCCTTTGTCACGCTGAAGCCGGGTTTTATGGCCAGCTCGGACCTGGAGCTTGAAATCATGAACTTTATCCGGAAAAAGCTTTCGCCGCTGGCCATGCCCCAAGACATCGAGTACGTCGATTCGCTCCCCAAGACCCGGAGCGGAAAGATCATGCGCCGCATCCTCAAGGCCAAGGAATGGGGCGAAGAGATCGGCGATACCTCGACCCTGGAAAATGATTGATAAATCTTTTTTCTACTTTTTCGCTTCGGCAAAAGAGGGAAATGATCCGGAGACGTCCGTAGCGACCGTGGAGGGTTTAGCCTTTCCGAGACATCCTTCGAGGGCAGCCGGCTCGGAAGAAGCCGGCCGGCGAAGTTGTCCGAGCTTCCCGGCAAACATCCGTAAGATCGAAGCCGGGAAGCGAGTTCTTCGCCGCCGAGAAGGAGGGCTCGGGAACGGCGTTAAAAACCCGGATCGGGAGCGAGGCCGTTTCCGGATCTTTTCCTTGACATTTCTTTCCACGGATAATAGAAATGAAGCAAATATTTCTTAAAGGAGTCATAGCATGGAAGACCTGAAGGACGTCGTCCTCAAATACGTATCCGAAGAGTATCTGGAAGAGGGCAGCGACCCCATCACCTATGATACGCCCCTGATTTCGGGCGGAATCGTAGACTCTTTTTCTATGGTCTCGCTCAAGAGATTTCTGGAGAACAGGTATAAAATTTCCATCCCCGACGGCGATGCCACGCCCGAAGCGTTCGATTCCGTGAACAAGATCGTGGCCCTCGTCAAAAGATTCGTTAAATAAAAAAGGAAAAAAACAATGGCTTACAGCGATAAAGTACGGACCCTCTATCAGGATCAGCTGAAAGCGATCCAGGATGCCGGCATCTTCAAGATGGAACGGTACATCCACTCGCCCCAAGCCGCCGATATCGACGTCGAATTTCCGGCCGGCTCTTCGCTTAAAAGAGTCATCAACATGTGTGCCAACAACTACCTCGGGCTGTCCAGCCACCCCGACGTGATCAAGGCGGCCCACGAAGGGCTGGACTCACGCGGCTACGGGATGTCCTCGGTCCGCTTCATCTGCGGCACCCAGGATATCCATCACGAGCTCGAAGACCGGCTGACCCGATTCTTGGGCACGGAAGCCACGATCCTGTTTCCTTCCTGCATGGACGCCAACGCCGGGGTCTTCGAGGCCGTCCTGACCAAGGACGATGTCATGATCTCCGACCGGCTGGTCCACGCCTCCCTCATCGACGGCATCCGCCTCTGCAGCGCCATGCACGACACGTTCAAACATTCCGATATGGCCCACCTCGAATCAAAGCTCCAGCTCCATGCGGACAAACGGTTGAAGATGGTCATCACCGACGGCGTTTTCTCCATGGACGGCGACACGGCCAAGCTGGATGAGATGGTCGCCCTGTGCGAAAAATACGAAGCTTTGCTACTCGTCGACGATTCGCATTCCTCCGGATTCATCGGCAAGACGGGCCGCGGCACCCATGAAAAGTGCGGGGTTATGGGCAAGATCGATATCATCACGACGACGTTCGGCAAGGCCCTCGGCGGAGCGTCCGGCGGATGCGTATCCGGACGCAGGGAACTCGTCGAGATGTGCCGCCAGAGAGCCCGGCCCTATCTTTTCTCCAACACCATCGCGCCGGTCGTCGTGGCGGGGGTTCTCAAAGTCCTCGACATCCTGTCCCTGACGACGGAACGGAGAGATAAGCTGGAGACAAACGCCGCCTACTGGAGAAAAGGACTGACGGAGGCCGGCTTTGTCTTGAGAGAGGGCGATACGCCGATCGTGCCCGTCATGCTGTTCAACGCCAAGCTTTCTCAGGATTTCTCGCGGGCGCTCTACGATGAGGGCGTCTACGCCATCGGCTTTTTCTTCCCCGTCGTGCCCCAGGGCCAGGCGAGAATCCGGACCCAGATCTCGGCCGCCCACGAAATCCATCATCTGGACAAGGCGCTCGGGGCTTTTACGAAAGTCGGCAAGAAATTCAACATCCTGGGCAAGACGAAACAAGAGATCATCGACATGTACGGGATGTAAAGCCCGATTTAGAAGAAATAATAAACGGCGCCGAGAAGGCGGAGATTGGCGACAAGCCTCGCATCCTTAACGACACCCATGTTGTTCGGCGCGCCGTAGGCGGCGGCGGTCCATTCGATTTCGGCGGCCAGCCTCAGTTTTCCGGAATTGAAAAAAGCGCGGGGGGCAATGCGATAAAGTCTGTCGATCGTGAACCCCCGAGCATAGACTTCACCGTCGACGGTCTCATTGGAGCCAAGGTTTTTTGAGTATCCGGCAAACAATCCGGCCTGAAATTTACCGCCGTTCGTGTGGGCTTCCGCCCATAGAGAAAGATTCCTGAGCCCGGTATAATCGACGTCCTCTCTCTCTCCTTCCATCATGTCATGCACGGCGTAGCCGCCGAGCATGGTCAGGTGATAAAGGTTCTGTCCGTAAACCCCCTCGCATTTGAAGGTCCAATCCGGCGTCGAGTATTTGGCAAAGGCCATGGCAGCTCCGTTGGCGATCGACTCGTCCGCTTTGTACCCCGTATTCGTCGCGAGTCGAGGCACCAAGTTCAGATAATCCACGCCGATCCCAAACAAGAGCTCGCGTCCGCTCCGTTCATTTTTCCAGCCGTATTGACATTTAAGGTTGAGCTCGGGGAGTGCGGCATTTCTCAAATAGACGGAGCTCGGCCCTTCCGGCCCCGATGAGACGAAATCTCGCTGGGCCATGGCCGTCGCGATAAAGCTGAATTTCTCGAATTGATGGGTCAGACGAACCTGCGGATTCCGCGAAAAAGGCTGGAACGGCGCGCCGGTGTTGAAGGAGATGACATCGGGGAAGCAATCCGTGATGAACATCGCATGCCAGAACTGGCCCACCAGCAACTCGGTTTTATCCCAGTTGAGCTTGACAAAAGCATGGCGCAGCCTGAAGCCGTTGACGTCCTGGTCCGAAAGCCCGAAAAACTCTGCCTCGATCAGGCCGGACGTTTTCGCGCCCAAAGCCTGCGGTCCCGTGAACGTGCCGCCCAGCCGAGTCTGACTGGACAGCAGATCGAAATTCGATTTGGCGTTGATATCGCGGCCGGCCGGGTCGAGGGACTCCCCTTTCGGGAATAGCAAAAAATGTCCCTCGCGGATGTTTACGGTCTGACGCGAATCATAGATGAGGTCCGTTTTGATATATCCCGACAAGGAAAAGCCGAAACTCTCAGTTTTCGGATTGGCCTGGGCTCTTGCCAAGCATGGCCCGAACAGGGCAGCCAGGACGACCAGCAGAAGCGTCTCTTTTTTCATAGTGGCTATTCCTTTAACTCAGGACGCCGGACCTTGTCCCGGGGCCAAAAAAGGGACAGGACACTGTGTCCCCCGGAATTAGGTCACTTAGAAAAATAGCCTCTATTCTCTAATAATTTCCTTTATATTTCAACTAATAAATCGGGGCCCACATACACGGTGTGTCCCCGTTTGGGACTGACATAAAAATCATATATTTGGAGTTGCCTCCGATGATGCCGATGAGGCGGAATTTTTCAGTCTGGCCATGGCCACGGCTCCCAACAAGGGGCCGACGGCAAGAAAAACAAAGGTCCACCGCCAGCCGACGCGCTGGCTCAGCCAGGCCATGAGCTGGATGGAAATGACGGTGATCCCAAAGCCGATGCCGTTCTGGATGGTCAAAGCCGTTCCCGTATATTCGGGCGGACAAGAGACCACCGCCAAGGCGGAGAATTGCGGCGAATCCGAAATGACGACAATGCCCCAGACGAGAATTGCCGGGATGAGCAGGCCAGGAGGAAGCTCAAACAGAAATCCGGACAAGCCGCAGAATGCCGTCGAAGCGATGAGGGACGCTAGGGCGACTTTACGTTCGCCAATAAAACGGGACATCCATCCGCCCAGAATGCAGCCGAAAATTCCGATTCCGACGGCCAGAAAAGAGATCAAGGAAACGGAACCCATGAGTTGCCGAGCATTCTGGCCAAAGCTCGCCATAAGATAGGAAGAGACGAGAGACCAGAACGCATAGAGCTCCCACATGTGACCGAAGTAGCCAAAGGCTTGTAGACGGAACGTCCGATACCGGAAGATCCGGAAGGCCGCCCGCGCGTCAAATCGGGATGTTTCTTTCAAATAAGGGCCGTCGGGAACGCCAACCAGGACGAGCAGGCCGCCGGCAACGGCAAATGCCGAGGCCGTGAATATTAAGATCTTCCAATCGAAGCGGGCACCGGCGGCAAAAAAGAGAAAGGGGACGGCAGTTCCCAGGGTTAATGCCCCGACCATGATGCCCAGCCTCCATCCTAAGCTCGCCCGGAACCACTGGGCGACGATCTTCATGCCCACCGGATATACGCCGGCCAGCGTCACGCCGGTGACAAACCTGAGCGCAAGGGCCAGACCAAAACTCCCCGAAGCCATGGCAAACCCGGCGTTGAATAAAGCGCCAAGCAGCGCCGAAACGAAAAAAACATGCCGCGTCCTAAATATATCCGCAAGGTTCAGGAGAGCATAAAAAAAAGTCCCGAAGATAAAACCGAGCTGGACGGCGATGGTCAGCCAAGAGGAGCGAACCTCTCCCAGGTTCCAGATTTCTTTCAAAACAGGGACTGCCGCCGTGCCTGAAAACCAGGTGGCAGAGGCCAGGAATACCGCCACAGAAATAAGAATAAGCGCCCGGCTGGATTTTTCAAATTTCAAATCCATCGTCTGTCCAAAAGCTCGAAATCGGGCCGAGTATATCCCCGCTGTCCCCTAAAATCAACGGACTGCCTCCCGTCTCTGGAAAGAACGCGAGATTTTATCTATAATAGACGTTTCCGCCATGAAGAAATACACCAAAAAAATCCTGTCTATGACTGCTACTGGCCTGGTGGCCGCATCTTTCTGTAACCTCAGGCCTGCCCGCCTGGCCGGCCAGGACCAGCGAACCATTACCGACAGCCTGTCCAGGACCTTGACCGTTCCGGCCAAAGTGGGTCGCGTGCTTTCACTTCAATCTGAAATCACCCGGCTGATCGTCGCCCTCGGCGCTGCGGACAACTTGGTCGGAATCGACTATTTCCTTCGCACCAACGACCGATTGTTCAGGATCGTTTATCCCGATCAGGCCCGGCTGCCCCTGACGTCCATGGCCGATTACAACGTCAACATGGAAACGCTGACACGCTTGAACCCGGATATCATCTTCGGCGCCCCCGAGGATAGGCAGGTCTGCGAATCTCTTCAGGCGAAAATCAAAATCCCCGTCATCGCCCTGGCTTCGACGGGCCGCTTTGACCGGCTTCTCGAAGAGTTGAAGCTTCTCGGAGACATCCTCAACCGCAAAGAGAGGGCCGCCGAGCTGGCGGCTTATTTCAAGGAAATCATCGCCGGCATCCAGAACATTGTTTTAGAAGAACCCGGAGCCAAGAAGCCTCGCGTTTACCTGACGTTTTACGGCGCCTTAAACCGGACGCCGGTCTTTTATGAACCGGTCAATGCGGCCGGCGGAATCAACCTCGCCCAAAACCTCGCCCCCGCCTCTCTCGGCGTGGACAAAACGGTCGTCGATGTCGAGCAGATCATCAAATGGAATCCAGATTTCATCCTGATCCACGGCAACTACCCCCCCCGGGAAAGGATCGTCACCGTGGAGAATGTTCTCCGTGACCCGAGATTGGCCGCCGTCGCCGCCGTTAAGAACAAGAAAGTCTTTTATACGTTCGGCTTCTGGAACTGGTGGGATATGGGCCAAGTCCTTGTCGAAAGCCTTTATCTAGCCAAGTTGTTCTATCCGGATAAGTTCGCCGGGGTTCAGATCGATAAAGAAGGAAACAAGATCTTTAAAAAAATCTACGGCATCGATTCCCTGTATTCCTCGCTCTGCAAGTTTCTCAGGTGCGATGAATGGACGCATGAATAATCGTCGGAGGCAGGGTCTCGGCGTTTTGATCTATTTTCTGCCCTTGCTCGTTTTTCTCTTGTCCCTCCTTATCGGGACCGTTCGTATTCCCGTCAAAGACTTGCTGAAAACGCTAGCCTCCCCTCTTTTTCCTTCTCTAAAACAAAGCCTGCCTGCGAATGCCCTCATCATCATCTTCAGCGTCCGGATTCCCAGGCTTCTCCTGGGCTTGGCCGTCGGGGCTTCGCTTTCGGTTTCGGGAGCGTCTCTGCAAGCCCTTTTCAAGAATCCCCTGGTCAATGAATTCATTCTCGGCATTTCCTCCGGTGCCGCTTTTGGCGCTTCGCTGTCGTTGGTTTTTCTGGGCAGGAGCTTTCCGCCCCAAATCTCCGCATTTGTTTTTGCCATCGCCGCCATGGTCATCGTTTTGGCCATCGGCAGAAAATCGGACTCCCCCACGATCGCCCTGCTTCTGACCGGCGTCATCGTCTCGGCTTTTTTCTCGGCCCTGCTGTCGCTGATCGAATTTTTCGCCAGCCCTTATGCTCTCCAGGCGCTGTTCTATTGGTTGATGGGGAATCTGTGGCGGGCCAGCTGGGGTGATTTGGCCGTCTCGCTGCCCCTGATGGCTGCCGGAATCCTCATTCTCATCCTGATGCGCTGGAGGATGAACGTCCTGTCCATGACCGACGAGGAAGCGAAAACCCTGGGCATCAACATCCGCAAAGAAAAGCTGCTGGTGATCCTGATGACGGCCGGCATCACCGCCGCCGCTACGGCCGTCGCCGGCATCATCGGCTGGGTCGGACTCATCATACCCCATCTCGTCCGGATGATGGTGGGCGTGGACAACAGGAAAGTCATCCCCATGTCTGCGGCGCTCGGTGCCAGTTTCCTGATGATCGCAGACAACATCACCCGGAGCATCGCCTCGTTTGAAGTGCCCGTCGGGATTTTCACGAGCCTCATCGGCATCCCCTTCTTTATCGTCCTCCTGAAAAGGTCCAAGAAGGTTTGGCTATGAGCGTCCTTGTTCAGAATCTCACTTTCCGCTATCGCCACTTCGCGCTCCGCGTCGAACATCTTGAATTCGAAAGCGCCAGGATGACCTCCATCGTCGGCCCCAACGGGGCGGGCAAGACGACCTTTTTGAAATGTCTCACCGCCATCCTTCCCGTGGCCAAGGGCTCACTCTTCATCGACGGCCGCGATATCGGCGTCATGCGGGAAGATGAACGGGCCAGGCTCCTGGCCTATGTTCCCCAGGAGCACAGCTCGATCTTCAATTATACGGTCCTGGACTTCATCTTGATGGGGCGGGCAGCCTATCTGCCGATGTTCTCCACGCCTTCGGTCAAGGACGTCGAGATCGCCCAGGAAGCTCTCGATTTTGTCGCCCTGGGGCGTTATGCGGCGCAGCCCTACTTCCAGCTCAGCAGCGGCGAGCGGCGCCTCGTTCTGATCGCCCGGGCCCTGGCCCAGAAATCGGACATCCTCGTCCTCGACGAACCCACATCATTCCTCGACCCCAAACACGAGACGGAGATCTTAGAGCTGGCTAAAAAGCTGGCCGCGGAGAAACAAAAAACCGTCCTTGTGACGCTTCACAACCTGGACATGGCGGTCAAATATTCCGACGCCATGGTTTTCATGAAACAAGGGCAAGTGGTCGCCTCCGGAAGGCCGGATGATATCCTCGATGAGGCCTTGCTCGAACGCGTCTACGAGATCAAAATGAGCATCATTCCTTATGACGGCCGCAAATTCATAGTCAAATAAAGGGGATTTGCCTTAAGCGTCTCCGGTGTAGCAAAGTCAAAGAGGCGGTGGTATCGCCCCCTTGCCCCCTTGGGGACACTCTTGGAGGGAAACCCTTGTTTCGGGTTTCCCTCCAACGATCGCTTCGCTCTCTGCCTCCTTTCCATGGAGCATTTGGCGATGAATTCATGGGAGGATGCTCCTTGGAGGGGTAGCAGGGCGGGCGGCTATTCCCGCCGCCCGTCGGTTCCCCCCGTCGTATAGACGACGGGACCCCCCTCCGCTATGGGGGCTTCAGGGGCAATACCACCACCTCTTTAAAATACTTCGTTCGGAGAGGATTAAGAGAGCGGGGATATACACTAAACGTATACAAGATTTCTTTTCGGTTTTTATCGGCGATTATGAACAGACTTACTTTTTTTATCGGTTTATGGTAATATAAAATTTTGTCCGTTTCGGACGGTTTAAAAATCTGTCGTTTGATTCTTTGGCAGAGATCGTTTATACTAAGCTTGGTTTGAAAATGAAAATCCACTACCTCAACGGAAACAGGCTCTACTACGCCTTTCTTGCGGGCGGGAATGCGGTTATCGAGGACCAAGCTTACTTGAATAAAATCAACGTCTTCCCCGTCCCGGATTCCGACACGGGCACCAACCTGGCCTCGACGATGAGGGCCATCGCCGAAAGCTCGACCGCCAACCGGTCGATCAAGGCGACCTTGAGGTCAATCGCCAACGCCGCCCTCAGCGGCGCCCAGGGCAATTCCGGGATCATTTTCGCCCAGTTCATCCACGGCGTCAGCAAAGAGACCGAGCATGATTTCAAGCTCTCGACAACGGCTTTCGGCGAAGCCGTCAAACGGGCCGTTCACTATGTTCATAAAGCCATCGTCACGCCCGTCGAAGGCACGATGATCACGGTGATCAGGGACTGGGCCGAAGCCGTTTATCAAAGGCGGACCCAGACCTCGGATTTCGCCGAGCTCCTGTCGGATTCCCTGCCTGCCGCCCAGAAATCCTTGAAAGAGACGCCCCGCAAGCTCCAGGTCCTGGCCCGGGCCGGCGTCGTCGACGCCGGGGCCAAAGGATTCGTCGATTTTCTGGAAGGGATCGTCCACTTCATTAAGAAAGGCAAGCTGTCCAAGGTTTCCTTGGTGGAGTCCGCGCCAAGACGAGAAGAAATTCATATTCCCTCGGCCAAAGAATCCTTGGAATACCGCTACTGCTCCGAAGCCCTCCTAGCCGGCCAGTCCCTTAACGCCGACGAAATTCGCGGTGTCGTCCAGGGCTACGGCGGATCGGCCGTCGTCGCCGGCACGGATGAGAAAGTCCGGATCCATGTCCACACCAATGATCCGGCGAGCCTGTTTTTCAAGCTGAAGGACTACGGCGCGATCGCCCAGATCAAAGCGGAGGACATGCGGAAACAACATGAAGCGGCCTATGCTCCCAAAGCGAAAATCGCGCTCGTCACCGATTCTTCCTGCGACCTGCCCCAGTCCGTCCTGGACGAACGTCAGATCCATGTCGTTCCTTTCCTTGTCGTGCTCGACCAGACCCGGTTTTTAGACAAGGTCACGATCACGCCCGATCAATTCTACGGGCTCATGAGAACGGCCGATGTTGTCCCGACCACCGCTCAACCACCCGTCCAGGGCGTTCAAAACCTTATCGCCTTCCTGGCCAGCCACTACGAGTCCATCATCGTCTTGACCATCTCCGATAAGCTGACGGGCTTTTACAATATGTGCCTGAAAATCGCCGAGAAGATGCCCGGCAAGAAAATCAGCGTGGTCAATTCCCGGAATATCTCGGCCTCCTTGGGTTTATTGGCGGCGCGGGCCTCGGAAAAAATCCTGGCCGGCGTTCCCCATGACGAAGTCGTGAAGGACCTCGAGACGTGGATCCCAAAAACGAGGCTCCTCGTCGATGTCCAGACACTCAAATACTTGGTTCGCGGCGGTCGGGTCAGCCCCGCCAAGGGTCTTATCGCAAAAATCCTGAATGTGAAGCCTATCATCACTCTGGATGAAGAGGGCAAATCATCGGCGCTCGGGAAATCCTTCAGCCGCAAAGGCAACATGACGAAAATTCTCAAGAAAATAAATAAATTCGCGCAGCAAGAGAAGACCTGGGGCTACGCCATCGTCCATGTTCAGAACCCCGAGCGGGCCAGGCTGTACGAGAACGAGCTCACCAAAATTCTCCAGAAGAAACCCGCTTACATCATGGATGTGGCCCCCGTCATCGGCGTCCATGCCGGTATCGGGGCGGTCGCCGTCGCGCTCTTGTCTGAATAATAACCAAAAACTATCTTAAAAATCGTAGGCACGGACGAGAACATGTCAACGTACATCGTTTATTCGGCCCTCGCGGTCGCCCTGTATATGACCGGACTGTTTCTTATAGCCCTGGCGCGGAAGGATAATTCCATCGCCGATATCGGCTGGGGTGTCGGATTTATCCTTATCGCTTTCTTGAGCTTTTTCCTTGAACCGGGCTATGCGCCTCGTCATCTTCTCGTCGACGGGCTTGTTGCCGTCTGGGGTGCCCGACTAGCCGCCTATATCGCCTTGAGAAATCTCAAGCGCGGGGAAGACTTCAGGTATGCGAAATGGCGGGCCCAATGGGGGCGATGGTTTTTCGTCCGGAGCTATCTCCAGGTGTTTCTCCTCCAGGGGTTGATCCTTCTCATCATTTCCTATTCGGTCATGGTCGTCAACCATTCGACGGAGACCGGCTGGACGGCTTGGGATGCTCTGGGACTTTGCGTCTGGCTCGTCGGCTTCTTTTTTGAGGCTGTCGGCGATTATCAATTGACGCGCTTTAAAAGAAACCGGGCCAACAAGGGAAAAATCATGACGACGGGGCTATGGAAAACGACGAGGCACCCCAACTATTTCGGAGAGTCGGCCATGTGGTGGGGGATTTTTTTGATCGCCCTTTCCGTCAAAAACGGTTGGACCGCCATAATCAGTCCGCTCATTATCACTCTCATGCTACTCAAGGTCTCGGGTGTCCCCATGCTCGAAAAAAAATATGCCGGAAACCGGGAATTCGAGGCGTACGCCCGAAAAACGAACGCCTTTTTCCCCTGGTTCTCCAAAAAACGAGCGCCGGACGATACCCGACGGGTGGCGCGGTTCGGGGGTCCCCCCGGACACTCTTGAAGGAGGACCCTTTCGCAGGGTCCTCCTCCAACGGGCGGCGGGGATACCCGCCCGCCCTGCCACCTCTCCAAGGAGCATCCGGCCATGAATTCATCGTTAAATGCTTCTTTGAAGGATGGCAGCGAGCGAAGTGAGCGTTTCTATCGATAGCCTTGGATCAAATACAATATTCTTTCTAGGGCTTGAGCTGTGAAGTGCAGCTGGGGCAGCGGACGGCCTTGATCGGGATGATGGAAAAGCAGAACGGGCATTCCTTGGTCGTCGGGACAGCGGGCGCCTCGGCCTGCTTGCGGCGGAGCTTGTTGACCTGCTTGATCAAGAGAAACATGACCAGGGCGACGATCAGAAAGTCGATGAAAACATTCACAAACAGGCCGTAGTTGATCGTCGCCGCGCCGGCCGCTTTGGCCTCGGCCAGCGTCGCATAGGGCTTCCCTGACAGGTTGATGAAGAGGCTCGAGAAATCGACCTTCCCGAGCAGCAGCCCGATGGGAGGCATGATCACATCGTTTACGAGAGAGGTGACGATTTTGCCGAAAGCGCCGCCCATGATGAAGCCGATGGCCAGGTCGAGCAGGCTCCCCTTCATGGCAAATTCTTTGAATTCTTTAAACATTCGACCTCCTTTCAAAATTGCCCTCACTATAAAACGATCGCCGCGTCTCGTCAATCCCCTTCCGTCCGATCTACAATTATCCGCGCATTTATTATAAAATGAATGATGCTGATCAGGAGACCGAGGACGAGGAGATAACGGGATGAAAAAAACCATTTTGATGCTCTTCATCATGCTGATCTGTGTCCATTCTCTCCCGGCCCAGGTGACCAGCCTGTCCCAGATGTTCCTGTTCGGCAAGGCCATCAAGGACCTGGACGGCGATTCCCTGGCCGATCGGATCTCGCTCTGCATCGTCATCCCCGAGAATGCCAACGCCGCCGAGCTGGCCGTCGCTTCCGATATTGCCGCCCGGGCCAACCTGGAAAGCCTTGTCCAGGATTTTGCCCTGGTCAAAAGGGAGTCCGATGTCTCCCGGATCGATCGCCTGGAAAACCCCATTTTCATCGGGACCAACGTGAAGTGGCTCAGGGAAGCCATCAAGGACGAGGACATCCCCGTGCCGCCGCTCGGGCCGAACCAGGGACTTGTCGCCGTCTTCTCCATGAAAAATCAGAACGGCATCCTCCTCGTCGCGACGAGCGACGACGCCCTGCTTCAGACTGGCCGCGCTTTTTTCCTGCGCTGGCCGTATTTCTGGGAAATCTGGGGACGGGAAGAAGGGGCGACATTTTTCTCGCTCGAAAAAGACATCAACCAATTCCTGAGCGCCGAGGGCGTGAGCCTGCAAAAAACCATTATCAAATCCGTCCTCTATGAATTCCCTCCCCCCAAAAAGGGACCGGCCCCGCTCAGAAGGCTCGCCTTCAACACGGGCGAGATCAGGGACCTGACCGTGGAGATCTATTTCACGGACGAAGACGACCAGCAAAAAACCTTTAAGGCTTTTGAAGCACTCGGCCAGCAGCACCAGAAAGGCCAAAAGACGGATTTTCTATCCTATCCCGGCTGCGCTCAATTGACCTTTTCGCTCCGCTACGGGAAAAAGAGCTTGCAGGTTGTGATTCCCCGCCTCGGCGCTCCGAGACGGATGCTGACGCCGTCCTTCAAGGACACGCCGAGAGCGGACGGTGCCGGCAAGGAGTTCGACCTTGTCAGCCTATTGACAACCAAAGGGGTCTATGGCGATATCGATCGGGACGGATTAATCGACGCCCTGGACACTCAAGTAATCATTCCCCAGGGTTCGAACATCAAAGGCGTCGCCCAGATCGCTTCGAGGCTCATGCTCGGAACGGCAGGAGCCTCTTTTCCCGTCGTCTATCTCGACAAAGAAATCGAGCACAAAAAAGCCCTGATCGCGCCCATCCTGATCGGCTCCAACAGCTTCACCCAGGAGCTGCAGAGGGTCGGAAAATTGAAAATGCCGGTCCTGGAAAGCGCTTGGGGGATGGCCAGGGTGATTTCCAAAGCCTTCAACAAATCCAGCGCCCTGGCCTTCCTGGCTGCGGACAATATCGGGATGGAAAAGACGCTGGCCTATTTCAACCAGACATTTCCCTATCTCGACGAATACAAGGACGGCCGGCCGCAGATCGGCGATGCCGCGGCGGCCCTGGAAAAATTTTTCAAAGGCGAGCACGGCAGCGCCGAGGCCTTTCTCGCCCAGAGCCTGAAAAAAGTCCTGGAAGATTTTAAGGAAAAAGACATGGAGTCGCTTAAGGCCGAGGTCTACCTGCCCCGGCCGAACCCGAAATTCGAGGAGGACGTAAAGAAAAGCCTGGGGGCAGCCGTCAAAACGGAATCGCTCGAGGTCAAGAGCTTTCTCCTGAATGACGGCAAGAAGATCTTTGAAAAAGAGCAGTCCTTTTCCTGGGAAGCCGAGGACGCCTTGAAGCTCATCGAGGATAAATTGAAAGCCTTGGAAAACCCGGCCGGACCGCTCCGGATCAGCCTGGGGCTCAGCGAATCCCCGGACATCCGGCAGAAAGTCAAAAAACAAATCGAAGCCCTGTTTCCGGAAAGTCAAAAAGCGCGGGCCGAAGTCGAAGTCCTTTCAGCCTACAAGCAGGGCTTTTTCTGGCTGCAAGAAAGGATTCTGTCGCAGCTCAGAGGCAAGCCGGTCGGCCAGATCATCATCAAGTTCGCCCAGGAGAAGGAAAACCTGGGCCAGCCTAAAAGATTTTACGCCGAGCCGGCGCGCTGGCTCCAGGAGCTCTATCCCGTGGACGAGATCATGGCCAGAGACCTCAACCTTCCCCTGGACAAGATTCATTTTGAGCTCAAGCCTCCGGGCGGGGCGACCTACGAGATTGCCGCATATGACGCCAAAAACACAATCTTGCTCCAGCAGAGCTTTTCGCCCAGGGTTCGCGAGATCCCTTACCTCAAAATCCTCCCCGAGTGGGGAAAAGTGAAACTGACCACCGGCTGGCTGAAGATCGAAGCGGGAAAAGACGTCCTGGCCGATGTGTCGCTTAAATGCGACCTGGAAAAAATCTGGGATTATTACCAGGACGAAGTGATCGCCCCCGTCTATTCCCACATTCTCAAAAAAACGAACAGCGAACCGACTTTCTCCAAACAGCCGTATTTCAAGCGGCTGCTTGTCGAGCTGTGGTCGAGCGAGCCGGATTTCCGGATCGGGCTGGATGAAGAGATCATCAGCTCGCTCGAAGCCATGCACGATGAGCTCTATTTTGACACGCTCGATTTTCTAAGAGGCATCACCGAGCTCGACATCGAAGACCAGGAGTTGCCTGAAGACACATCGCGCGTCTCCGCGCCCGGCAATATCTTTCCCTTGATCCACCCATCTGCGGAAGGAGAACGGCCCAAGGTCAAGGTGTCTTTTGAGGACTGGACGGCCTCGTCGCCCCAGATGGTCATCAAGTGGAAAGAAAAAGGCCGCGAAGAGTTCAGCCGCCGGATCGCCTTCCCTGCCCTCAAGCCGAAACCTCTCCAGGTCCCGGCGCTTATTTACAACGGGCTTGAAGAAAAAATCGAGAGCCTGATCATCGAGCTCGAGTTCGAGAAGGAAGCTGAATACCTGGCCTTGCTCGATATCCTGGCCTCTTATCGAGAGCTCCTGGAGAAGGGATTGTTGCCGACGGCCATGAGCTTCCCGAATCTCAACAACCTCACGCTCAAGATGAAATGCAAGGAAATGGAAAAGGAGGAAATCCTTCCTATCATGGCGGCCGAACCCGCGGAAAAGCCTGTCCCCAAGTCCTTGAAGCCGGGTGAAGTTGTCGTCGATACGACAAAAATCCTGTCGCCGGAGATGGTCCAGGAGACAGTCGATCGCCTTGGCCAATTCGCGCCGATAAGGACTTATATCGGCGGCAAATCCTATGAGAACCGGGACGTTCCGGTGATCGAGGTCTACAAGCCCCTCGGCAAGTATGTTTCGCTGCCGCGCCTCATCGCAGCCAAGCCGACGATCTATCTCAGCGGCCGCCAGCACGCCAACGAGGTCTCCTCAACGAGCTATATTCTCAAGCTGGCCGAGCTCCTGGCGATGGACAAGACCTATCAGGATTACATAAACAAGATCAATTTTGTGCTCCAGCCAATGGAAAATCCCGACGGCGCCGCCTTGGCCTACGACCTTCAGAAATTGACGCCTTTCCACAGCCTCCACGCCGGCCGCTACAGCTCATTGGGCATCGATGTCGGCTCTCTGGGAGGAAGCGCGCGGCCGCTCCTACCGGAAGCCCTGGTCCGGAGGGGACTGAACAACAAATGGCAGCCGGACATCTACCTTAACCTCCACGGATATCCCTCCCACGAGTGGGTCCAGCAGTTTTCCAACTACTCGCCCTATCTCTTCCGCGATTACTGGATTCCAAGAGGCTGGTACGTCTTCTACAGAGCCCTCAGTCTGCCCCTCTACCAAAAGTATAAAGAGGCCGGCGACGAATTGAAGAGTTTCATCATCGCCGAAATGCAATCGAACGAAAAGCTCAAGGAGTCCAACAAAAGGTTCACCGACCGCTATGTCCGCTGGGCAGCCCGCTGGCAGCCTCATCTCGACTATCTCGAGCTATACGACGGCGTCAACGTTTATGCCAAGAGGCGCTCCTCCACGGAAAGCCGTCTTTCGGCCCGGACCCAGGTCACATTCGCCGACGAGACGGTAGAAGCTATGGACGAAACGGCCCGGGGCGCCTGGCTCGATTTCCTGTCCATGCAGGGGCTGAGCTATCTCCGCGCCCACCTCAAATATTTATCCCAAGCGAAGTACGAGACCGTCCGGTTCGAGGAAGAAGTCCAGGACCGTATCCGCATTCAGTTTGTCAGGGGCAGGCCGGGGACCGTTAAAAAGGCAGGCAAGGACTAGCGCAAAAAAATCTGCGTAGTCACATTTCTGCTGACATAATCTGCGATTTCCTTCCACGAATCCAGCCTTCCTTGCGTTTTCGTCATGATCCCTATTAATACAGCTGTTTCATCTCCTTGATACTTCTTGGGGTCTTTGGTATGTTTCAATTTGCAGGAGATCGAAATTTATGAAAATGAAGATGCTAAGGCTCATTCGGTTCATAAAAATCTCCTGCCTGTGTTTGTTGGGGCT
>Ga0153915_10001531_pt1 | contig 21223 bp, 17 predicted proteins | sample Opewatmetagenome_2_FD_107003 | JGI IMG/M metagenome (GOLD analysis project Ga0153915, IMG submission 107003) | Freshwater wetland microbial communities from Ohio, USA - Open water 3 Core 3 Depth 3 metaG | ecosystem: Environmental > Aquatic > Freshwater > Wetlands | place: USA: Ohio, Lake Erie...
CGGTCCCGCCGCTGGTGGACGTGATCGTCCAGCCGCCCGGCTGGAGCGCGGAGGAGGTGGAGCGCTACGTCACCAACCCCATGGAGATCGGCCTCTCGGGCATGCCCGGGCTCGACCACATCCGCTCCCAGTCGCTCTTCGGGCTCTCGGACGTGAAGTGCTACTTCAAGTGGAGCATCGACTACAGGGACGCGCGCCAGGAGGTGATCAACCGCCTCCAGTTCATCCAGCTTCCGCAGGGGCTGCAGGCGCAGCTCTCCCCCTGGAACGCCATCGGCGAGATCTTCCGCTACGACGTCCGCGGCAAGGGGTACTCGCTGCTCGACCTCAAGACCGCCGAGGACTGGATCCTGGAGCGACAGTTCAAGCAGGTCCCTGGCGTCATCGACGTCACCAGCTTCGGCGGGCTCACCAAGGAGTACCACGTCGAGGTCGACCCCTATCGGCTGCGTGCCCGCGGCGTGACGCTGGCCCAGGTCAACGCGGGCATCGCCAACGCCAACCAGAACGTGGGCGGACAGCGCCTCCCCATCGGCGAGCAGTCCTACACCATCAGGGGAATCGGCCTCATCCGCTCGGTGAAGGACATCGGCGACGTCGTGGTCGTCGAGCAGAAGGGCGTTCCGGTCCGGGTGCGCGACGTCGCGAGCGTGACGGTCGGGAATGCTCCCCGGCTCGGCATCGTCGGCCGGGACGAGGAGGAGGAGGTGGTCCAAGGAACCATCCTCATGCGCTACGGCGCGGAGACGGGCGAGACGCTGAGGGGCATCTACGACCGGATCGACCACGTCCGGAAGAACCACCTCCTGCCTCCCGGGATGGACATCGAGCCCTACTACGACCGGGCCACCCTCATCCAGCTCACCACCGGCACGGTGATGGAGAACCTGCTCATCGGCCTCGTGCTCGTGACGTTGGTCCTGATGGCCTTCCTCGGGAGCGTGCGGGCGGCGCTCATCACCGCGGTCAACATTCCCCTCGCGCTCCTCGTCGCCTTCGTCGGGATGGTCGCGACCGGCACCTCCGCGAACCTCATCTCCCTCGGGGCCGTCGACTTCGGCATCGTCGTGAACTCCACCGTCATCGTCGTGGAGAACGCCTTCCAGTACCTGGGGGCGCGGGGAACCGGCAGCATCCGGCGACGCATCCTGGCCGCGGCCGGCGAGATCGGCCGCCCCGTGGCCTTCTCCACCCTCATCATCGGGGTGGCCTTCCTGCCGCTCTTCACCATGACCGGGGTCTCGGGCGTCATCTTCTCTCCCATGGCGCGCACCTACGCCTTCGCCATCGGCGGGGCGATCCTGCTCTCGCTGACCCTCTCTCCCGCGCTCATGAGCGGGACGCTCCGGGTGGCCGGGGAGGAGAAGGAGAGCGCGCTCGGGCGGGTGGTCCACCGCCTGTACGAGCCCCTCTTCGACCTGGGCCTGCGGCGCCCCTGGCTGGGGGCGGCCCTTCCGGCGGCCTTCATCGCCCTCTGCATCGCGCTCTTCCCAGTGCTCCGCACCGAGTACATGCCCAAGCTCGAGGAGGGGAACTTCTGGATCCGGGCGACGCTCCCCATGTCCATCTCGCTCGAGCAGTCGGCGAGCCTGGTGGGCCGGATGCGCTCCATCGTGCGCAGCCACCCCGAGGTCGTCACCGTCGTCTCGCAACTGGGGCGGCCCGACGACGGCACGGACGTGGCCGGCTTCCAGAACATCGAGCTCTTCGCGCCGCTCAAGCCCTTCGGCGAATGGCCGCGAGGCCTCACCAAGGCGAAGCTCACCGATCAGCTGTCGAAGGAGCTCGAGGACGACTTTCCGGGGGTGATCTTCAACTTCTCGCAATACCTCTCGGACAACGTCGAGGAGGCGCTCTCGGGCGTGAAGGGGGAGAACAGCGTCAAGGTCTTCGGCCCCTCCATCGAGAAGAACGAGGCGACCGCCGAGGCCATCGTGGACGTGATGGGCAGGGTCCGGGGCGTGAAGGACCTCGGCCTCTTCCGCTCGATGGGGCAGCCATCGATCGAGGTCGTCCCCGATCGCGTGCAGTGCGAGCGGTACGGCCTCAACACCGGTGACGTCTCGGCGGTGGTTCAGGCCGCCATCGGCGGGCAGGCCGTGACGCAGGTCTACGAGGGGGAGAAGAACTTCGCGCTCACGGTCCGCTGGCAGGAACCCTTCCGGAACTCCCTCGCCGCCATCCGCAAGATCACCGTGCCGACTCCCGACGGCAGCCAGATCCCCCTCGCCCAGATCGCCAGCATCACCGCCGAGGACGGCCCCTCGGTCGTCTACCGGGAGGACGGCGCCCGCTACTCGCCGGTGAAGTTCTCGGTCCGCGGCCGCGACCTCGGCTCCACCATCGACGAGTCCCGCCGCCAGATCGACCAGAAGGTCGCCGTGCCCGCCGAGGCCCACCTCGAGTGGGCCGGCGAGATCAACGAGCTCAAGGAGGCGATGGGGCGCCTCGGGATCATCATCCCGCTCACCGTGTTCCTCATCGCGCTCCTCGTCTACGGCGCCGTGAAGAACTGGATCGACACGGCGATCGTGCTCATCTCGTTGCCGGTGGCGACCGCCGGCGGCCTCCTGGCGCTCCTCCTCACCGGCGAGAGCTTCTCGGTGTCGGCGGCCATGGGCTTCGTGTCGATCTTCGGGGTGGCCATCCAGGACGCCATCCTGGTGGTGTCGAGCGCACAGCGCCAGTGGGCCGAGGGACAATCCCTCGCCGCGGGGGCTCGGGCGGCGGCGGTGGAGCGGCTCCGACCGGTCCTGATGACCGATCTCGTGGCCATGCTCGGCCTCTTGCCGGCGGCGCTTTCCAACGGCATCGGGGCGCAGGCCCAGAAGCCGCTCGCCATCGTGGTCATCGGCGGCGCCCTGGCGCTCGCGTTCCTCACCCGGGTGGTGCAGCCTCCGCTGATGGTGCTGGCGCACGAGGTCTTCCGGACGCGGCCCGAGACGGCCGACTGAGGCCGGAGTGGGGGGGCGTCGCTGCCACCGTCCCCCGCGTCCTAGAGATGCGCGTGCAGGCGCAGGCCCGCGAGGACGACGGGCCCCCGCGCCGCGTTCATCCCGGGATTCCAGAGGGCCTGGACGTCGGCGGTGACGAGCAGGTAGCGCGTGGCCCGGAGCGCGTAGAAGGCCTCCGGGACGAGCTCCCAGGCGTAGGAGAGGCCGCCATCGCCGAGCTGGAAGCCCTTGCCTCCGGCCGCCAGGTAGGCGGCGTGCGAGGGCGACAGGCCACTCGCCGCGAGGGCGAGTCCGACGGCGTCGCCGTCGCGACCCCACGCCTCCCCGTCGACCGAGGCACCGGCCGAGAGCGAGCGGTCGATCTCCGTGAAGCAGAAGGTCTCGGTCCGGCCGTCGTTCCAGCCGGCGCGGAGGAATCCGCTCACCGGCCCGAGCGCCTGCTGCACGAGCAGGCCCGCGCCGTACTTCAGCGCGCTCCGGCGTGCGACCGAATCGACGGCGGGCGCGACTCCCGGCGGCGCGGCGGCCAGGGCGTCGGCGTAGCCGCCCATGAGGCCGCGGTTCACCCAGCCGAGGAGCTTCGCGGAGCCCGGCCCCGCCGGCACCCGCCAGCGCGCTTCCCCCTCCACCATGAGCGAGCCGGCGTTTGCCAGGTTCCCGTCGTAGGTCGGCCCGTTCGCGGTGGTGGGCATGAGCGTCCACGCGGCGCGAACGGCATGGCCCGGCGTCTCGAGCGCCACCTCCAGCCCCCAGGTGTAGCCCCGGGTGTCGGCGGCATAGTCCCACGCGCCCTGCTGCATGAGGGCCCAGTTGAGGAAGCGGTGGCGCGGGTCGCTCGATGCGTCCGCCAGGTCGAAGAAGTCGTTGGTCGCGAACTTGCCCGCGGTGATCTCGACGCGGGAGGTGGGCCGGTCGCGGCGCAGGGCGAAGGGGCCAGTTGGCGCGAACCGGGCCTCCGGCTCGTCCTCCTCCTCGCTCTTCCCCGGCGGGCCAAGGGCGATGTCCTGGTGGAGGAAGACCCGCGCGAGGTACGGCGCGGTGCCCACCTTGGCGACGCGGATGATGTTGCCGTCGGGATAGCCGGCGACGCCGCTCACGTTGGGGGCGCCACGCCCGTTGGCGTACTCCGGAATCACCACGACGGTCGCGCCCTGCCAGAGGCGGGCGCCGAGGAGGAGCGAGCCCACGAAAGACCAGCCGCTCGTGGGCCCCGGGCCGAAGCTCAGCTCGGGGCTGTCGTAGGGGCTGTGGAACCTCGGAACGAGGAGTCCGACGGCCGTCGCCTGGCCTCCGACGAGCCACCAGCGATCCCGCGAGCCGGCCGCCGCCTCCGGCATGGGCCGTGCTTGTGCGAGGCCCGTCGACGGGAGGAGCGCCCCCGCCGCGGCGGCCAGCATCGCCGCGCTTCGAAGCCCCGCCAGTCCGCGCGTGGAGGAGGTCGCCCGCATGCCTTCGTCGCCTGCGACGCTCAGCGCCCGGCGCGGCCGCGGAGGTCGAGCGGCACCCGGACGGAGGCGAACCCGGCGTCCCCGTGTACCACGACCTCCACCGTGCCGCCCTGCACCGCCGCCGCGAGCGCGGAGCCCGCGGCGAGAAGGTCGACCTGCACCGGCAGGTCCACCGACGCGTTCCCCTTCGCCGGGACCGGGGCGAGCGTCGCGGTGGCGGCGCGCACCACCGGTCTCCCGGCCACCTCGACGCGATACTCGAGGCGCCCCTCGGGCAGCGGAAAGGCGTTCCGGTTCGAGACCCGGAGCCGCAGGGCGATCCCCGGCGAGAGCGGCCCGCCGACGACTCGGGCCGACTCGATGGAGAAGGCGGGCAGCCGCGGGACGGGAACGAGGCCGGAATGCTGGAACGGGAGGTCCACGGTGCCGAGGGGCGTGTCCACGCCGGCGTCGCCCGAGACGCGATAGGCCACCTCCTCCTTCGAGGCCAGCGCCTCGACGAGGTCCGGCAGGGCGGCGAAGCGCACCCGCACCGCCACCGGCAACGGGGCCGCCGCGTGGCTCGGGATCTCGAGCCCGCCCGGGAGCGAGCCCGAGACGGCGCGGCGCTCCTCGACGTCGAGGGCGTAGGAGAGCCGCGACAGGCGCGCCCCCACCGCGTTCGGGTTCTCGAGCCGGTAGTGCAGCACCACCGTCACCCCCTCGAGGTCGAGCCCCTCGACCGAGGCCGACTGGAACGTCAGGGTGGGGCGCTGGAAGGTCGACGCCGCGAGATCGCGGACGGTGGCGCAGCCGGCGAGGGCGAGCGCGGAGAGCACGGCGGCGGAGCGGGGGGCGATCATGCGCCCACTTCACACCGCCGGCCGGCCCTTTTCCAGCGGGATCGGCGTTCAGGGCGCGAGCGTCACCATGGGCACGCCGTAGACGCCCGAGGGCAGGTACGCGATCCCGCCCTCCACCACCACGTCCTCCACCCAGCCCTGCGTTCGGAAGAAGCGCTCGAAGGCCGGGCGGCCCGGATCGCCGAGACCGTAGATCAGGATCCCCTGGTCCATCCAGCCCGCCGCGAGGAACAGCTTCCCCCCGGCGGCCTTCAAGATCCACGCCCACTGGCTCTGGATCTCCTGCACGCTCGCGGCCGACAGCGGGTCGAGGCGCAGCGCGGCGAGGCGGGCGACGCTCTGCCCGCCGCCCCAGGCCCACGTCTGGACCCAGGCGAAACCGCCCTGGGCGGCGGATCCGCCCGGCCAGCCCGCGACCGAGACGCTCGCGAGGAGCCGCGCCGTGCCTCGGCTCGTGAGCTCCAGCGCGTGGACCCAGGTCGTGGCGTCGCCCGTCCAGTCCGCCGGTGCGACGGGCTCCTCGGTATAGAGGCGGGTCCCGTCCTCCGACGCGGCGAAGAAGACGCCGGGCACGTTCACCTTGGAGAGGAGCTCCGGCTGGTACGGATCGGTGACGTCGATGCGGTCCACGTAGTACCGCACCGTCGCCGGCTCGGTCGCCCACTCGTAGTGGGTGAGCCAGAGGAACGGCCCCGAGGCGGCGAGGCCCCACGACCAGGCGCTGTCCGGGATGGCGACGCCGCTGGCGCGGACCGGTTGGTCGGGGTTCGAGAGGTCGAAGAGGCGGACGACGTCGGGCGCGCTCCCGCAGCCGGCGCAGCCCGGCCCGCCGGACGCGAGCGGGAGGCTCCACCAGGCCCGGTGGAGCGCGAGCACGTGCCCCACGAGCAGCGCCTGGTCCCCAAAGCCCCAGTACCCGCCGTAGCCGTACCCGCCCGCCTCCTCCGGGGCGAGATCGAGCCGGCCGCGCAGGACCGGGTGGGTCGGATCGACGAGGTCCACTGCCTGCAGCCAGGCCTTTCCCGTGGCCCAGTCCTGGGCGAGCAGCCAGACGACGTCGCCGTCCTGGAACATCCGGGCCGTCGGCGCCGCGACCGGAACCCGCGCGAGCGGCACGGGCGCGTCGGGATCCAGCGCCTCGGTCACGGCGAGCTCGGTGGCGCCGCGGTACCAGTCGCCGGAGAGCTCGACCGCCTGGCCTTGCACGAAGGCGATGGCGTTGACCGGGCGGGCGAGATCGAGCCTTGCGAGCTCGACGGGCGCGGAGCGGTCGGCGGCGCCGACGACTTGAAAGGCCTGGTCGGAGAGGGCGCCGAGAAAGACCGCGAGTGCGTCGAGCGGGAAGGCGCGGGTGATGGCGCCCGGGTGCTGGAGGAAGCCGCGGATGGCGAGGGCGTCGCCGGACCAGTCCACGAGCTGGGTGCCGCCACGCCAGGTCCAGGTGCCCTGGTCCCAGCCCTGCACGGGCACGACGAGGAGGCCCGTCCGGCCCGGCGCCGGGTCGATCACCTGGAAGGCCTTGCGGAGGTCGTCGGCCTGCGCCGCCACCCAACCCCAGTCGGATCCGAAGATGGCGCGGGAGAGCAGCGACGGGGTCGCCGGGTCGGAGACGTCGATGAGCGAGACCTGGAGCTGGAAGGGCGCTCCGGCCTCGTTCGTGTGGCCGAGGGCGAGGAGACGGTCGCCGCGCGGCTCGATGAAATCGAGCTGCCCGGGCATCTCGAGCGGCACGCCCGCCTGCTTTGGGTTCGCGGGGTCGCTCGTGTCGACGACGAAGAGCGGGTCGATGCGGGCCGCCGTGACGACGTAGGCCCTGGTCCCGTCGAAGCGCGCCGCCGTCAGGGACTCGCCGGCCGATCCGTCGACGAAGAGGCGTCCGAGCGGCTCCGCCGCGCCGGGCGCGGGCGTCGTCCAGATCTCCAGCGCCGCGCCGGCGTTCCAGCCCGCGTCCACGATCGCCCGGAAGAGGCCCGTGGCCGCGTCGAAGTCCATCCCCCACCGGTCGCGCACCGATCCTGCGCAGGACCAGGCGGCGCCGAGCGCCAGCCGGCCGCCGGGGTCCGCGATGTCGATGGCGCGGAACCAGGTCAAAGGTCCCGAGACGTCCCACCCCGACTGCGACAGCGTGATGCGCTCGGCGGTGACGCTCGCGTGCGTCGCCCAGCCCGCCGCCGGGAAGTCGAGCCGGTCCACCGGGATCGGGTCCGCGGGGTTCTGGACGTCGAAGCTCGCCACGTAGACGAGGTCGGCGTCGCTCGACGGGACCGGCGCGCCGGCCACGCCTGGCGAGCCGCTGCCCGCGGTGGCGGGGCTGACGCCGTACCAGGGGTACCGGCGCGAGACGGCGTAGAGGACGTCGCCGACGATGCGCGTCTCCTCGAGCTGTCCCTCGAGCCGGAGCCGGGCGAGCACGGACGGAGCCGCCGGGGCGGAGACGTCGATGGCCCAGAGCTCCGAGCCGGTCCGCGGCCACACCACCGCGACGTCGCTGGCAGCCGGCGCGAAGTCGAAGACGTCGCTCACCGCCACGAAGGCGACGCTGCCGTGGACGTACAGGTCCACCGGCGTGCCCTCGACCGGGACGCGGGAGAGCAGCGCCGGGTTGGCGGGATCGGCGAGGTCCAGGATCTGGAGCCCGCGGTAGGCGTTGAGGACGAGGAGCCGACTGCCATCGAGGTGGTAGATGTCGGCCTCCTCGACGGCGCGGACGCCGGCCGGGGCGCTGGCGGGCGCGGGGGTGCCGGCCGGGGACCCGCCGGCGGTGGCGAGCCGGCCGCCGCTCCCCGGCGCGGGCGAGAGGAAGCTCTCCTCTCCAGTGGCGTGCGGAGAGCGCGGGCCGCCGCTGCACGACAGGGTGGCCGCCGCGAGGACGGCGAACGGGAGGCCGGGATGCCTCATGACACACCCCCCCAGGTGAGTGACCTTCAAATGGTAGCAGGTTCGCCCTCCTCGGGCGCTGGACAGAGGGGGCTCGATGGGGAGAATGTCCCCTCGATGGCCGCGCCGCCCATCCCTCGCTGGGAATTCGCGGAGAAGAACCGCCGCCTCCTCCAGGGAGACCCGGTGCCGGAGGGCGATCTGCTCGCCTGGAAGCGCGGTCGCGACTGGCTGGCCGGGCGCGTTTCCGAGCGCGATTCGGGCCCGGCCCGCCGCCGCTCGCCGCGCCTGCGGCTCGCGCTCACGGCCCATATCGCGGGCGTGGGCGGCGCCGTCACCGACGACCTCGGCTTCTTCGGGATGTCGCTGCGCCCGCTTCGCGCGCCGTTGCTCCACCGCGGCGATGAGGCGAGCGTTCGCCTCTCCCTGCTCGGGCGGTCCATCTACCTGCTCGGCAAGGTGGTCTGGCTCGAGGACGATCGGATCGGCATCGCGCTCGGCGCCGCCCACCCGGACGACGAGCGGGCGCTGCAGGCGGCCGTCTGCAACGGCCACCTCGACCGCTGGGAAGGGGCGTAGCGTCCGGCTCCACCGCTCGGCGGGGCCGCCCGGCCCCGTCCACGCCCCATCCCCACGCCTTCCACGGGCTCTCCACCGGGGAATTCCACCTTGTCCACCGGTTATGTACGGTGATCCCGTCGGAGGTGCCTGCTACCATCCGCGCCCCGATGGCCGATCCCGAGACCAGGCGAGCGCCGTCCGAGCCCGCGGCCATCGCCCTGCGCGGCGCGCGCGATCTCCCGCACAACCTCGAGGCCGAGCAGGCGGTGCTCGGCGCCATCCTCATCGAGGAGACGGCCTTCGACCAGGTGGCGGCGCTGCTCAAGCCGCAGGACTTCTACCTCCTCTCCCACCAGCACATCTACGCGACCTTCGAGGAGCTGGCGAAGGAGGCGAAGACGCTCGACCCGGTGCTGGTGCAGCAGCGCCTCGACGCCAAGGGCCTGCTCGGCCCGGCGGTGCCGCGCGAGCTGCCCTTCGCCCTCTCGCGCGGCCTCGGCACCGCCTCCAACGTGGGGCACTACGCCGACGTGGTGAGCGAGCTGTCGCGCCTGCGCCGGATGATGCTCACCGCGCAGGCGGTGGTGGAGCGCGGCTACGAGTCGGGCGCGCGGGTGAAGGACTTCCTCGAGGAGGCGCAGCAGGAGGTCTTCACCGCCGCGCAGGGGCCGGGCGTCGAGACGCTGAAGCCCTTCCCGGAGGTCCTGGCCGCTGCCCTGGACCGCCTCGAGGCGATCGACAAGCGGGCGCGCGAGGGCCTGTCGCCCATCACCGGCGTCGCGACGGGCCTCCCGTGGCTCGACGACATGACGCTCGGGCTGCAGCCGGGCACCCTGTGCATCGTGGCGGCCCGCCCCTCGGTGGGCAAGACGGCGCTCGCCTTGAACGTCGCCGCCAACGCCGCCGCCCGCCACGAGAGGAAGGTGGGCTTCTTCTCGCTCGAGATGCCGGCCGACCAGCTCGCCCTGCGCATGCTGGCGAGCGAGGCCCGCCTCGACTCGGAGCGGCTCGGCAAGGGCAAGCTCGGTCGGCACGACTGGGAGAAGCTGGCCGTGCAGGGCGACAAGCTCATGCGGGCCCACATCTGGTTCGACGACACCTTCGTGCTCACGCCCGTCGAGCTGCGCTCCAAGTGCCGCAAGCTCAAGCGCGAGGGCGGGCTCGACCTCGTGGTCATCGACTACCTGCAGCTCATGCACTCGCCCTCCGACCGGGCGAGCCAGTCGCGCGAGCAGGAGATCGCCGCCATCAGCCGCTCCCTCAAGGCGCTCGCCAAGGAGCTCTCGGTCCCCGTCCTCGCCCTCTCCCAGCTCAACCGCGCGGTGGAGAAGCGGAAGGGGGAGCGGCCCATGCTCGCCGACCTGCGCGAGTCGGGGGCCATCGAGCAGGACGCCGACGTGGTCATCTTCCTGCACCGCCCCGAGGCCGAGGGCGCCGACGCCGCGCCGCAGCTCAACGCCGAGGTGCAGGACATCGAGCTCATCCTGGCGAAGCACCGCCAGGGCCCGACCGGACTCGTGCCGCTCGTCTTCTTCCGCAAGCACACCTTCTTCGCCGAGAAGAAGCGCGAGGCGTAGCCCGAGCCTGGCACGTCGCGGGACTCGGTTCGGGTCCCTCCCGTCGTCCTCGCTCGAAGTCGCGCCCGTTGCCGATCGAGCGTCGGTTCCGTACGAGCGGGGCCGCGCATCTCCCGCCAGCCGCTCCGCCGGGCGAGGGTGTTGCCGGGCGGCTGACCGGTCGATGCAATGCGGCTGGCGCACGGCATGCGGGCCCCGTACGCAGCTCCGCTCGCTGCGGGCGCCGGGAGGGACCCGAACCGCCCCAGTCCCGTCGCCCTCGAACGCGGCTATCCCTCGCGCCCCTCGAGGACGCGGTCGAGGTAGCGCTCGACGTACCGCTTGGCCCAGCGGATGGCGTCCTCGAGCGGGACCTCCCGAGCGAGCAGGGCCGCGGTCGCGCTCGCGAGGCGGCAGCCCGTGCCCCGGGCGGTGCCGGGGCGGCGGCGGCCGCCGAAGCGCACGACGCTCCGGCCGCGCACGAGGAGGTCGACCGGCTCGCCCTCCCGGTGCCCTCCCTTCACGAGGACGGCGCGAGCGGGCAGCTCCCGGGCGGCGGCGACCGCCTCCTCCTCGGAAGCGAGGGGCCGGCCGGCCAGGGCCTCGAGCTCCGGCCAGTTCGGCGTCGCGAGCGCGGCCCGCTCGAGGAGCGGCCCGAGAACGGCGGCCGGCGGTCGCCGCCGTGCGTCCCGCAGGAGCGCGAGCCCCGAGGAGGAGCGAAGCACCGGGTCCACGACGAGCGGGATCCGCGCGAGCGGCGCCGCGCCGAAGCGCGCGGCGAGCGCCCGGGCGTTCTCGGGGCTCCCCAGCATCCCGGTCTTGAGCGCCCGCGGGCGCTCGCGCGACCCGTCGAGCAGGGCGTCGATCTGCCGCAGCACGAGGCCCGGCGGGACGGGCTCCATGGCGCGCGCGCCCCGCGGTCCCTGGGCGGTGAGCGCGGTGGCGACGGCCCACCCGGCGACGCCGGCGGCGCAGAGCGCCTCCAGGTCGGCGAGCAGACCGGCCCCGCCGCTCGGGTCGAGGCCGGCGGCGACGAGTACCCTCATCGGCGCAGGTCCCTCGCCGCCGCCACGAGGCCGCGGTAGATCGCGGCGTGGCGCGGCTCGTGCCGGGCCACCGCCTCCGGGTGCCACTGCACGCCCAGGACGAACGGGACCCCGGGCAGCTCGATGGCCTCGACCACGCCGTCCCTGGCCCGTGCCGACACGAGGACGCCCGCGCCGGGCCGGTCCACCGCCTGGTGGTGGGTGCTGTTGGCGCGGAGCGGCTCGGGCCCGACCAGGCCCGCGAGGAGCGTGCCGGGCACGATCTCCACCTCGTGGCTGGGAGCGTCCTTGGGGGGAGGCTGCTCGTGGGAGAGGCCGAGCTCCGAGGGAAGGTCCTGGTAGAGGGTGCCTCCCCGCACCACATTCACGAGCTGCATGCCGCCGCACACGCCGAGGATCGGGATGCGGGCGGCGAGCGCCGCCTCGCACAGCGCCCACTCGAAGCCGGTGCGCCCATCCTTGACCGGCCCCAGCCCCGGACGGCGCGGCTCGCCGTACCGCTCGGGGGCGATGTCGAAGGCGCCGCCGGCGATGACGATCCCGTCGCAGAGCGAGAGCCAGGCACCGGTCGCGCCCGCGTCGCCGTGGGGGAGGAGCAGCGGGAGCCCGCCCGCGGCCAGCACCGCGTCGGGGTAGGCGCGCGGGAGGTGGTAACGACCTTCCGCTTCGTCCACGTCGAGCGCGATCCCGATCCGGGGCCGGCTCACGGGCGCCCCTCCTTCCCGGCGCGGAAGCGGTCGGCGAGCAGCCGGGCGCGGGCCCGGACGTCACCGCGAGAGAACAGGTCCTCGATGACCGCGGCGCCCGCCGCCCCGGCGGCGGCAACCTCGCCGATGGTCTCGAGCCCGATGCCGCCGATGGCCACCACCGGACCGCCGAGCGAGGCGGCCACCTCGCGCAGGGCGGCGAGGCCGCGCGGCGGGACGGAGAGCGCCTTGGAGCGCGAGCCGAACATGGGTCCGTAGCCGACGTGGTCGGCGCCCTCCGCGAGCGCGGCCCGCGCCTCCGCCAGCGTCCGGCAGGTGCGGCCGACGAGCAGGTCGTCGCCGACGAGCCTTCGCGCCTCGCCAGGCGGGAGGTCCTCGTCCCCGACGTGGACGCCGTCGGCGCCGGCGAGGACGGCGAGGTCGGCCCGGTCGTTCACGATGACCAGGGCGCGCCCCCGGGCCAGCTCCACGATGCGTCGGGCGGCCGCCAGCACCGCTCCGGCGGGGGTCCGCTTCATCCGCACCTGCACCACGGCCGCGCCCCCGTCGAGCGCCTCCGCGGCGCGGCCGGCCGGATCGTCGTCGCCGACGATGGCGTACAGGCCCTTCAGCCGGGAGAGCCGCCCGGCCCGGGCGGCGGTCGGATCGGTGCTCACGCGCCGGAAGCGGTAGCACGCGCTTGACGCGCTCGCAAGCAAGGGCCTATTTTGCCCCTCCCAACGACAGAGAGAGACATGGCCGATACCTTCGAGAACAAGCTCGTCGACAAGCGCGTGGTCCAACGGTACGTGAAGAAGGGCCTGGTGGACGAGAAGGAGTACGAGCAGCACGTGAAGAAGCTCCCCGACCTCGCCGATCAGGCCGTGGCCGTCGAGTCGGAGATCGAGCCCGTCGAAGGGGACGACGAGGAGTAGCCGTGCCATCCGGCGCAGCGACCGCCCCGTGGGCCCTCGCCGCCGCGCTCGCCCTCGCCGCGCCCCGCGAGACCGCGCTGCCGCGGGCCGAGCCGCGCCCCACCGCCGAGCGACGCACGCCGGTGGTCGTGGCGGTGGAGCGCGCCCGAGCCGCGGTCGTCAACGTCGCCGCCGAGCAGCTGGTCCGCGTCCGCGTCCCCTCCCAGCAACCCCGGAGCATGGCGGAGCTCCTCTTCGGCGACCTCATGGAACGGCCGCGGACCCGACAGGGGTACGCCGTCACCTCGCTCGGGAGCGGGGTCGTCGTCTCGCCGGACGGCTACGTCCTCACGAACGCCCACGTGGTCGAGCGCGGCGCGCGCTTCCGGGTCGGGCTCCTCGACGGGCGCGAGCTCCCGGCCAAGGTGGTGGGCACCGACCCGTCCACCGACCTCGCCGTCCTCGAGCTGCAGACCGAGGAGCGCATGCCGTTCCTCCCGGCCGGCCGCTCCGACGACCTCATGATCGGCGAGACGGTCGTCGCCATCGGCAACCCCTTCGGCCTCGCGCACACGGTCACCACCGGCGTCGTGTCGGCGGTCCACCGCAACGTCGAGGCCGGCGACCAGATGCTCTTCGACGTCATCCAGACCGACGCCTCCATCAACCCCGGCAACTCGGGCGGCCCGCTCATCAACATCCATGCCCAGCTGGTCGGGCTGAACACGGCCATCCTCGGCGAGCGGAGCGCGGGCATCGGCTTCGCCATCCCCATCGACCGCGCCATCCGCGTCGCCGAGGACCTGATCCGCCACGGCGAGGTCCGCGAGGGGTGGCTCGGGATCGCCGTCGAGGATCGCGCCGTGGGCGGCTCGGACCGCATCGGCGACCAGCGGGCGCAGGTGGTGGTGCAGCTCGTGGAGGCGGGCTCGCCGGCCCAGGTCGCCGGCGTGCGCCAGGGGGACGTCGTCGAGGCGCTGGACGGCCAGCCCGTCGAGAGCGCCGCCCACTACCGGTTCCGCGCCCGCGATCTCGCCATCGGAGCCACCGCCCGGCTGCAGATCCTCCGCGACGGCCGGCGCCTCACCGTGCCGGTCGCGGCCGTGGAGGTCTCGCTCGACCGGGTCGAGGCCCTCGTCGCCCAGCGCACGGGCATCGAGGTCGGCGAGACCCGCGTCCGCGGCGACCGCGTCGTCGTGGCGCGGGCGGTGCGGCGCGGCAGCGCCGCCGCGCGGATGGGCGTCGAGCCGGGCGACCTCGTCCGCGAGGTCAACTCGCGCGAGGTGTCCACGGTGACCGAGTTCCGCAGGGCCGCCTCGCGGGCCCGTCGCTCGGGCCGGCTCGTCCTGCTCTTGCAGCGCGGCTTCGCCGCCGAGCGGCTGGCCTTCGACATCGACTGAGGGAGGACGCCATGGCCGAGGAGAAGAAGACCGCCCCCATCGACTTCTACACCTTCGTCCTCTCGCTCGGGTCGTCGGCCTTCGTCCACCTCGGCGACGCTCCGCACCCCGAGACGCAGGAGGCCTCGGCGAACCTCCTCCTCGCGAAGCAGACCATCGACATCCTCGGCATGCTGCAGGAGAAGACGAAGGGCAACCTCACGCCCGAGGAGGAGAAGTTCCTCCAGGCGCTCCTCTCCGACCTCCGCCTGCGCTACGTGGCGCGGACCGCCGGCCAGGGCGGGTGAGCGGGCTAGAGGCCGGCCTCGACGAGCGACTCCGCCATGCGGCGGATCAGCTCGCGGCGCAGGACGCGCCGGGTGCGGGAGAGCGCGTCGGGATCCTGGCGGGGCGTGCGGGCCCTGCGGGCGGCCGCCTCGACCACCCAGGCGATGCGGCGGCTGTCGAGCCGCGCCTGGCCGCGCCGTCCCTTCTGGAGGAAGAAGCCGAGGCCGCGCTGCGTCAGGATCCGGTGGAGCGCGCGCCGCGCCTCCGAGCACAGCGTGAGATCGACGATGTTGGGCACGAGGCGATCTCTAGGATCGATCCGCCGATCGATCCAATTTCCGGCCGCGCACCTAAAACTGGACTTTCGCGAGGAGCCGCTCCGCCCTCGCGTCGCGCCCCCTTCTTCGCACATCGCCCCGCCCGCCGGACCGGCCGTCGACAGCGCGCCCGCGACGTGGTTCGCTCGGATGGAGCCTCGCCACCGGGCCCCGGCCTTGACCCACGTCCTCCAGATCGTCCCCTTCCTCGGCTCGCCCACGGCCGTCGCCCTCGTGGAGGCCGCCTGGATCGTCGGGATGGGCTCCTGGCTCCTCCTCGAGCGGCGGTCGCCAGCCGCCACGCTCGCGTGGATCCTGGCGCTCGCCTTCATGCCCCTCGTCGGCATCCCGGTGTACCTGCTCCTCGGGCCCAGGCGGCTCGAGCGCAAGAGGCTCCGCATGGCGCTGGCTCGGCGCGCCCACAGCCGGCTCCTCGACGCCTGGGAGCGAACGACCGCCGCAGAGCTCACCGCCTCCGGACAGCTCATGCGGCTCGCCACGAGGCTCGACGCCGCGCCGCCCGAGACCGCCCGGTCGGTATCGCTCCTCGCCGACGGCGACGCCTGCTACGACGCGCTGGTGGAGGCCATCCGAGCGTCCCGCCATCACGTCCACGCCGAGTACTACATCTTCGCACCGGACCGTGCCGGGGCACGCATCCGCGACGCGCTCGCGGAGCGGGCGCGGGCCGGCGTGCAGGTGCGGCTTCTCGTCGACGCCGCCGGCTCGTCGCGGCTCGGCGAGGGCTTCCTCGGTCCGCTCCTTGCCGCGGGGGGAGAGGTGGCGCGTTTCAACCGCGTGCTCCTCGGGCGGGTGAAGCGCCCGGTCCCGAACTTCCGCACGCACCGCAAGATCCTGGTGTGCGACGGCGCGGTCGGCTTCGCCGGCGGCATGAACGTCTGCGACGACCACAGCCGAGCGGCCCGCGGCGACGCCGCCTGGCGGGACGTGCACCTGCGCATCGAGGGGGCGGCGGTGCACGGCCTGCAGCTCGCCTTCTTCGAGGACTGGGGCTTCGCGACCGGAAGCGAGGAGGCGACCCCGTCCTTCGAGCGGCTCCGGCACTTCTTCCCGGCCGCGGAGCGCGGAGAGCACGTGGTGCAGATCGTGACCTCGGGCCCGGACCAGCCGGGCCACGCCATCGAGAGGCTCTACTTCGCAGCCATCGCCGGCGCGCGCGAGCGCGTCTGGGTGACGACGCCGTATTTCGTGCCCCCCGATCCGCTCCTCGCGGCCCTCTCGAGCGCCGCGCTGCGGGGCGTGGACGTGCAGCTCGTCCTCCCCCACGCCACCGACTCGTTCCTGGTCGACGCGGCGGGTAGCACCTTCCACGACGATCTCCTCGCCGCCGGCGTGCGGATCCACGTCCACGGCCCGCCCATGATCCACGCCAAGACGTGCGTGGTGGACCGCGACCTCGCCATCGTGGGATCGGCCAACCTGGACAACCGGAGCTTCCGGCTCAACTTCGAGGTGGTGGTGGCGGTGTACGGGGGACCGACTGCGGACGCGCTGGCGCGGATCTTCGAGGACGAGTGCGCCCGCTCGCCCGAGAAGAAGGGCCGCGAGTCGAAGGGACCGCTCGGCCGGCGCCTCCTCGCGTCCGCGGCTCGCCTGCTCGCCTCCCAGCTGTGAGGCGGGCGCACCGGGCCGGCCTCACGCGGCGGCGTAGGTGAGGCGGACCCTCCGGGGGAGCAGGCGGCGCTTACGCCCCCAAGGAGGCGGCGCGATGGGCGGGCGAGCGGCCCGGCGCGTCGATATGCGGGCGCCGAAGTCGATGGGCCGCGGACGGCGAATCTCGCCGGACGGGCCCGAGGAGCAGTGACATGGCGCACGACCTGAAGCAGATCCAGCGCAGGATGTTGGAGGACGTATGGGGGGCGGGCAGGGTCGAGACCCTCGAGCTCGTGTGCGACGAGAACTACGTCGCGCACGATCCCCTCACCGGCGACGCCGACATCGACGCGCTCGAGGACAACGTCCGGATGGTCCGGGCCGCCTTCCCGGACCTCATGCCCACCATCCTCGCCGCCATCGCCGAGGGCGACACCGTCTGCACGCGCTGGCGCATGGACGGAACGCACGAGAGCCCGATCCTGGGCATCCCCGCGACCGGCAAGCGCCTCTCGGTGGAAGGCATCACGATCTCGAAGTTCCGCGGCGGGAAGATCCGGGAGAGCTTCGTCCAGTGGAACGCGCTCTCGTTCCTGCAGCAGCTCGGCGTCGTTCGGGGCCTCGACGCCCTGACGCGGTCTCGCGCCGGGGAGGCCGAGGCCCAACCGCACGCCTGACCGGCACCGGGAGGAAGGGGCGGTGGCCGGGGGCCGGCCGTGCTAGGGAGAGGCGGTGAGCGCACCTCCCCGCGGCCAGGTCGTCCTCGCCCTCCTCGCCCTCTACCTCATCTGGGGATCCACCTACCTCGGCATCCGCGTGGCGCTGGAGGGATTCCCGCCGCTCCTCATGGCGGGGGCGCGCTACGTGCTCGCCGGCGGCCTCCTCTACGCGTTCCTCCGCCTGCGCGGGGCGCCGCGCCCCTCGGTGCGCGAGTGGGCAGGCGCGTTCGCCGTCGGCACGCTGCTCGTCGCCGGGAACGCCCTCGTGTCGGTGTCGGAGCAGTGGGTGAGCTCTGGCCTCGCGGCGGTGGTGATCGCCTCCATGCCGTTGTGGGCCGTGCTCCTCGCCGGCCTCTGGGGCGAGTGGCCGTCGCGCCGGGAATGGACCGGCCTCGGGGTGGGGCTCGCCGGCGTGGCGCTCCTCCAGGGCGGCGGCGAGCTGCGTTCGAGCCCGCTCGGCGCGGCGCTGCTCGTCGCCTCCACCTGGAGCTGGGCGCTGGGCTCGATGTGGAGCCGCCGCCTCCCCCTGCCCGGGGGACCGATGGCGAGCGCGGCGGAGATGCTGGGCGGCGGCGCGGCCTGGCTCGCCGCGAGCCTCGCGGTGGGCGACCGGCTGGCCGGCGTTCCCGCGGTCCGGCCGCTCGCCGCCTTCGTCTACCTCACCGTCTTCGGCTCGCTCGTCGCCTTCAGTGCCTACGCCTTTCTCCTGCGCCGCGTCCGTCCGGCGCTGGCGACGAGCTACGCCTACGTGAACCCCGTGGTGGCGGTCGGCCTCGGCGCGCTCGCGGGCGAACCCGTCGGCGCGCGCGCGGTGGGCGCGCTCGCCCTCATCCTCGCCGGCGTCGGGATCGTGGCGGCGCGGCGCGTGCCGGCGGCCGAGCCGGCTCGCGATCGCTGATCCCGTCCCGCCGCGCGCTCGCGGCTGCCCGAGGGGCCGCGATCCGCTATGGATGGGGGCATGGAGATCGTCCTCTGGGTGCTCGCCGGCGTGCTCGTGGCCATCGGGATCGCCGGGTCGGTCCTGCCCGCGCTTCCCGGCGCGCCCCTGGTCCTCGCCGGGTGCGTGCTCGGCGCCTGGGTCGACCGGTTCAGCCGCGTGGGCTGGGGAACGCTCGCCGTCCTCGCCGCCCTCACCGCACTCTCGGTGCTCGTGGATCCGGTCGCCACCGCCCTCGGGGCGAAGAGGATGGGGGCGAGCCGCTGGGCCATCGTCGGCGCGGCGGTGGGGCTGCTCGCGGGGGTCTTCCTCGGCCTGCCGGGGCTCCTCCTCGGGCCGCTCGTCGGAGCCGTGGCGGGGGAGCTCCTCGCCGGGCGGGGCGTGGCGCAGGCCGGCCGCGCGGGGCTCGGCGCCTGGCTGGGCTTCCTCCTCGGCTCGGTGGCGAAGCTCGGCATCGCCGCGACCATGGTGGCGATCTTCGCCTTCGCCTGGTTTCGCTGAGGCGCGCGGGCCACGGGGCCGTGCGCGTGGACCCGATCAGGCCTTCGTCCGCGCCGCGCCGCGCCGGCGTCCCTTCCACGGCGGTCCACGCCGCGGGGCCGGCGCGCGGCCGGTGCGGCGCAGCGCTTCGGCGACGAGGGGGCGGCTGCGCGGGTCGCCCCAGCGGACCAGCGCCTTCTGCATGCGCTTCTCGCGCATGTCCCGCGTGACGTGCACCGGCCGGCCGCTGAGCGGGTGAACCCCCGACCAGTGCATGTCCGAGGCGAGCGTCATGGGCGTCGGCATGAAGTCCTGGACCTGCTGCGGCTTCCAGCGGTTCGCCTGGAGATATTCCATGAGTTGAACCGCGTCCTCGGTCGTGCACCCGGGGTGCGAGGAGATGAAGTACGGGACGAGGTACTGCTCCTTGCCCGCCTTCCTCGAGTACCGGTCGAACTCCTTGCGAAACTGCTCGAACTCCTCGAGTCCGGGCTTCTTCATCACCTCGAGGACGTCGTCGCAGACATGCTCCGGCGCGACCTTGAGCTGACCGGAGACGTGCCCGCCGACGAGCGCCTCGAGGTACCGCTGCCCGTTCTTCGCGTCGGCATGGGCGAGGTCGTAGCGGACGCCCGAGCCCACGAAGGCGTGCTTCACGCCCTTCACCGCCCCGGCCCTGGCGTAGAGGTCGATGAGCGGCCCGTGGTCCACCGCGAAGAACCGGCACACCGTGGGGTAGACGCAGGAGAGCCGCCTGCACACGGAGTGGGCCTCGGCGCTCGTGCAGGCCATCTGCCACATGTTGGCGGTGGCGCCGCCGAGGTCGGTGACGGTACCTCGGAACCCCGGGTGGCGGGTCAGCGTCTCGACCTCCCGGAGCACGCTCGCCTCGGACCGGGACGACACCTCGCGCCCCTGGTGCTCGGTGATGCAGCAGAAGGAGCAGCCCGCCGCGCAGCCGCGCAGGATGGCGACGCTCCACCGGATCTGCTCCAGCGCCGGGATGTGGGCGCCGCCGTAGCTCGGGTGGGCCTCCCGCTCGAAGGGAAGCTCGTAGACGCGATCGAGCTCCTCCGTCGTGGGTGGCGGCATGGGCTCGTTCACGACGACGAAGCGCTGGCCCTCGCCCCGGCCGTGCCGCTGGACCAGGACGCGGGCGTTCTCGTGATTGTGCTCGAGGTGGTAGAGCTTCGAGAAGAGCGCGAAGGTCTTCCTGTCCGCCGCCACCTCCTCGAACGAGGGCAGGGTGAGGACGCCGCGGCTCCGCCCCTCGAGCTGCGCCATGGCGAGGTCCCGCACGGCGACGGCCGTCCCCGGCGCGTCCACCAGGCCGCTGACGTCCTCGCCCGAGGAGAGCCGGCGGGCGAGCTCGAGGATGGGCTTCTCGCCCTGGCCGTACACGAGCAGGTCCGCCGGAGCGGAATGGAGGATCGAGGGCAGGACCCTGTCGTCCCAGTAGTCGTAGTGGGCGATGCGCCGGAGGGACGCCTCGACCCCGCCGAGGACGATGGGGAGGTTCGGGCCGAAGGCCTCGCGGACGAGCCGCGCGTAGACGGTGGTGGCGCGATCGGGCCGCCGCCCCGAGGCGCCGCCCGGCGTGTAGGCGTCGTCGGAGCGCGGGCGCTTGTGGGCGGTGTAGTGGTTCACCATCGAGTCCATGCAGCCCGAGGTGACGCCAGCGAAGAGGCGCGGCCTCCCGAGGCGGGCCACGTCCGCCGGACTCCGCCAGTCGGGCTGGGCGATGATGCCGACCCGATAGCCCTGCGCCTCGAGGACGCGGCCGATGACCGGCGCGCCGAAGCTCGGGTGGTCCACGTAGGCGTCGCCCGTGACGAGCAGGATGTCGAGCGCATCCCAGCCTCGCGCGTGCAACTCCTCGGGAAACATGGGGAGGAACCCGGCCACGAGGGGCATACATGGCCGCCCCGAAGGGCGAAATCAAGCCGGGCGCCCGTTTGGTGACTGGCCGGGAGCGCGGTATCATCGGGTCGAATTCGACGCGCTCGGCGCGCGACCCCCGGACCCTCGGAGCATGGCCGAACAGCGAAGCCCCCTCAAGGAGTTCCGCCACCTCGACGAGAAGCTCCGGACCGTGGGGCTCTCCGGCCAGGAGCAGGCGCGCTGGGAGCATCTCCGCGAGCTGGTCTCCTCGGCGGCGCCGCTCAAGCCGGGCTTCGACGTCAAGGCCGCCGCCGCCAAGCTGAAGGCCTCGCTCGAGCCGGCCGGGCTCCGCCGGCCGGCCCCCTCGGCTGCTCCCGCCCCAGCGCCCGCCCCGCTCGCCGCCCAGGAGCCAGAGCAGGTCGCGGCCGAGGACCTCGAGCTGGAGCCGCCCGCCGAGTCGCTCCCGACGGATCAGGGCCAGGATGCGGCAGCCCTCACCTGGGAAGCCCAGCCCGGTGAGGCGGCGCCGCCGGCGGTCGAAGCCGCTGCCTGGGATCCCAACGCCGCCCAGCCCGCGGACACGGCCGCGCAGCCCTACGACCCGAGCGCCCAGCCGTGGGACGCCGCCGCCCAACCCGAGGGCGGCGCCGCGCCTGCCTGGGATGCTGCCTGGGATCCCAACGCACAGCCCGCGGACCAGGCCGCGCAGCCCTACGACCCGAAC
>Ga0153915_10001533_pt1 | contig 21210 bp, 16 predicted proteins | sample Opewatmetagenome_2_FD_107003 | JGI IMG/M metagenome (GOLD analysis project Ga0153915, IMG submission 107003) | Freshwater wetland microbial communities from Ohio, USA - Open water 3 Core 3 Depth 3 metaG | ecosystem: Environmental > Aquatic > Freshwater > Wetlands | place: USA: Ohio, Lake Erie...
GGTGGTCGCAGATAAATAAAAAACGCCATATGAAACGAGCATGTGTTACTATGCAGCGTTCTTGTGATATTAAACTAAAAATGATTATCGTATGAAAAAATACATCGTTTTGTCATGTGCGCTATGCATCAGTCTGATGGGTATGGCTCAGGGAGAGTATGACGCGTTTAAGTATTCGCAGACAGAGTTGTTGGGTAGTGCCCGGTATGTCAGTATGGCTGGTGCTTTTGGAGCACTGGGAGGTGACATGAGTGCCATAAGCCTGAACCCTGCCGGTATCGGAGTATATCGTAGCTCGGAATTATCGCTGACCCCTGTTGTCGGTTTGTCTGCAACAACATCCGACTTTAATGGAACGGAGACCAGTGATGCTATTATGAATATAAGGATCAATAACTTCGGTTATGTTGGAACCATTCGTCCTTCGAACAGTACCATTAACAACATCAACTTTGGCATTAGTTATAATAAAGTCAAAGATTTTAACCGTACCACCTATATTAAAGGCTACGACCGGTCTGTCTCATTGCTGGATGTGATATGTTCAAATACTGGAACGACTGAGCCAAGTGATCTTACGAATCTTGGATACCTGGCATACGAAACGTATCTGATCAATAGAAATGATAATGATGGTTCCTATTATAATGAACTCAGGGATGGAGAAACTGTCAATAATGAATTTTTTATGCAGGAAGAAGGATCAATCGGAGTCTGGGATTTTACGCTTGGAGCCAATATGGGGCATTTTCTCTATGCCGGACTATCAATAGGCTTAATGGGCATCGATTACAGGATGGTGTCATCCTATTATGAATATACTGAAGCATTTCAGGAAGGTACTGTAACGTATGATCCTTTTGATTATGAATTGAGAAATGCCATTTCCACTCAGGGAAACGGTGTGAATTTAAAAATCGGAGCTATTATACGGCCTGTTTCTTTTATTCGGCTTGGTGTGGCCCTTCATTCTCCTACCTATTATTCTCTGACAGACACTTATGGCTCGTCCATGTTTTCCAATGGTTTGTATGATCAGGAAACCGGCGAGTATGCGTCATCTGAAATAATTGACGAAGATAGCTATGACTATGAATTGATAACGCCAGGTAAAATAGTAGGCAGTGCAGCTATTATGTTTGGAAAAAAAGGTATTTTGAGTATAGACTGCGAAGTGGTGGATTATCGTGGTATTTCTCTGAAAAGTACAAGCGGGTTTCCTTATGATGACGCCAATTCGGATATAGACGATCATATGCAAAACACCCTGAATCTTCGGGGAGGAGGGGAATACAGAGTGACTGACAACATTAGTTTAAGAGCCGGTATTGCTTTTTATGGATCAGCCTACAAAAACAATATGACAGCTGATAACACGTATATTGAAACAGTTGGCACCACTCCTTATTATGCATTTGATTTGGGCACCACATACCTGACAGGAGGTATAGGCTATCGTACGGGTTCTTTTTTCCTGGACGCCGCCTTAGTAAATCAGAGCAGCATCGAAAATTTCTATAATTTCTACGATTCCGACGTTACCAATGCCACCAGAACAGATAATGCCTACGCGACTGTGAATAACAATAAAATAAATGCTGTCGTATCAACCGGATTTAGATTTTAAGCAAGTAGTCTTCCAATAATTTTAATTCATCACGGTACTGGGCGGCTTGAGGAAACTCGAGCCGCCTTGCTGCTTCATACATTGCCTTACGGGTTTTCTCAATGGCTTTTTGCAGCTGTGGCTTACTCATATGGGTAATGATTGGGTCAGCAACCAGACTGAATGCTGTGGGCTCGATATACGCTTTCGGATCAGCTTGTTTGGTATGACTGCCCAACGCGGATGTCTTATCCTTCACGATGGCTGAAGGAATAATGGCATGTTCCAGGTTGTAGGCTTGTTGTTTGGCTCGCTTGCGATTGGTTTCGTCAATGGTTTTTTGCATACTGTCTGTAATCTTATCAGCATACATAATGACTTTGCCATTCAGATTTCGAGCCGCTCGACCGGCAGTTTGAGTGAGGGAGCGGTGATTACGTAAGAAGCCCTCCTTATCAGCATCAAGAATGGCAACCAATGATACTTCAGGTAAATCAAGACCTTCACGCAACAAGTTGACGCCAACCAGCACATCATATATGCCGTTGCGCAAATCATCCATAATGCGGACACGTTCCAGTGTATCTACATCAGAATGAATATAATTACATCGGACGGCCATTCTCCCCAGGTATACGGTTAGTTCTTCGGCCATCCGTTTCGTCAACGTAGTAATCAGTACACGTTCATCGCGTTCAGAACGCACTCTGATTTCTTCCATCAAGTCATCTACCTGGTGCTTGCTGGAGCGTACTTCAATTTCAGGATCAAGTAAACCTGTTGGTCGAATAACTTGTTCTACAATAATGCCCTCTGTTTTTTCAAGTTCATAATCTCCCGGAGTTGCACTGGTATAGATGACTTGTTTACGAACCTTCTCAAATTCCTCAAAGTCCAACGGCCTGTTATCTATGGCAGCCGGCAGACGGAACCCATATTCGACCAGGTTCTGTTTTCTGGCTCTGTCACCTCCCCACATAGCTCTGACCTGGGGAAGTGTCACATGACTTTCATCAATGATCATCAGAAAATTATCGGGAAAGAAATCCAACAGGCAAAAGGGACGTTCCCCAGGTTGTCTGCCGTCAAAATAGCGAGAATAGTTTTCTATGCCTGAACAATGTCCCAGTTCACGAATCATTTCCACATCGTAGGTAACGCGCTCATACAGCCGTCGGGCCTCATATTCCTTGCCAATGGAATTAAAAAAAACGACTTGTTTATCGAGGTCTTCCAGAATTTGTTCAATGGCATACTGAACTCGTTCTTTGCTCGTAACAAACAGGTTGGCAGGATAAATCCGGTATTCTGTCAACGTTTCAAGAGTATGGCCGCTTACTGGCTCAACCGATTCAATCGTGTCAATTTCATTTCCCCAGAACGTTACACGCAGGATGTTGTCGGCATAGGCCAGAAAAATATCGACAGTATCACCTTTCACCCTGAATTCCCCATGTTTTAAATCCACGTCATTGCGCGAATACAGAATATCGACCAGTTTTCTCAGGAATACATTTCTGTCCAGTTTCATCCCTACCTGGATTTCAATCACAGTCTTGTTGAAGTCTTCCGGATTACCAATACCATATATGCAGGAAACAGAAGACACAACCAGGACATCCTGTCTGCCTGAAAGGAGAGAGGAAGTAGCCGAAAGTCTGAGTTTTTCGATTTCGTCATTAATGGCCAGGTCTTTTTCAATGTAGGTATCGGTGGTTGGCAGATAGGCTTCAGGTTGGTAATAATCATAGTAAGAAACATAATACTCGATGGCATTGTCCGGAAAAAAACTTTTGAATTCGCTATAGAGTTGCGCTGCCAGCGTCTTATTGTGACTTAATACCAGGGTCGGTCGTTGTATTTCCTGAATAACGTTGGCCATAGTGAACGTTTTACCAGAGCCGGTTACGCCCAATAACGTCTGAAAAGGTATGCCATCCCTGACTCCATCCACTAACTGGCGAATGGCTTCAGGTTGGTCGCCTGTCGGTTTAAAAGAAGAAATCAGGTTAAACATACGAAAGTGCGCAGATTTCTGTTTGAAAATGACAAATTTACAACTTTTTGATGTGTTTAATTGAGGATTATTCGTTTTCTTTGCGTCACTGAAACAAAACGATGATATGATCTGGAATGAAAGCAACGAATGCATGGGGCGTGAAGAAATGCGCGGGATGCAGAACAGGCGATTAAGAGCCACAGTGGAACATGTATACCACAATTCGCCCTTTTACCGCTCCAAAATGCAGGAACTGGGTGTCACCCCGATGGATATTGAAACGATAGACGACATAGTCAGACTACCGTTTACTGTCAAGACTGATCTTAGAGACAATTATCCCTTTGGTCTGTTTTCAGCACCGATGTCTGAAATAGTCAGGCTGCATGCTTCGTCTGGTACAACAGGCAAGCCTATTGTTGCAGGCTATACCCGAAAAGACCTGAATACCTGGTCCGAAGTAATGGCCAGAACATTCGCTGCCGGTGGCTGCACCCGTAATGATATCTTTCAGGTTGCTTACGGTTACGGATTGTTTACCGGTGGACTTGGCGCACATTATGGTGCTGAACTGTTGGGAGCTTCGGTTATACCCGTCTCTTCCGGAAATACAGAAAAGCAGGTACAATTGATGACGGATTTTGGTTCGACCGCCCTGTGTTGTACACCTTCCTATGCATTATATCTGGCTGAAGCCATTCATGAAATGGGAGCGCAAAATAAACTGAAGCTGAAACATGGCTTTTTTGGAGCTGAACCCTGGACGGATGAAATGCGCCGTGAAATAGAGAACAAGCTGAATATCAAAGCGTATGATATTTTTGGACTAACAGAGGTTATTGGCCCTGGCGTTTCCTATTCATGCGAAAGCCAGTACGGTATGCATATCAACGAAGACCACTTCTTTCCAGAGATAGTAGATCCCGTATCACTTAAACCAGTCGTTCCGGGTCAAGTGGGAGAGCTGGTTTTAACTACGATAACAAAAGAAGGTATGCCGGTGCTTCGGTATCGTACAAAAGATCTGACCAGCCTGTTTTATGACGAGTGCTCCTGTGGAAGGAAGTTTGTACGTATGCGCAAGATAATGGGTCGAAGCGATGACATGCTGATCATTCGGGGTGTCAATGTCTTTCCTTCTCAGATTGAGAGTGTGTTGCTGGAGTTCGGAGAAACAGCACCACATTATCACTTATACGTGGATCGTGAAAATAATACGGACACCTTTGATGTACATGTGGAAGTAAGGCCTGAAAACTTTACTGACGATATGACATCCATGCTGAACCTTGGTAAACGGATTGAAGCCCGTATAGCCAGTGTAGTAGGGATTCATGCTCATGTCAAATTAGTTGAACCCCGTTCTATCGAGCGTTCTATGGGTAAAGCTGTTCGCGTGACAGATAAACGAAAACTATACTAAAACTTCATAAGACATGATAATCAAACAATTGTCCATCTTCCTTGAAAACAGGACAGGTAGTCTGACGGGTGTAACTCAGTTACTAGGTAAAGCCGGTATCAATTTATCTGCATTCAGTCTGGCTGAATCATCTGATTTTGGCATTCTACGGGTGATCCTGTCTGATCCGGAGGCTGCACGAAAATTATTGACTGAAAATGGATTTACCGTAACGTTGAGCGATGTGGTGTGTTTGTTTGTCCCCAATACGCCCGGCACATTGGCAGAAGCATTACAGCTCCTTGCTCAGAACAACGTGGCCATCGATTATATGTACGCCTTTGCCATGAAAGATGATGTAGCCCGCGTAGTGATTCGCCCGGACAACATCAACCGATGCATTGAAATCTTACAGCAATCCAATTTGCAACTGGCAAAAGCCAGTGAGATGTATGATTTCTGACAAGTCATGATCAGCAAATTCACACCTTTTATCTGTAAATAAGTCTTTTTCAGTTAAAATTGGTTTTTTCTTTTCGCCGTTTGGAAGGGAAATGCTACCTTTGTGCGTCTTTTTTGGGGTTGATAAAGTTTGTCATACTATACGACATGAAGCAAAGATTTCTCTTCGCTGTTTTAATCGGGACGCTGCTAATGTCCTGCTCTGACTATCAGAAGTTGCTGAAAAGTACAGACTATGAGTTGAAATGGACCAAAGCTAACGAGTACTACGAACAGAAAAAATTTCAGAAAGTCATTGAGTTGTTGGAGGAACTTCAGGCTATCCACAAAGGGACAGACAGGGCTGAACAAACGTTGTTCATGTTAGGTAATGCCTATTATAACAAAAGGGACTATTCGTCGGCCGAACAATATTTTGAGACCTATTATAAAACGTATCCGAAGGGCGTTTTTACAGAAGATTGCCGGTTTTTGTCGGGTAAGGCTGCGTACCTGAATTCGCCGGATCCAAGGTTGACACAAGACGAAACGTATAAGGCCATCAGTTTGCTGAATGTATTTTTGGACTATTATCCGGAAAGTGACAGGCGTGAGGATGTCGTTACTATGTTGAGTGAATTGCAGGATAAATTGGTTTACAAGCAATTGTTGAATTGTCGTCTGTATTTTAACCTGGGCAATTACATGGGCTATAATAATTATGAGTCATGTATTGTAACAGCCAGTAACGCGTTACAGGATTATCCTGTATCCAAGTATAGGGAGGAAATTTCCTTTTTGATACTGAAATCCAGATATATCCTTGCCACACAAAGTGTTGATGAGCTTCGTATGACTCGTTACAGAGCCGCTGTTGATGAATATTACAGTTTCTTCAATGAATTTCCTGAAAGCAAATTCAAAAAAGAGGCGGATACCATGTTGAAAGAATCAAAAAAAGTAACTAAAGAATAACAAACAAATGGATTACAAAAAATCATCTATCCCCAACACCACGGTGACCCGTGACATGAATCTGCTGACAGAAGAGACCGGTAATGTGTACGAAACCGTTAAAATCATCGCCAAACGTTCCAATCAGATCAGTGTGGAAATGAAATCCGAGCTGGATAAAAAGCTTCAGGAATTTGCCTCCTATACCGACAACCTGGAAGAAGTTTTCGAAAACCGCGAACAGATCGAAATTTCAAGGTTTTATGAAAAACTTCCCAAACCGACATTGATTGCCGCTCAGGAATTTATCGAAGGCAAAGTATATCATAAAAATCCTGCCCGGGAAAAGCTTAAGAAATAAGGTATGATACAGCGCATTCAAAGCCTCTACTTGCTGTTAGTCACGGCCTTGATGATCGCAGTGATGTGTATGCCCCTTGGCGTTCTGGTGAATGACGGGGGCTTTGTCAGTTATACCCCTTTTACAGTCGGTTCGACCGATATGACAAATCCACCTGTTTTTCCGGTCTGGTTATTTGGCACTTTCGCAGCCATCTCAGCCATACTGGCTTTTGGAATTATTTTCTTATACAAGAAACGCACGCTACAAACGATCTTGTGTACTATCAACGGATCAATAATGGTCATTTTCTATCTTGTATATGCCGCTTTTTTCTTCGTGATGTATAAAGGAACGGACGTGGATTATTCACCGGGGATTGCTGTTTGTTTTCCTCTTATCTGCTTGATTTTAAACATTATGGCTGTAAGAAGTATTTCCAAAGACATTGCCTTGCTGGAATCACTCAACCGGATTCGTTGACGATATGTAGCTCAACCGACAAAGAGGCTGTTTTCTATTAACAAGAATCCTATTTGATTTGGAATAACAGATAAGCATTCAATGATATGACCTGCAGGTTGGATGTGTTGAAATCATCTCCGACAGCGTCAGAAAAGATGTTGGACAAGTTGTAGCAATAACGTCCTTCAAAGCCCAGTACCGTACGCCACAAGTGATATTCCAATCCTGCTCCGCCCATAACGCCATATTGAACCGGTTTTTCGACCGTTTTACCATGTTGGATAAAGGTAGTCGAATTATCAATGATCTCTTCGCTTTCAGAAAGCAGAAGACCTAATTTGGGACCCACATTGAGCATAAATCGAAAATTCCCTGCTGTAGAGTAGGCATGGAGCAGGAAAGGGATTTCCACAAAATTCAGCTTTCTACAGTAACTATAATGTAATCCGAAACCTTCGAGGTCTTCTTTCCAACCGGACTCCAGGTAATTAATTTCAGCCTGCATACCAAAATGGTTTTCACTGATATACCTGAGAACGATACCCCCATTTTTGCCAAAAGTGAACATCTTGTCAACTAGTTTGGGCACCAGGGTTATGGTAGACATAGTGGCTCCTCCGGATGGTCCGATATACCATTCATTAAGCGTATTGTACTGAGCATGAAGTGATAGGCTGACCAGTGAAAGTAAGCTCAACAAAGTGTATTTATGAAATCGGTTGCGGAGGGACATGCTATTTTAACTGTTTAACTTCAATGGCGTTTTCAGGCGTGAAGTTGATGAGGTAGAACAATTGGTTGAAGGCACCGCTGCCTGAAGATTCCGGTCTGAACTGATAAGCATTTTGTAAAGAGGCTGGACCTTTGGTTAAAGACACTCCTTCCGTTTCAGCTACCATTCTTGGTATGAACCAGGAAGCCACATCATATCCCATCAATCCATATTTCGGGTAGGTATTCAGTAAACTTTTGCCAAAGGTCTTGTTGTAGTTAACCTGAAAATCGCGGACAGGCTGGCTTTGAAAATCGGCATAAAAACTGGAGTAAAGGCAGGTGTTCAGCTGATGAAGCAACAGAATGCTTCGTTTGTTCATTGCCTGCCAGTCAGGATAACCGATGAGTGTGATTTGCTTTTCAGGTTGTCTGGCCGAAGCAGCAGCCAGACGGGTAATGAAACGAGATGCCTCATTGATACTCATCTGGAAAGGGATGATAACGTTTTCGCGCCTGTCCGACAACGAATTTACCAGCGAGTCAAGCGTTTCGTCCGGTATATATTCAATGTAACTGATACCATTCTTTTTGAACTTATCTTTCAATTGAGTTGTCAGTGACAGGCTTTTGTCCGTTTGATTACCTGTTTTTTTCAGCAAGACAAAGTGGGACCCAGCATAGCGTATGGCCATGTAGGAAGATAGTCTGTCATAGATGCGTTCATGGGTTGTAATTGGCTGATAAAGGTATTTATTGCTGTTCATCTCTGGAATATGAGAGCTGAAAGGCAAAATGACCTTTTTTTTGTTCTCTGAAGCCCATCCGGATAGCAAACTAATTTGTTCGGGTGTCATTCCGCCAATGCAATAATTCGTTTTACTTAATTGTCCTGACTCAATAATAGTCCGTAACGCTTTTGTTTCATATCCGACATTCAGTGCCTGAACCTCAAAAGACAATCCAAGGGTCTTTAATGAGTCGACAGCTAAAAGGAACCCTTCATAAAACTCAACATAGCGATCATTGACAGATGAAGACTCCGACGCGGAAAAAGGAAGGAGTAACGTGATCCTTGGCAGCCCTTCAGTTAAAGCAATTGCGTTATTACTTTCAGCCGATTCACTTGATTCATCGTCAACTGCAGTTGATGATTCCCGTGTTGACGTTTGAGCCAGTGAACGGTTATCCTTATTCGTGACAGATTGATTGTAGTTACTCGTCTTAACCGGAATCAGTAACGTCTGACCAGCTTTCAATCCCTCGGACAGTGATGGATTCATGGTTTTCAGTTCCACATCTGTTACTAGAAATCTCCGGCAAAGAGAGAAGACGGTTTCCCCTTGTTTTACTTCGTATTTGTAATAATCTTTGTCAAACAAACGGATTACGGGGACGTCACTAACCTGTGCGATGGCTACCAAAGAAAAGAATACATAAAGCAGGCTGGCTAACAAGTGTTTTTTTTTGATCAATTCCATCATTCGGACGGTTTAGCTCCAACAAATGTACGTGATTTTTCACTAAGAAACCGTATCTTTGGAGTGATTTTTCAACTAGCTGAAACCAATGAAACGATTTTTAAGCATTCTTGTTGTACTCGTGATAACGGTTGGTCTTTGTCGTGCTGCGTTTTCGGCGACTGGCGGCATCAATGGTTCACCCTATGAATTTATACCACCTACAGCGACCGGACTGGATAACGTCTTTGTTTTTAATGGTATACAGAATTCAAGGCTGATTTTTACAGATGATAACCCTTCTGACTGGACATGGTATCGGTATGCTCAGGATCCATCGGCCGCCGAAGCCGTACCAGTTGGACAGATAGAAGTTTCTGCTTCTCAGACTGTCGTAACCGATCTTCAAACCGGATATGGTTATTGTGTCAGATCTACCGGAGGAACCAGCCATTATGCCTATATCGTGGCATGGATTCCGATAGGCTATGCCAGTATTTCTTTTCTGGATGAAGGCGACCTATGCAGCGAGGTAATATTAAAAGTGGCTGCCAGCGGAACCGATATGTATTACTATACAGCCTCCGGTCTCAGGCGAGCCTTGGATCGTCAGCACACGCTTACCTGGAACACGCATGAGTGGGATGAAACCGCTGACGTTTATGTGATTGAATCCATGTCAAAAACCTTTAACGGAACGGAAGGTGCATCCGGAACAAACAGTAACTGGGCCTGTGAGGCTCCGCTGACCAATACCGTCTTTACAGTGACCGGAGACCAGTTCTCCGGTTGGTTTGGAACGATGGAAAGCCTTAACAGTGATCTTTACGAGGCAGTTGCGGTCAAGGCTTCACCAGTAACCGTTGTCGAAACCAGGACGACTGAAAACGAACTGGATAAATCTACCGGTGAATTAACCGGTTCGGCCCCGATGGAAGCTACATTCTATAGTAATCCCAGCGACGCGGTTACGCTTGTTGAATGGTATCTGTATAAACCATCAGATGGAGAAGATAGTTACACTCGTTATACCGATCAGGATTTTAATTATACTTTTAAGGAAAGTGGGCAATACACCGTTAAATTGTATGTCAGCAACCCAACCTGCATGGATTCAGCTGAATTTACCCCGGAAATTTCCGAATCTATGCTCGATTGTCCCAATTTTTTTACACCAAGGTCATCGCCAGGTGAAAATGACGAATTCAGAGTGGCCTATCGTTCACTGATTTCCTTTAAAGGTGTTATTGTGAACCGTTGGGGAAACATCCTTTTTGAATGGACCGATCCGGCTACAGGATGGAATGGCACTTATAAAGGCAAGGCTGTCAACCCAGGTGTCTATTTTTATCTTATTGAGGCTGTCGGATCGGATGGAATAGACTATAAAAAACGGGGGGATATCAATTTACTGGAGTAATATGAAGCACATTAACTACTTGCTGGCTTTTTCCACCATTTTGCTGATGCAAATCACCTTGCCGGATACCAGTGCCAAAGCAGCGTTGTTCGGTAAACATAAGGCTAAAACAATGCAGTCCGAGCAAACGCAACGCCCCGTCATTCAATCTACAACAGTCGTTATGACTGATGGGACGGTATCGCCGGATATACCAGATGAACTGTCTTTCTGCGGGCAGACCATCGATTTAAGACGGTATGACAGGCGGGAACGCTTTGATCGCGAAATGATGTCCATCTTGTATATGCATTCTTCTTCCCTGTTGCTCATCAAACGTGCAAACCGTTATTTTCCAGTCATTGAACCCATTCTGAAAGCCAATGGAATACCGGATGATTTCAAATACCTTGCCTGTATTGAAAGCCATCTGGATTACAGAGCTGTTTCTTCAGCCAAAGCTGTCGGCATGTGGCAGTTCATTCCTGAAACCGGACGTGAATATGGTCTGGAAATCGACGATCAGGTGGATGAGCGGTACAACGTGGAAAAAGCGACAGAAGCTGCTTGCCGATACCTGAACCATGCCTATTCGTTATACGGAGATTGGGTAACTGCAGCGGCATCCTATAATACGGGTTACGTCAGAATATCAAAAGAACTTCTGCGCCAGCGAGCTGAAAACGGACTGGATTTATGGCTGGTAGATGAGACAATGCGCTATGTTTTTCGTATTCTGACCTGTAAGGTTTTTATGGAAAATCCGCAGAAATATCATTTTTACCTAAAACAGGAGCATCTGTATCCACCGTTTGTCGTAAAAGATACCCTGATTTCAGGCAAAGTAAACAACTGGGTGGATGTGGCCGATAGCCTCGGTATTTCTTTTTACGACTTGAAATCATTCAATACCTGGATTCGTAGCGATAGTCTTTCCAATGCTGAAAGTAAAACGTACAAAGTCATTTATCCGACACAGGAATCCAGGCAGTACGATACCAGACAGATACCCGTTCATCAAAAGAACTGGATCATCGAGTAACTATGGAAGAACTGGACAAGGTCAGTGTGTACGGAGCCCGTATGCACAACCTGAAAAATATAGATGTGCAGATACCCAGAGATTCACTGGTTGTTTTCACAGGTCTCAGCGGAAGTGGTAAGTCTTCTCTGGCTTTCGACACGCTGTTTGCTGAAGGGCAACGCCGCTATATCGAAACCTTTTCCTCTTATGCACGAAATTTTCTGGGCCATCTGGAACGGCCTGATGTGGATAAGATTACAGGCCTAAGCCCTGTCATTTCCATAGAACAAAAATCGACCAACAAAAATCCACGTTCTACAGTAGGCACCAGCACTGAAGTGTATGATTTTCTCCGCCTGCTCTATGCCAGGGCAGGCGAGGCTTATTCGTATGTCACCGGTGAAAAGATGGTACGTTTCACGGAACAGCAAATTCTGGAACTAATCCTGAAAGAATACGATGGTAAACGCATGTTGTTGTTGGCTCCGGTGGTGCGCAGCCGTAAAGGCCATTATAAGGAGTTGTTCGAAACCCTGCGTAAAAAAGGGTTTTTGAACGTCCGTGTAGATGGTCAACTACGGGAAATGACCCTGGGTATGAAACTGGACCGTTATAAAAACCACGATATAGAAGTGGTGGTTGACAAACTGGTTATCGCAGAAAAAGATGCCAAACGATTGAAAGAAAGCCTTCAGGTTGGTATGAATAAAGGCAATGGAGTGGTGATGGTGCTTGAAAAAGATGGCACAAGACCCAGGTATTTCAGCCGGCACCTGATGTGCCCGACTACCGGCATTTCATACAGCGAGCCGGCCCCCAATAATTTTTCCTTTAATTCGCCACAAGGTATGTGCCCGCGTTGTAAGGGATTAGGCATCATTAATAGGGTTGACATTGATAAAATCATCCCTGATAAGAATCAGTCCATCTATAATGGAGGAATCGTGCCTATCGGAAAATACAAAGACGTGCTTTTGTTCTGGCAATTGGAAGCCATAGCCTTAAAACATGATTTTACGCTTAAAACACCTATATCCGAACTACCGGAAGAAGCACTGGACGATATTTTGAATGGTACTGAAGAAAGCCTGAATATCCGCAACCATTCATTAGGCCATTCCAATTACTACGTGGATTTTGACGGCGTCATCAAGTTTATTATGGCCCAGCAAGACGAAGATGCGCCTTCAGATGCTCAGCGATGGGCTGATCAATTCATCAAAACCGATGTATGCCCCGAGTGCCATGGCTCCAGATTGAATCGTGAAGCCCTACATTACAGGTTGAATGATAAGACCATAGCGGATTTGTCTGCTATGGATATTTCCGATTTAAAAGAATGGATTGACGATGTTGAAAGTCATCTATCTGATAAGCAACGGCTTATTGCTGCAGAAATTCTTAAGGAAATCCGCTCAAGACTGAATTTCCTACTTAACGTAGGACTGGATTATCTGTCCTTGAACAGGGCTTCCTCTTCACTTTCCGGTGGAGAAAACCAGCGTATCCGGCTGGCTACTCAAATCGGATCTCAATTGGTAAATGTGCTGTATATTTTAGACGAACCGAGTATCGGCTTGCATCAACGTGACAATATCCGGCTTATTAACTCGTTGATAGCCTTACGGGATACCGGTAATTCAGTGGTGGTAGTGGAACATGACAAAGAGATGATGCTAGCATCCGATTATATTGTCGATCTGGGACCAAAAGCTGGTCGACTGGGCGGGGAAGTGGTTTTTGCCGGTACACCTCAGGAATTATTGAAAACCGATACGCTTACCGCATCGTACCTCACGGGAAAGTTAAAAATCGAAGTGCCAGCTGTCCGCCGTCCAGGAAAAGGAAAAGAAGTAATACTTAAAGGATGTACAGGTAACAACCTGAAAAATATTGATGTAGCATTTCCGTTAGGGAAATTAATTGTCGTGACGGGTGTTTCCGGTAGCGGCAAATCATCGTTAATTAATGAAACCCTCCAGCCAGCTCTAAGCCGCCATTTTTACCGTTCCATGCAGGAGCCGTTGCCCTTTGGTTCTATTGAGGGCATTGATTTGATTGATAAGATCATCAGTGTCGACCAGTCCCCACTCGGCAGGACTCCCCGGTCAAATCCCGCAACCTATACCGGTGTATTTTCGGATATACGGAATTTGTATGTCAACTTGCCGGAAGCTAAAATCAGGGGGTATAAACCAGGTCGGTTTTCATTTAACGTGGCAGGCGGTCGTTGTGAAACGTGCAAAGGAAATGGCTACAAAACCATCGAGATGAATTTTCTACCGGATGTGCTGGTACCCTGTGAAGATTGTCATGGCAAACGTTATAACAGGGAAACATTGGAAGTACGTTTCAAAGGCAAATCCATTGCTGATGTACTGGACATGACTATCGATATTGCTGTGAAATTCTTTGATAATCAACCACCTATTTTACGTAAGATTAAGACATTACAAGATGTCGGACTTGGTTATCTGCGACTTGGACAGCCTTCCAATACCTTATCCGGCGGTGAAAACCAACGAGTGAAGCTGGCTGCTGAATTAGCTAAAAAAGATACTGGAAAGACACTCTACGTGCTGGACGAACCCACCACCGGTCTTCATTTTGATGATATCCGCGTGTTGATGAGTGTATTGAACCGGCTGGTAAATCGTGGCAATACGATTATAGTCATCGAACACAATCTCGATGTTATCAAATTAGCCGATCATATCATCGATATTGGTCCTGAAGGTGGCCGATTGGGTGGGCAATTGCTGTTCAGCGGTACGCCGGAAGAATTGGTCAGACACGCCGAAAGCTACACGGCACAGTATCTGAAACACGAGCTGTAAGACAGTATACGTGCTTAACATACACCCTATATACTTTTTATAATGGCAACCCCCATCAGTTATCTGCAGGTAGAGAACCTAAGCAAATCGTTCGGTGACCTGCTATTGTTCGAGGGCTTGTCATTTGGTATTTCAGAAGGTCAGCGAGTAGCACTGATTGCCAAAAACGGGGCTGGAAAAACCACGCTGCTAAACATGCTGGCTGGCTCGGAAGACTCAGACAAGGGTTCCGTAGTTTACCGTCGTAATTTACGGGTAAGCTACCTCGAGCAAGATCCGCGTTTTCCTTCTGCTCTGACCGTCATAGAGGCCTGCTTTCTATCAGATAATGAAGTCTTGCGCACGCTGTCCCGTTACGAAGCCTGGATGATGCGCGAAGAACTAAACCAACCACAACCTGCCGGCGAATCACTGGAAGAGCTGATGCACCTGATGGACTACCACAAAGCCTGGGATTATGAAGTACGGGTGAAACAGATTCTTTCCAAATTGAAAATCAGGCATTTTGACCAGCAGATTCAACACCTGTCCGGTGGTCAGCTTAAACGGCTGGCATTGGCCAATGCTCTGATTACTGAACCAGACCTGTTGATTCTGGACGAACCGACCAATCACCTGGATCTGGATATGATTGAATGGCTGGAATCCTATCTGACACGCTCTGGCGTAACACTTCTGATGGTTACACATGACCGGTACTTTCTGGACCGGGTATGTAATGTGATTCTTGAAATCGATTATGGCCAGTTATTTACATATGCCGGCAATTATGCCTATTATCTGGAAAAACATCAGGAACGGATAGACGCGTCCAATGCAGAACTTGACAGGGCCAACAATCTGTTTCGTAAAGAACTGGACTGGATGCGCAGACAACCACAGGCTCGCGCCACGAAGGCCAGGGCCAGAATAGATGCTTTTTACAATCTTGAGGAAAAAGTGGCTCAAAGACGCCAGAATGACGCCATACGCCTCAATATTAAAGCTGCATACCTGGGTTCAAAGATTTTTGAGGCCAAGTATATCACCAAAGCCTATGGCGATTTGGTACTGCTTGATAATTTCTATTACAATTTTGCTCGTTATGAGAAAGTTGGAATCGTTGGTAAAAACGGAACCGGCAAATCCACCTTTTTACGCATGCTGATGGGAGAGGAGTTGCCTGACAGTGGAAGCTTTGACATTGGAGAGACGGTCGTATTTGCCTATTATAGCCAATCAGGACTGAATTTTAATGAACAAATGAAGGTCATCGATGTTGTGCGTGACGTTGCCGAAGAAATCAGCCTCGGAGAGGGCAAAAAAATGTCTGCTTCGCAATTCTTGCAGCATTTTCTGTTCACACCTGAAACACAGCATAATTTTGTGCACAAACTAAGTGGAGGAGAAAAACGCAGACTCTACTTATGTACGGTTCTGATGCGCAATCCAAATTTTCTGGTGCTGGATGAACCGACCAATGATTTGGATATCCTGACACTGAATATACTGGAAGACTATTTGCAAAATTTTAAGGGGTGTGTGCTGGTGGTTTCGCATGATAGGTACTTCATGGATAAAATTGTCGATCACTTGCTGGTTTTCGAAGGCAATGCCAACGTCCGTGATTTCCCAGGTGACTATACGCAATTCAGGGAGTGGCGTGAAAGAAGAGAAGACGAAGAACGACAGCTCAAAGACAATAATGCACGCAACCGATGTCCGAGAAATGACGGATTTGCATCATCCCCCGGCATCAACAAACCACGAAAACTATCCTATAAGGAACAAAAGGAACTGGAAATGCTCGAGACCACTATTAAAGCCCTGGAATCGGAACAATCATCCCTGGAAGTGACCTTAGGTTCAGGCATCTGCACGGGTGCTGAGATAGAAAAACACGCCATCCGGCTGGCTGAAATTGCCCGTCTGCTTGATGAAAAAACAGAACGGTGGATGAAATTATCGGATGATTAGCCAGATGTAACCAGTCATCATTTCGGTTCGCTTTTTTTCCAGGTAGCTGTCCTGCCTAAACCCATCCAGGCTTTTCCAATAAATCCACGGATTTTCAGGTCTTTTTCTCCGTCAAATTTAATGAAGCAATTATACGTTTTGCCACTTTCCGGATCGTAGATGGAACCATCTTTCCATTCATCACTTTTTTCCTCAAAGATAAAACCCTTAAGCAGTTGAAGTCCTAATATGGGTTTGTTTTGAAGTGCCTTATCGGGATTCTCATCATCCACTTTGGGTTTTCCGTTCTCATTGGGTTCTTTTAACCAGACAATTTTACCATAATACTTTCCATTAGTGGCTTTGAAAATCTGAATCTGTGAACTTTCATCACCCGTTTTGTCGTCGTACGTCAGGTAATAACCGATAATTCTGTCCGCTTTTGTCTGGGCAAAAGCCGTCGTGTAAATAGCTGCAAAGAGGCATAGAAAAACCGCGATCAAGGTCTTTTTCATAATGGTGAAGTTTTAAATGAATGACTGATTAGCTACAGATAGGGGCAAAAATAGTGTAAGTTTTTTATAATCAGGCTTTTTAGCTGTAAAAAAACAACGATCATGGCGGATTTGATAAAACAGATAAAAAAAAGGCCCTCCTTTTGAGACGGCCTCTATAATTTTCACTGTGACCCCGGAGGGGCTCGAACCCTCGACCCAATGATTAAGAGTCATTTGCTCTACCAACTGAGCTACGGAGTCATTTTTTTTGCAGAACGGGTGCAAAAGTACACTATTCACTCCAAACTGGAAAGTTTTGAAGACCTTTTTTTGATTTTCCTCGTTATAAAAACCGGATTATAGCCCAAAAAGCCCATCGAACACTTTCTGTCAGCCTTTTAACGAAAGCTGTATACGTTTGCGGTGCAAGTCTATTCCTATCACCTTCACCCTAACATGCTGATGGATGGAAACGACTTCCGATGGATCATGAATAAAACGATCCGCCATCTCAGAAAGGTGTACCAAACCATTCTCTTTGATACCAATGTCAACAAAACAACCAAAAGCGGTTATGTTTGAAACAATGCCGTTCAAAACCATACCCACCTGAAGATCTTCCAGCTTGCGGATATTCTTATCAAATTCAAACACTTCAATGGAGTTTCTTGGATCACGACCCGGTTTGTCCAACTCTTCCATAATATCTTTTAAAGTAGGCATCCCTACATGTCCAGAGATGTATTTTTCAAGCTGAACAGCCTGACGTAAAGACTTTTGATTTATCAGGTCTTTGACCGAACACTGCAGATCGGCAGCCATGCGCTCTACCAGAACATAGCTTTCAGGGTGAACGGCTGTATTATCCAGAGGGTTTTCGGCTTCAGGAATGCGAAGGAAACCGGCAGCCTGTTCAAACGCTTTGGAACCGACTCTGGGTACAGCCATTAACTGAGTGCGCTGGGCAAAAGGGCCATTATTGTCTCTATACTCCACAATGTTCTGAGCCATGCTTGAATTAAGTCCTGACACGTACATCAATAGGAATTTACTGGCTGTATTCAGATTAACACCAACCTGGTTCACACAATTAACGACGGTCTGATCCAGTGATTTTTTTAATTTGCCAGCATCCACATCGTGTTGATACTGACCAACACCTATTGATTTTGGATCGATTTTTACCAATTCTGCCAAGGGATCCATCAACCGACGTCCGATGGAAACGGATCCGCGCACCGTAACATCGTATTCCGGAAATTCATCTCTGGCAATTTTGGATGCCGAATAGATAGAAGCGCCGTTTTCACTGACCACGAATACGTGTAGCTCTCGGTCATATCGGAGCCCTGTTACAAATTCTTCGGTTTCCCTGGAAGCTGTGCCATTTCCGATAGCAATGGCCTGGATGTCATAGGCTTCTACAAGATGAGTAAGCTTACGGGCTGACTGGTTGGCTTCATGTTGCGGTGCATGAGGATAGATGGTTTCGTTATGCAGAAGCTTGCCTTGAGCATCCAGGCAAACCAGTTTACAACCAGTCCGATAACCCGGATCAATGCCAAGCACACGCTTCTGACCAAGGGGGGGAGCCAATAACAATTGACGAAGGTTTCCGCTGAAAATCCGGATAGCCTCATCGTCCGATTTTTCTTTTGTCAATGCCGCAAACTCGGTTTCAACGGAGGGTTTCAGCAAACGTTTGAACGAATCGTTGACGGATTTTTTAACTTCCTGAGAACTAGAAAGATTACCTTTCACGAATAGCCTATCAAGCTCTTCTATGCAGGCCTCTTCGTTAGGGGAAATGGATACCCGCAGGAAACCCTCCCGTTCACCACGTGCCATGGCCAGGTATTGATGGGAAGAACAGTGTTTCAAGGGTTTGGAAAAGTCATAATAGTCTTTGTATTTTTCCGCCTCAAGCTCTTTTCCTTTAATAACACTTGATGTTATGACAGCGCTTTTCCGAAAATAGTAGCGTACGTTTTTACGGGCACGTTCATTTTCATTCACCCATTCGGCAATAATATCACGGGCTCCCTTCAGGGCATCTTCCACCGACTCTACATCGTTGGTCAGATAGGGAAGGGAGGCTCTTTCCAAATCAGCTATGTTTTGTTTAAAAATCAACTGAGCCAGAGGTTCCAACCCCTTTTGCCTGGCAATTTCGGCCCGCGTATGCCGTTTGGGTCTGAAGGGCAAATAGATGTCTTCCAATTCGTTCATCTGCCAGCAATCGCGGATGCGCTGCATTAACTCATCGGTCAGTTTATCTTGTTCCACAAGATTGTTGACAATGGTTTCCTTACGTTTATCAATGTTCATATACTTGTCGTACAGGTCTGAAATAGTTTCGATCTGTACCTCATCCAGTCCACCTGTCTTTTCCTTCCGATACCGGCTGATAAACGGAATGGTGGCGTCCTCTTCCAGCAGTTTCAAGGTGTTTTTAACGCCTTCAACCGGCAATTGCAGATCATTTGAAACGAATTGTACGAGTAAGTCTTTCATCTTCTACTATATTTTTCGTTTAAGGCTAGATGGAACGCCGCATGCCGATTATCATCTGCTTGTGTGCCTGGTACAGGCATGCTCGTTTCATAATTCATATTTTGTATAACCGGGGGCTTTTGCCTCATGCATAAGCGAAGATACAAAATCAGCTGATTATGGAGTCATTTTAAAACCGTATCTTCGCAAAAAAAAATAAGCCCATGTCTACCAGACTTCCAGATAAGGACAAACATACTTTCTCATCAGGGAAAAAACACACAAGCAAGCTGATGGTAACCGATTCATGTAAATTGATGGATTTTCTTCTTGCTTCGTTGAAAGATCAGAGCCGAACCACTGTTAAATCCTTGCTGGCTCATCAGCAAATCACCATTAAAAACCGTGTGGTAAAACAATTTGATTACGAATTGAAAACTGGAGATGAAGTTTGTATCCATTGGGAAAAGGGGAAAACCACCCTTGATTCACCCTTACTGAAAATCATATATGAAGACCGTGACCTGATTGTTGTAGAAAAAGCGGCAGGTTTGCTGTCCATCGGCACACAAAAGGAACGTGTCAAAACGGCATACAGTATGTTGAGTGAATACGTCAAAAAACAACATCCTTCCGATAAGATTTTCGTGGTACATCGTCTAGATCGTGAAACTTCAGGCCTGATGCTTTTTGCCAAAAACGAAGAAGTTCAGTATCGCATGCAGAATAACTGGAAATTCGCTGTTAATCAGCGTAAATATATTGCAGTAGTTGAAGGAAAACTCGAGACAGGGGATGGGTCAGGCAAGGGCATCATTAAATCCTATTTATGGGAAAGCAAAGCCCTGATTGTCTACTCCAGTCCGAATCCGGAAGACGGTCAATTGGCTGTAACTAATTATCGGGTATTAGCCAGCAACGACAATTACAGTTTGGTGGAACTCGAACTCGAAACGGGCCGTAAAAACCAGATACGCGTGCACATGAACAGCATTGGTTATCCTTTGGTTGGTGACCTGAAATACGGAGGGCATACTTCAAATTTAAAACGACTTGCCCTGCATGCTCATATACTTTCCTTCACACATCCGATGACAGGGTCCTTCCATTCGTTTGAAACAAAAGTTCCGACAGACTTTCAAAAGATGGTAGCAAAATGATGCATTTCACGTTGAAATACGTGCCATTGATAATAAACTCTTTATAAATCGCATATTATACGAACTATAAAGAGTTTATTTGAGTGCCCAGAACAGGACTCGAACCTGCACAGCCTTGCGGCCACTAGTCCCTGAAACTAGCGTGTCTACCGATTTCACCATCTGGGCATGACGTAGGATGATAGATATATAAAAAGGAGCGTGCTCAGGATGAGACTCGAACTCACACGGGCGATCCGCCCACCACCCCCTCAAAGTGGCGTGTATACCAATTTCACCACCTGAGCGACATTTTTTATATAAAAGGGCGACCTCTGTCGCCCTTAGAGCGAAAAACGGGACTCGAACCCGCGACCCTAACCTTGGCAAGGTTATGCTCTACCAACTGAGCTATTTTCGCATACTATTTCAGCATATATTCGTAACACAACTCTTCGGGCTCCTTGTCAAGGTTAGGATTCATCTCCGTTTCTTTGGGGCAAGGTTA
>Ga0153915_10001534_pt1 | contig 21207 bp, 21 predicted proteins | sample Opewatmetagenome_2_FD_107003 | JGI IMG/M metagenome (GOLD analysis project Ga0153915, IMG submission 107003) | Freshwater wetland microbial communities from Ohio, USA - Open water 3 Core 3 Depth 3 metaG | ecosystem: Environmental > Aquatic > Freshwater > Wetlands | place: USA: Ohio, Lake Erie...
ACATCATTTACTGTCGAACAAAGGACCAAGGAAATAGGAGTCAGGAAAGCTATGGGGTCATCAGTGTCTGAAATATATCTTGTAATTTCAAGGGAGGTATTCATCCTTGTTTCAATATCCGCTTTAATAGCCTGGCCCCTCATTTATTATATTGCAGGAAAATGGCTGGAAAATTTTTACTACAGAATAAATGCGGGAGTGTTCAGCCTTTTTGCTGGTCTTGGAATTGCGCTGGGAATCGCCCTGATTACGATCAGCTACAGGATAATGAAGGCTGCAAGAGTCAATCCGGCCCAATCACTCAAGTACGAATAAAGGCAATAAGGAAATGTTCAAAAACTACCTTCTCGTAACTTTCAGGAACTTACTGAAAAACAAAATTTTTACAGTAATTAATATACTTGGTCTGGGCATCGCGCTTTCGGTCTGCATCGTTGCTTTTTTTAACCATATGTTCAATTATGAATTTGATCGCACACATGAGAATTTCAATGAAATATACAGGATTACCAGCTTCAGGGATATGCAGGGAAGGGAGCAGGAATATGGCATAGTTCCAGCTACCCTGGGGCTGGAGATTAAAAAAGATATTCCGGGCATTGAGAGAGCGGCAAGATTAATGAGAACGGGGTCCCCGGTCAAGATTGGAGATAATATCTTCCCGGCACAGGTATCTTATGTAGATCCTGAATTTCTCGATATTTTTACGTTCCCCATAATATATGGTGATAAGAAAGCTATAACCGCCCAGGGAAATGTTCTTGTAAGTGAAAAAATGGCGAAGACACTTTTTGGAAGTGAATTTCCTGTCGGAAAAAGTATTTCAATTGTCAACGACCAGAACAAGGAATTCACCTTCGTGATAGGAGGAGTTTTTACAGATCTCCCCCAGAACTCAAGTTTCCGGATCGACATACTTTCTCACTTTGATAACTTTTTGTTAATGTGGAATGTAAATGATGCCGATTGGAAGTTTATGACCACTGTCCTGTTTGTACAAATACCCAATAAGTCACTTCTGTCTTCAGTTTCAGAGAGATTAAAGAGTTACCTGCCGGTTCAGAACATGGCACGGGAAGATTTCCGGATTAACCGGTTTTCTCTTATTCCGTTAAAGGAGGTTGGACCCACTTCCAGGAATATCTGGTCCTCCGGACTTTTTCCATCTCTGCATCCGGCTGCTGTGATAGCACCACCTGTGATGGCCTTATTTATTCTCCTTCTGGCATGCTTCAACTTCGCCAATACCTCAATTACTGCATTCAGCAGGAGGCTTAAGGAGATAGGTCTCAGAAAAACCTTTGGCGGCCAGCGCAGGCAGCTTATCATGCAGTTCATGCTTGAAACATTCATCATTTGCTTTCTGGCTCTTATTGTTGGAATCGCCCTTTCGGAAGTGCTTGTCCCGGCATACAGCAGCCTATGGGCTTATATGTCAATCGAATTGACATTCAGCAAGTATGCTTTTTTCTGGATTTTCCTTGTGCTGCTGCTGCTTGTTACAGGTTTTGTGGCCGGCGTCTATCCTGCCATCCATGTGAGTTCATTCAGTCCCGTGAATGTTATGAGAGTAACCGGTCTTCTAAAAGGATCAGGGATCCTGTCTTCTATTCTTCTCACCCTTCAGTTCACTATTTCGGTTGCTTCTGTTGTAATGGGGATAGCATTTGCCAGAAATGCTGATTATCAGCGAACGCTGGATCTTGGCTACGACCGTGACAAATTAATAGTGGTACCTGTTACCGGCGAACTATATACATCCTTCCGGAATGAAATAATCAAAGACCCGAGAGTAATATCAGCCGAAGGCACAATGAACCATGTCGGATGGGGAAGCTACCGGAGACCTGTGAAGGATGCGGACAAACAACTCGAAGTGGATGTATTGGATATCGGTCCGGGTTATGCACAAACCATCGGACTACGGTTGCTTGAAGGACGTCTTTTTGATAAAACCAGGGAATCAGCTGACCGTGGAAATAATTCGATTGTAGTAAACCAGAAACTTGTAAAGGATTTTGGTTGGAATGAAGGAGTCGGAAAGTCGATAACGCTATATGACACTACAACTTTGAGAGTGATCGGGGGTATTGAAGATTTTTACTTAAATGGGGTATGGGGTAAAATTGAGCCCACAATGTTGAGATTATCGAAATCAGATCAGTATTATAACATAGCTGTCCGGGCAAATTCTCAGGACTTGCCCGGAGTCCTTGAAATGATCAGCCAGAAATGGAAAACCCTCGGGACAAACCTTATTTTTGGCGGAAGGCTTCAGGAAGATATAATGCAGGAAGAAAAAGCTATTAATGACAGCATTATGAAAGTGAATATTTTTCTGGCAATTGTTGCCACTCTCCTCTCACTGATCGGAATGTTTAACCTTGTTTCGCTTGATATAATACGCCGCACCAAAGAAGTCGGGATCAGGAAAATCCAGGGGGCAACGGTTCTTATTATTATGTTCCTTATCAGTAAAAAGTTCCTTGTAGTCCTCTTAATTGCTTCAATTCTTGGATGTGCCGGAGGTTATTATCTTTCAGTATCGCTTATGGACAGTATTTGGGATTATTTTGTAAAAATAGGTGCAGGCATCCTTCTTTCAGCAGCTTTAATAATGATACTTGCCACAATATTTACCCTTAGCATCAGAATTACCAGGGCAGCCATGAAAAATCCGGCGGAGTCATTACGGTATGAATAGAACAGTACATTACAGAAAGCATGAATACAACAGCAGAGACGACCAATTTGGGCGTCCCTGCTGTTATAATTAATTGGAAATATATGTGGTTATAAATAAGTGCTCTAATACATCTTGTTTATCAGCTGACCTATTTCATCACGTTTCTTCAGGGGAAAAACGTAGTTTTTACCGTCACGTGTAACAATATTCAGTCCTTTTGAAAGGAACAATCCCTTTTTATAAAATATTATTTCAAGAATATTTTCAAAAAGTATCTCAAGGTTAAGCCTGTCAGCGTCATCCGCGACGGTTTTAAAATAAATCCTCTGATTGGTGACTATAAGCTTCCCATTAACTGTTTTATTGTCAACAACCTGGTTGGTGTCACCAGCGTTCAGGACAACTTCGTTCGGATATAATTTAACGGTCATTTTTCTTCGTTTTATATAAAGACGGAAAAGAAAGTAAAATGATGCAAAAGACAATTAAAAATATTTACACAAACTAAATTTCTTCGCAGGTACCTCTTTATCGCGGCCTCACCTCCTCTTGTCCCCCGCTCCCGGCGAGAGCGGGGGAAGATTTAAAAACTCCAACTCCCTCAAGGCAGAAGAATTATATTATTGATTATCAACTTTCTACTCCACTTTTCTCTCCGGGAGAAGAATTGTTGTCTAATTATTAGACAGAATTTATTATTTTTCGAATTCAATTCTATTAAAATGGCAAAAGGGTTAGATAAACTTGTTCACGGTGCCTCGCCGACAATGATAAAAGTTTTTAACATTGTAGATAAGGTTGCAGGAACTGATGCCAATGTTCTGATCACCGGGGAGAACGGTACAGGAAAGGAGCTTCTTGCCCTTGAAATACACAAAAGGTCAAAGAGGGCAGGGGAGCTGATGATCAGTGTCGACATGGGTTCAATACCTGAGACACTGTTTGAAAGCGAGCTGTTCGGTCATGTGAAAGGCGCATTTACCGATGCCAGGGAAGACCGCAAGGGCAAATTTGAACTGGCCGGAAATGGCTCCCTGTTCCTTGATGAAATTGGCAATCTCTCAATGCATTCACAATCCAAGCTGCTCAATGTTCTGCAGAGCAGAAAGATAGTCAGGGTTGGCTCAAACAATGAAATTCCTGTTGATATACGGCTTATCTGCGCAACGAACCGCGACCTGATGCAAATGGTTACTGAAGGCAGATTCCGTGAGGATTTGCTTTACCGGATAAATACAATAATGATTGAGGTTCCTCCTCTGCGGGACAGAGTTGATGATATTCCTATACTGGCAAATTATTTTCTTAAAGCTTATTGCGAAAAATATACCAGGGAAACCATGCGTATCAACACTCATGCTCATGAGAAGCTGGCGAACTACAGCTGGCCGGGAAACGTCAGGGAGCTGCAGCACACCATTGAAAAGGCAGTTATAATGAGCGACTCAGCTGTATTACTGCCATCCGATTTCGATTTTAAGCCTGTATCACGGAATATCCCGCATCACGAGCTCACTCTTGAGGAGGTCGAGAGAAAGGCGATACTGGAAAGCCTGAAACGGAATGGCAACAATCTCAGCGTAGTCGCAGCAAAACTTGGTATTACGCGTCAAACGCTGTATAACAAGCTTAAAAAAATAGACAGGGACCTTCTTTAGCCGACGATCTGGCCATCGAACAGATTCACTATCCTGTGTGCACAGCCGGCATCTCTTTCCGAGTGTGTTACCATTATGATCGTAGTTCCCTCTTTGTTCAGTTCTGAAAGAAGGTTTATCACTTCAATACCATTCTTTGAATCGAGATTACCTGTTGGCTCATCTGCAAGGATCAGTCTGGGATTTGCCACTACTGCACGGGCAATTGCCACTCTTTGCTGCTGCCCGCCCGAGAGTTGTTGCGGAAAGTGCTTTGCCCTGTGGGTGATCTTCATCCTGTTAAGAGAATCTTCAACCTTTTTCTTCCTTTCACTGGTCTTCATCTTTAGATAGATCAGAGGCAATTCAACATTTTCGTAAACATTTAATTCGTCAATAAGATTGAAGCTCTGAAAAACGAAACCAATGTTCCCTTTGCGAAATACTGTACGGTCACGTTCTTTTAAATTAGCAACTTCGGTCCCGTTGAAAAGGTAGCTCCCTGCAGTTGGATTGTCCAGCAATCCCAGGATATTCAGGAGAGTTGATTTTCCGCACCCCGACGGACCCATAACAGCAACGTATTCACCCTCTTTCACATCAAGATTGATCTTGTTGAGAGCAGTGGTCTCAACTTCTTCAGTTCTGAAGATTTTTGTTAAGTCGTTAGTTTTGATCATGACATTTTTTATTAAAAGTTATTTTGATTTCTTGAAAATTAATTTTTCATTTTTACCGAAAGTTTCATAACCGGATACTATAACTTTTTCACCGGGCTGAAGACCTTCCAGAACCTCATAATATTTGGGATTTTTCCTGCCGATTGAAATAGTTCGTTTTGTTGCGAAAGATTCTGTTGGATCCAGGACAAATATCCACTGTCCGCCCGTCTCCTGGAAGAATCCCCCGATTGGCACAAGTACCGATTCTTTTGGCTGCCCCAGTTGTAAGCTTGTATAATAAGTCTGTCCGGTTCTTATATTGTCAGGCATGCTGTCCCTGAAGACCATATCAATTTTAAATGTCCCGTTTCTTACTTCCGGGTAGACCCTTTTTACCACGAGGTTGAACTCATTACCCTGCCTGTCGAGTGTTGCTGTCAGTTGAGTCCTTACCCTGTCGATGTAATGTTCATCGATCTGGGCACTTACCTTATATGATGTCAGCACATTTATCTGTCCCATATTGGCTCCCCGGGAGATTGATTGTCCGATTTCAGGCACCAGTTGTCCGAGCTGCCCGTCAACTGTTGCCCTGACATTCAGGTTCTCCACTCTTTGCCTGACCAGTCCAAGGTTCTTTCTCATATTGTCGAGATTGCTTTTTATTGTTTCCACCTGGACACTCCTGAAAATTGAATCCTGCTTCTGGCGTTCCATGAACAGCTCCCTTGCACTCATGGCCATATCCAGATCTTCTTTCGATCGAATGAATTCCTCCCTGGAAATCAGGTTGTCTTTGATCAGAGTAACATTTTGCTGGTATACACGATTCTTTCTTTCAATATCATACCGCAGATTTATGAGCTCTCTTTTAATTGAGATCCTTTCCTGCTCCATAGTGACTTGCGTATTCCTTAAAAAATTTTCCTTTTCGGCAAGCTGCGCCTCACTGTCGAGGATATTAAGATAAAGGTCAGGATTACTTAATCTTAATATGATATCGCCTTTCTTTACCATTGCCCCCTCTTCAATTAATATTTCTTCCACACGCCCGCCTTCCTGGGCATCCAGAAAAATTGTAGTAATTGGTTCAACCGTACCCGGAACAGTAATGTAATCATTGAAAAGGTCTTTGGTCACAGTCTCAATTATCAGCTTGTCTTTTTCTACCTTATATGTGGATGCACGGTCAGTAAAAAAAGCCATATAAAAAAGCACTATAATTAAAATCGCGCCCCCGATATAGGGTATATGTTTTTTCTGAATGCCTTTTTTCTTCGGGATCTGTTTATCCATTTTTTCAGTAGGGGTATCCATTTTATTTCCTTTTATTTTAGTTATTAATTAAATTCTCATATTCTCCTGTTGAATAGAACTGGATTGTAAGTCTCCTGATGAGCAATTGGAGCCTGGTTCTAAGAGTTTCCGTATCAGCCCTGAAAAGTGTAGTCATGGCAGCCGAATAATCTGTTACATCGACAAGACCGGACTCAAATTTCTTTTCAACAGCATCGAATGATTTTTTATTGTATTCAAGATTGGCGACTGCAGCGGAAAATTCGTCCTTTCCCCTGTTAAAATTGAGACATGCATTTTCGATTTCAGTATACAGGGCGTTTTTTTCAAGCTCCAGCCTCAGCTCTGCATCCTGTTTCCGGAGCTTTGCCAGTTTAATATTTCTGGCTACAGTGAAATTGTTAAATATCGGAATGTCGAGTGAAAGAAAAATTGCCTGGCTGTTATTGTTTTTAAGCTGACTCGAAAAAGAATCCTGGCCTTCAGCTCCTTCACTGATAACTTTGTAATAACCAGTAAAAAGGGAGCCTCCGGCTGTAAGCCTGGGAGAAATATATCCTCTTGCGGCGGCTACCTGTTTACGTGATGCTATAAGTTCATAATTGATTGCTTTTAAGCGGGGCAGAGTTTGAGAGGCAATATTATATATGCTATCCGTATTAAAACTGGCATCTGTGATGAGAGTATTATTTGTATCTGGCATCAGAATATCAAACTCCGTTCCCGGTTCAAGCTGAAGCATCTGCTTCAGAGATGTAATGGCCTGACTAGTATTGTTTTTTGCAACAGTATAAGAAAGCCTGTCTTCCGATACCCTGCTTTCCATCTCATATTGTTTTGACAGGGCTTCTCTGCCTGTTTCTACAGTTTTTTGGATCCTGAAAAGCTGTTTCTCAGAAAGATCGAGCTGCATTTTTGCGGCGTTTTCAAGCCCCCTTGCATAGAGGGCCTGATAATATGCTCCCAGGATGTTTACTATAAGCGTATTCCTGGTTACCTTCTCGGTCTCAAGTCCTGCTTTGAGCATAAATTTATTAGCTGAGATAGTATTGAGTGCCGCAAATCCTCCGAAAAGCTGGAAACTCGAACTTAAGGAATAGGAATTGCTTATATTCTGCTTGAATGTAATGAGGTTGGTTACCGGGTCGATTGACCTTCCAAATCCGACACGCGCATCAGATCCGAAATTCAGAGATGGCAGCAAATTCAGCCTGGACTTTGTGAGGTCAACCTCAGCCGAACCTGTCAGAAGCTTCTGCCTCTGGAGTCCAATGTTGTTTTCAACCGCGTAAGTTATACAATCCTCAAGTGTCCATTTTTTTCCCTGGTCTGAAGTATCCTGTATCTGTGCTGAAGTTTTATAAAGGTTGATTAAAAGTAACGATATAGCTAGCCATATGATCTTTTTCATTTCCGGAATTATGAATTTTGCTTTATTGTAATCCAAAGTACGTGCCAGAAATATAATTCACTAAAAATCAAATGAATACATAGATAGTTGTAGGATAGTATGTAAAAATATTAGACAATCTTATGTATGATAATAAGACAAAATCAAAAGATCCAGGTTTTACAAATTACCTTAACCATTAAACTGATAACTATTTTTGCTGTACTTTTGGAGTGGAGCCGGATAATGTGGAAAACTATTTGTGATGGAATATATCGCGATATTATTACAATACTAAAATAATATCATAATAATATCATAATAATATCAAAATAATATTAAATGGATTGCAGAGAAGACTGCGGTGCATGTTGCATAGCATTATCAATATCATCACCAATACCCGGGATGTCCCATGGAAAGCCTGCCGGCGTGAGATGCATTCATCTCACGGAGGATTACCGGTGTGCTATTTATGATACTGGTAAAAAGCCGCAGGTTTGCACTGATTTTAAAGCGGAGCAGGAATTCTGCGGGGACTGCAGGGATGAAGCAATTAGGATTTTATCTTCGCTGTTGTGATGACATGGATTGCTTCGTCGTTCCTCCTTGCAATGACCATACATGGAAGCAATATTGGTAAAAGGAAGGCACGCAGTCCTATTAAAGGTACAGTCATTGCGAGGAACGAAGTGACGAAGCAATCTGTCTATCTACCTGCCGGATTCATATACAACCTTACCCCCGACAATCGTATAATCAACTTTCGTTTTCATTATTTCGGTTTCAGGGATTGTCAACAGATCTCTGTCGGTGATTACTATATCTGCAAGGTAGCCCGGTTTTAAAATCCCTTTGCGGTCATCCATGAATTGCGCATATGCAGAACCAAGTGTATAGTATTTTATTGCCTCTTCCATTGTTAGCTTTTGTTCAGGAAACCATCCATCTCCCTCTTCGCCAAGCCTGTTTTTCCTTGTTACGGCTGCATATAGTCCCTCCATCGGATTTAGCGGTTCAACCTGGTAATCAGTTCCGAAAGCCAGCATTGCCCCGGCATTCAACAGGCTACGCCAGGCATAAGCACCTTTACATCGTTCCAGACCAATCCGTTTCTCGTAGAATCTTTTGTCGGAAATACAATGTGTCGGTTGCATTGAAGGTATTACACCTAGCTGTGCAAAGCGCGGTATATCAGATAATTGAAGCGTTTGAGTATGTTCATCGCGGTGACGGCTGTCGCGTTTCCCGTTTACCTGTTGTGCCTTCTCAAATGCGTTAAGGGTCCAGTTATTCCCTTTATCGCCTATTGAATGAACTCCAATCTGAAAACCAAGCTTATCAGCCTTGACCACCATATCTTCAAAAACATCATATTGCATCATTGCCAGTCCTGATGATTTCGGATTATCGGCAAATGGTTCGAACATAAGGGCAGTCCCTGATCCTATTGTGCCATCAATGAACGCCTTGAGGTAGCCGAATCTTATCCAGTTGCCATCTCCGGGATATTTTTTTCTGAGACCGGAATATCCCCGAAGGGCTGACGTATCACCTGTTAACGGTTCCCCGATATCTATCCTGCTCGTGAGAAGACCTTCCTTTTGAAGCTTGTTGTAAGCGGAGAAGTCGGCACGTCCCGGTATCTGAATGCTTGTCACTCCGTATTCTCTGGCTTCCCTGAGGGCAAGAAGATAACCCTGCCATTCCCTGGCAGCATTCTCTTCAGCTGACCTGGCAGATTTAACTTCACCGGTCCTGATAAGGTTTCCTGCAGTCTCCTTCAGAATACCCGTTGGTTCCCCGGTGACAGGATCCTTCTGTATCTCACCTCCAAAAGGATTTGGAGTATCCCTGGTTATACCTGATTTTTTAAGGACATAGCTGTTTACCAGAACCGAATGTCCGTCTGCCCGGCTCAGCATTACAGGATTGTCGGGCGAGACCTTGTCGATCAGCTCTTTTGACGGCCACTGCCTGCCGATGAACATTTCATGTTCCCAATGACCTCCTTCTATAAGTTCCCCGGGCTTAGCCTGTGCAACCCTTGCTTTTACCTTTGCGGTAATCACAGCAGGATCAATAGTGTAGCGAAGTTCAATATAATCCGGATCAAGAGGGCCGAAATGTACATGGGCATCGTTGAAGCCGGGTATCACAAGCCTTCCATGAGCATCAATGATCCGGGTGACACCCTCATCGATCATCCCGGATATTTTACGTATTGTGCCTACTGCTATTATTTTTTCGCCTTTTACAGCAATGGCTTCAGCCATAGGATTGTCCTTATCGATTGTCAGAACTTTTCCGTTTATTATTACAAGATCCGCCTTTTCCTTTTTGTTATTCGAACAGGAAATAACCATAGTTATAATTGATAATGAGATGATTAGATTTTTCATTTATAGATCATTAAGAAAAGGAAATATATGAAAATTATTCATGTCTTTGTCCAATAAACTTACACAGAGGGAATCCGGAGTACCACAGAGGATCACAGAGGTTTTTCTCTGTGTGACTCTGTGAAACTTTTTCTGGTTTTTAACTGAAATTTAACCTCTTGTTAAGAATTTTAATATTCTCTTATTACACAGCAGTTATTAAAAAAGATAAATTCGCAGAAAATCAGTAACGTGAATATAGCTATTATCGGTTATGGACGAATGGGACACGAGATTGAATCTGTCGCGGTCGCTCGTGGTCATTTAATCAAACTTATTATAGATCAGGATAATACATTGGAGCTTAATGAAGCCCGGACAAAAAGCATCGATGTTGCGATTGAATTTACCACTCCTGATTCGGCTTTTGGTAGTATTTCAAAATGCCTGAAAATGGGAATTCCCGTCGTTTCAGGAACTACGGGATGGCTTAAGGATTATGAAAAAGCAGCTGAGATTTGTAAAGGGAGCGGAACTTCATTTATTCACTCCTCAAATTTCAGCATCGGCGTGAATATCCTGTTCAGTCTAAATTCTGAACTGTCCAGATATATGGCTATGCATCCTGAATACAAGCCTTTTATTGAAGAGATTCATCATGTAAGGAAACTTGACGCGCCAAGCGGTACTGCAATTACGCTGGCAAATGGAATCATAAAGCAGAATGCGGTTTATAAAGGCTGGCGATTTGAGAATGACAAAGCAGATAATAAAATTCCAATCCGTTCAGTGAGGGAAGGAATGATTCCCGGGATACATACAATTTCCTGGGACTCAGAAATTGATACTATAACCCTTAAGCATGAATCAAAAAGTAGAAAAGGGCTCGCCCTGGGTGCAGTCATTGCGGCAGAATTCATACAAACCAGGAAGGGAATATTCACAATGAATGATGTACTGGGATTCTGATTATTATTTATACTTTTACCGGTTCAATTTTAAAAATCAAACATGACTGATTTACTGTAGGCTAAATACATCAAGTTCACTATTGCTTCATTTTTTTACCTGCTGATAGTGATCTGGATCGGAAACTACTGGCTCCTGTTCGGTTTGGTGATCATTTATGACATTTATGTTTCAAAGATTGTAAACTGGGCTTTCTGGAAGAAGAGAAATGGCAAGAACAGTACTTTTATTGAATGGGTCGATGCACTGATTTTTGCTGTTGTTACAGTGACTCTTATCAATATCTTTCTTTTTCAGAATTACAGAATACCTACAGGTTCAATGGAAAAATCACTTCTTATCGGTGATCATTTATTTGTCAGCAAGCTGGCTTTTGGGCCGAGGATGCCAAACACACCTGTTGCTTTCCCCTTCACCCAGCATACCATGCCCATCACAAAGGGTAAATCATGGTCGAACATTATTCAGTGGCCTTACAAAAGGCTTGCAGGATTGGGACACGTAAAGAACAATGATGCGATAGTCTTCAATTTTCCGGCAGGTGACACAGTGTGTCTGGAAGAGCAGGTGACGAGTTACTATGAAATTGTCAGAAGGACAGCCAGGGAGATGATGCAGAGCGACAGTTACGGCAACAGGAACCCCAAACCACTGACTTCTTATATGGGTGCGGCAAGAAAAGATGTAAGAAACAGATTTACAATAATTTATCGACCTGTTGACAGGCGAGATAACTATGTAAAAAGATGTATCGGTATTCCGGGTGATACAGTCAGGATTAAAATGGGAACAGTTTATATTGACGGCAAACAGGTCCCTGATAAAAGTACACAGCAACTCAACTATGTTGTTGCAACAAACGGAACCTCAATTAATCCCAAGGCCTTTGAAAGATTAGGTATCTATAGATCAGACCAGAGTGTTATTTCCGGGTCAGCTTATATTCTGCCATTAACAAAAGCAAATGCAGCTGCAATTGCAAAATTTACCAATGTAACTGAAGTAGCGCCATTATTTTCCAAACCTGGTGAATTTGAGCCCCATATATTCCCGTACAGCAGTACCTACGGCTGGAATCAGGATAACTTTGGTCCCCTGTGGGTTCCTGTAAAAGGCACTACGGTTAAGCTCGATACTTCGAATCTTTGTCTTTACGACCGTATTATTGATGTCTATGAGAATAATGATCTTAGGGTGGAGGGTAAGACCATTTTCATTAATAACAAGCCTGCTGACACCTATACCTTTAAGATGAATTACTACTTCATGATGGGTGATAACAGGCATAATTCAGCCGATTCAAGGTATTGGGGATTTGTTCCTGAGGATCATGTTGTAGGGAAGCCAAAATTCATCTGGCTCTCGATTGACAAGGAAGCATCAGGATTGAAGAAGATAAGGTTCAGCAGATTCTTTATGTGGATAAAATGACCTTATCCACCCGACCCCTTCTCCCGGGGGACTCTGTTTAGGGAGAGGCACAAAAAAAGGGACATGTTTGTATGTGTCCCTTTGAATATATTCTGTATTTGCTATTTTACTTTTTCAACAACTGCCTTGAAGGCATCCGGATGATTCATCGCGAGATCTGCAAGTGTTTTCCGGTTAAGCTCAATGCCTTTCTTCTCAAGTTTTCCAATGAATTCTGAATAATTCATATTGTACTGGCGTACGCCGGCATTTATTCTTTGAATCCAGAGTGCCCTGAATTCCCCTTTCTTTCTTCTTCTGTCGCGGTATGCATACCCCAGACCTTTGTCGAGAGTGTTTTTAGCAACCGTGAAAACATTTTTTCTTGAACCGAAGTTCCCTTTTGTCTGCTTTAGAACCTTCTTTCTCCTGGCTCTTGAGGCAACTGAATTTACTGATCTTGGCATAACTCATTTTTATTTGAATGCCAGCGTCCCGCTTACGGAATCTTCATTGCTGTACATCCTGTTAATACTCTTATTCTGTCAATACGCTTTGCACTTGATTATTTGCTTGCAAGAAGAAGCTTTACGTTCTTTTTGTCGGCTTTGTCGACCTGTCCGAAATAGGTAAGGTTCCTTTTCCTTTTTTTCGCTTTTTTAGTCAGGATATGACTCTTAAATGCATGTTTGCGTTTGATCTTTCCTGTTCCGGTAAGAGTGAATCTCTTTTTAGCACCGGAGTTAGTTTTCATTTTTGGCATTTGTATATAATCAAAATATATATTAAAAAAACTATTTCTTCTTTTTTGGAGAGAAAGAGATTATCATTCTTTTTCCTTCCAGCCGGGGAAGCTGCTCCACTTTCCCATAATCTTCAAGGTCGCTGGCAAAACGCAGCAACAGAACTTCACCCTGTTCCTTGAATAAGATCGATCGTCCCTTAAAGAACACATAAGCTCTTACTTTTGCTCCTTCCTCGAGGAATCTCATTGCATGCTTGAGCTTAAAATTGTAATCATGATCATCGGTGTTCGGGCCGAACCTGATCTCTTTCACAACAATCTTTGCTGCCTTGGCCTTAATTTCTTTCTGCTTCTTTTTTTGCTGATAAAGAAATTTCTGATAATCAACGATCTTACAAACAGGGGGATCCGCATTTGGGGAAATTTCTACGAGATCTAGTTCCACGGAATCTGCCAGTTTCAAGGCATCCTGGATACTCATAACTGCTGTTTCTATTTCATCACCGACAACCCTGACCACTCTGGAAGTGATCCTGTTGTTAATCTTGTGAGCCTGCTGAACAACCCTTGCAGGACTTCGCTTAATAGGTCCGGTAATAGCTCTTTCCTCCTTACTTTGGTTAATACTGATGTTAATTCAAAAGGTGCAATTAATAAGCAATCTCTTTAGCGATTTCTTTTGCGACAAATTCTGCAAATTCTTCAATCTTCATGTTCCCCTTGTCGCCTTCACCCTGCCTTCGGACAGCAACTGTTCCCTTGTCAACCTCTTTTTCCCCGATGATCAACAGGTAAGGGATCCTCTTTAATTCATTATCCCTGATCTTCTTACCTATCTTCTCGCTCCTGTCGTCAATCAGTGTGCAAATATCGGAATTATTTAGAAAATCCAAAACTTTTCGTGCATAATCATTAAATTTTTCACTAATAGTCAAAATGACTGCTTTGTCGGGCGCAAGCCAGAGAGGGAATTTCCCGGCTGTATTTTCGATAAGGACGGCTATAAACCGTTCCATCGATCCGAATATAGCACGGTGAATCATTACCGGTCTGTGTTTCTGATTATCACTGCCATTGTAGTTAAGATCAAACCGTTCAGGAAGATTATAATCCACCTGAATTGTGCCTAATTGCCATTTTCTGCCGATTGCATCTTTAACCATGAAATCAAGCTTTGGTCCGTAGAATGCTGCTTCGCCTGGAACCACTGTGGTCTCAAGCCCTTTCTCACCGGCAGCCTCAATAATGGACTTTTCTGCCAGATCCCAGTTCTCATCCGACCCGATGTATTTCTCCTTGTTTACGGGATCCCGGAGGGAGATCTGCGCTGTGAATTCTTCCAGCTTCACTGCCTTGAAAATAAACTGAACAAGATCGATTATGCTTTTAAATTCTTCTTTTACCTGATCGGGTCGGCAGAAATGGTGGGCATCGTCCTGGGTAAAGCTTCTGACCCTTGTAAGCCCATGAAGCTCACCGCTTTGTTCGTAACGATAAACTGTTCCGAATTCGGCCATTCTTAAAGGAAGCTCCTTGTAGGAGTGTGGGGTTGCATTGAAAATCTCACAGTGATGGGGACAGTTCATTGGCTTGAGCATAAAGAATTCCCCTTCCTGCGGAGTGGAAATCGGCCGGAACGAATCCTTGCCATATTTTTCATAATGACCTGAAGTCTTATAGAGATTCACATTCCCGATATGAGGTGTTGCAACGATGAGATAGCCTCTCTTTTTCAGCACTTTAGTCATGAAATTGATAAGGTTCTGCCTCAGTTCGGAGCCTCGCGGCATCCACAAGGGAAGACCCATTCCCACTTTTGGTGAGAAAGTGAAAAGTTCAAGCTCTTTTCCTATTCGCCTGTGGTCCCTTCTTTTTGCTTCTTCCAGGAAAACAAGATAATCGTCCAGCATTTTCTGCTTTGGGAAAGTGATACCATAGATCCTTGTCAGCATCCTGTTGTTTTCGTTACCGCGCCAGTAAGCCCCCGCCACCGACAAAAGCTTTATTGCATTTATAGGTCCGGTTGAAGGCAGGTGAGGACCACGGCAGAGATCAGTAAAGGTACCTTGAGTATAAAGAGATATGGTGCCGTCTTCAAGTTCGCTTATCAGCTCGGTTTTGTACTGGTCACCCTTTTTTGTGAATATTTCGGTTGCCTGCTTTTTACTGACTTCCTTCCTGACAAATGGCTGGTTCCCTGAAGCAAGCTCCTTCATTTTGTTCTCAATTGCGGGGAGATCGTCCTCAGTGATTGCTTTGCCATCTCCGGGATCGACATCGTAATAGAATCCGCTTTCGATAGCGGGACCGATTCCGAACTTAATTCCGGGGTACAGCAATTCAAGTGCTTCAGCCATGAGGTGTGCCGAAGAGTGCCAGAATGCGTGCTTCGCAGCTTCGTCATCCCATTTATGAAGTCTAAGTACTGCATCCGAATTTATCGGCCTGGTAAGATCGACAATCTCATTATTTACAGTTGCCGCATAAACTTCTTTTGCAAGCTGCGGGCTTATCTCTTCCGCAATTTTCAGGCTGCTGATGCCGCTCTTATACTCTTTAACGGAGCCATCAGGGAAAGTTATCTTTATCATTACCCGGGTATCATTTTTATTGGAGTGCAAAGTTAATGAAATATTGTAAATAACTTAGGGCGCTTCAGACGCTTAAAAGATGTGTTTAAAGAATAGTTTGACTTGAGAAAAGGGGACTGGGGACGAGTTCAGGAAAAATTATGGGATCGGGAAAATGGTGTGATCCGTAATCGGGTTTTGATAAATGGCACGCAATTTGAATTTAGTTGTATGAACTACATAACACTTCAGAAAATGAAAAAGATAATCTTCCTCACAGTAATACTTCCCTTCATCATTTACTCGTGTGAGATGTCACCCAGAGCATTTTTTTCAGCAAGTCCGGGTGACCCCGTTGTCGGGGAGGAGGTCTGGTTTACAAACGAATCGGACAATGCCGAAAGCTTTGAATGGAATTTCGGCGATGGCTATATATCGAATGAGATTAATCCCATCCATTCATTTACCGCGTCAGGAACCTTCACAGTCGTGTTAAAGGCCTGGTCACACAATGGTGTGTCCGATGAAGCATCGGTTACGATTGATGTCCTGATCCCCACACTGCTAGAAGTAGAGGTTCTTGAGTACTACGAACAGTATCCTGTTGGAGGGGCTAGTGTAATACTTTATCCCACGCTGAATGACTGGGAAAATGAAACCAACAGCGTAATTGAAGGATTCACTGATGCAGACGGTAAAGTTGTTTTTTCCGATCTTGATAAGATGGTTTACTATGCTGATGTATGGGAAGCGACACATGATAACTACGCTCTAAAGGATGAGGATGTCGGATTTATCCGCACATCTGAAATCATGCCTCACAAGATAAACAGATTCATCGCATATGTGGACTTTGTCGATCACACTAAAGGTGAGGCCAGAAGAGATCGTACAATGGTGATTAAAAAGCTTGAAAGGAAAGCTGATGATAAGATACAGCCTGCGGCTTCTTCTGATAATTCAGGATGGCAAATCCTGTACGATAAAGCGATCAGGAAAAAATAGCTCATTAAATATTCAAAGGAAATCCAAAACCGCAGAGTTCGCAAAGCTGATGCAAAGAACGCAAAGAAATTACATTTGAAGACTGATCTTTGCGATCTTTGTATGGAATCTTTGCGTTCTTAGCGGTTAATGGATTTTGCTCTTTTGTAGCCTATTGGTTAAATAAATCCTCAGCGCGTCCTTTAAGTTCCTGGTAAAATTCAATTGCTTTTTCAGCATTTTTAATAACGAGGTAAGGCGTTATTGATCCATAGTTTTGCGCCATGATCTATGGGATCAGATTAGTTAAATTAAAAGGATCGGGTTTAAAACCAGGTTGAAATGAGGTTTTTCCGGTCATGCTGGAATTCACTGAGCTTGTAGTAAACGGGATTGTCATCAGATTCGATCTGATATTCCCAGTAGGAAGAAATAGGACCGGGTGAGAGCTGTATCCTTTTGATGTACAGCCGGTCACCTGCGTGGAAATCACACCTTTCGCTGTAGGCAGAGATCTTCCCGTAGGTACTGTCCATAGTAGTCTTGATCCATATAAGATACGGTTCTCCAAATTTTTCCGGGATATGCTGACGGTATTCAACAAAATTCCCGACATACTTTCTTGTCAGCATCAAAGAATCTTCCTTCACAGATGATTTCTGTGTTGTAGCACAAGAAGCAAGTACCACCACCGAAATAAAAATCAGGAATCTTTTCATATCAGCCACTGTTAAAAACGAATGATTGCCGCAAATGTTGTAGAACAAATTAATTTCAGGATATAAATACCTGATTATTATTGATTTCAATCCGCAAATATATGAATAACTTTTTGTACTTCAAATTCCGGTATTCCCTGGTAAGTCTATGATTCAGGAAAGGCAACAATACCTTCATACCTGGTGAAGCCCTTTTCAGTTCGTACCGACATAGCCGGGTTTCTATTCCCTTTCATTGTTGCACAACCAAGTTCTCCGTATTTATTTATTGCAACGAACTTTTCACCGGGAAAGAAGAGCGGATTTACTTTCCTGTATTTGTCGACGATCATATGCAGTGCATCTTCACAGGCTTGCTGCGGGGTACGTCCCTCCTTCATTTTAAGAACCATATAATATGAAGCACATGATTTAATCACGTCCTCTCCGCGCCCTGTTGCTCCTGCGGCGCCGATTTCATTTTCCACATATAAACCTGCCCCGATAATGGGCGAGTCGCCTACCCGGCCATTCAGTTTAAAGCTCAGTCCGCTTGTTGTGGTACAGCCGGCAACATCTCCGTTTACATCAATTGCCAGGACATTAGTTGTCCCGTAATGATGCTCAATGTCAGGAAAATCTTGCCAGTATGCTTCCTTTCTGGTTATGTTTTGAAGGTGTTCAGGCACACCCCAGTCGTCGTTTGGACTCAATTCTTCCTTCCATCTCAGCCAGATCTTCCTCGCCTTTTCGGTCAGAAGGTTTTCTTCCTTGAATCCCCATGCCTTTGCGAATTCGAGTGCACCTGCTCCCACAAGAAGAACATGATCGGTATGCTGCATTACCAACCTTGCCACTGATGACGGTGTTTTAATGTTTTCAAGACAACCAACCGCTCCGGCAGAATAAGTCTTCCCATCCATGAATGAAGAATCGAGTTGTACTACACCTTTTTCGTTGGGGAGTCCTCCATATCCGACACTGGTATCCTCAGGATCCACCTCTATAATATTCGCAGCTTTTTCGACGGCATCCACAGCCGTACCACCAGCTTTAAGAATTTCCCAGCCTGCTTCCATGGCATTCTGCCCGGTTTCGTTCGTATGGCTGGTAATAATCAGGGGTGTGATCCCCTTGTTTGCCTTCTGGTATGGATTTCCCATAAGTGCAGGGAATATTAATGCTCCTGTACCTGCACCAATCGTTTTAAAAAAGAAATTGCGGCGGGATATTGAATTTTTCATTAGCGTTTGAGGTTTTAAATTTTACTAATTCTGAATTCTTAAATATAGAAATCCATTTTCGGATTTCTCCAGAATTTCAAAAAAAGTTGCTTATGACAGAGATGCAACGAAAATTATTTATTCCAGAACCATATCAGTTTTCACTGTTATCTTTGCATCGCCCTTCTTATCCCAGACTGTAAGCAGACAATGCAAAGGGTTATTGAATTGAGGACCTGGTATGTTGAAATGTGCAGAAACTCGTTCGGCCATATCGGCGATGGAAATTCCGGAAGTGCTGTAATCGGTAAAGAGATCGTTACTTTCAATCAATACATTATTTGCAGAATCTGAAGCTTTTATGCTCAATCCGGGAAACACCATCCCGCCGGTTTCTCTGAAGCCCTTAAGTCCTTCGATAATTATGTATATATTATCATTGAATTTTATTTTGTTATCGGTTATGACTTTATCATTCCCCTGTGAAAAAAGGTAAACTTCGTCATAAGTAGTTTTAAATGATTCAATGCTGAATTTATCATTCTCAAGGACCTTAAAACCAAATTTCGATTGATATGTTCCATTTCCCTTTCTGTCCCAGATATTGACAAAAGCGGTATATTCTGATTTTGATTTTATCGGGGCAGCAATTGTCAGGTCAGCAGTTAGCAGGAGGGGGGAGAAGTTCATTCCTTCAGGGTACTTCGACATCAGATCGGCAGTTTGCATCATTGTATCTCCGGCCGGATTAATAACCAACAGTTTCATCCCCGGAAAAACATTGCCGTTTTCCTTCGCAAAGCCTGTGATATCGCTGAAATTCAGGAAGAATGTCTCGCCATAGATAAATGAATTCCTTGTTGTTCGTACATCATTGACTGTTAAATAAACATCATCGCATGAAATTTTATTTCCTGTTGAAGAGAGCCCCGATACTAGGTCTTTTTTGGCAGACTTGCTGAAATTGCAGCAGGTTAATACCAGGGAAAGAAAAATAAAGGCAAATGTTGTTTTCATACTTCCGGATTTTAAAAAATTATTCTGAAATGATCGGCTGTGACGGCCCATGATTCTTCTGTGGATTAATGTAATTGTAATGCAATTTACGAATAATTGACAAACTGCTCCGCCAAAAGAGTACTCTTCGAACAAACCCCCCAGCCTGTTGTTATTTAATTAACAAAACCTGAAAAATGAATAAAAATAAGATCAACGTTGCATTCTTCGATGCTAAGCCCTATGATATTGAATCGTTTAACGAGATAAATGCCGTGTATAATTTCAAGATAAAATATTTTAAATTCCATATTACTCCGGATAACATTATCCTTGCTCAGGGTTTTAATACAATCATTGTTTTTGTAAACGATACCATAGATGCCAGCATGATCCGGAAACTTAAAGAGTTTGGAATTCAGCTTATTGCATTACGTTCGTCGGGATTTAACAATATCGACCTTAAATCCGCACTAAACAAGATAAAAGTAGTAAGGGTTCCGGCATATTCGCCCAATGCCGTAGCTGAGCACACCGTTGCCCTTATGCTGTCGCTTAACCGGAAAATTCACAGAGCTTATTACAGGACACGCGATGCCAATTTTGCACTTAACGGGCTGCTGGGCTTTGATATGTCCGGTAAAACGGCCGGGGTGATCGGAACCGGAAGGATAGGAAAAGTTCTGGTCAGAATCTTATCAGGTTTCGGAATGAGGATACTGGTCAATGACAGGTTCCCGGATGAAAAATTTGCTTCCGAAACCGGAGCACAATACGTTGCAATTGATGAGATTTACAGGCAGGCTGATATTATTTCGCTCAACTGTCCCCTGACAATAGAAACGGGATACATGATCAATGCTAAAGCCATAGCTTCTATGAAAAAGGGGGTGATGGTGATAAATACTGGCAGGGGAAAGCTTATCAAAACATCGGATCTGATTGAGGGGCTTAAGACCGGGCAGATAGGTTCAGCAGGGTTGGATGTATATGAAGAGGAGAGCCAGTTTTTTTTTGAGGATCTTTCTGACCGTGTGCTGGCAGATGATGTCCTTGCACGCCTGCTTACGTTCAATAATGTGATTATTACTTCGCACCAGGGATTCTTTACAAGGGAAGCTCTTCACAATATCGCCGAAACCACCCTGAAGAACATTGATGATTTTTACTCAGGCCGTAAGCTTGAGAATGAAGTCTGCTTCGATTGTAAAAATTAAAAATACTTGACCAAACCCTATAAATTGATAATTATCTATTTAACCACGGAGTGCCACGGAATTTTCATTGAGTAACATATTTGATTTATTAGATAAGCTACTCCGTGAATCACTCCGTGTAACTCTGTGTAAATATGTGGTTTAAAAAAGTATTATTATTCCGGTCTCTCTTCATTCCGATAACTATCGGAACTCTCCCGGATAAAAAGGGGTGAAGCAGATAGAAATTGTTTAGATAATTTCGTCCCATAATCCAATCTTTTGTAATTTTAATAATGTTAAGCCAGGATATTTCCACTATAAACTGTAAAAGCAAAAAACTAATCATTATGAAAAATTCAGC
>Ga0153915_10001535_pt1 | contig 21205 bp, 14 predicted proteins | sample Opewatmetagenome_2_FD_107003 | JGI IMG/M metagenome (GOLD analysis project Ga0153915, IMG submission 107003) | Freshwater wetland microbial communities from Ohio, USA - Open water 3 Core 3 Depth 3 metaG | ecosystem: Environmental > Aquatic > Freshwater > Wetlands | place: USA: Ohio, Lake Erie...
ATCAAGCGCGATAGCTATGCTGTGGAACTGCGCCCTTTGCTTGACGTCCGTCGAGTATCGCCTGACGCGATTCAGCGAAGGGACAAGCAGGCCGATAAGAATAATAATGATGCTCATCACAGTGAGAAGCTCAATAATGGTGAAGCCGTACTTGCTGTGCTGGTTGTCGCTAATCCGTTTCATTTGTCTTCTCCTTTAATATTCGATATAACTCCGGTTATCAGTTTTGGTTTCATCAGCTAACATCGAGAGTGGTAATAATTTTAACCATCGGCGCGAACACAGACATCACGATGACCAGCACGATGCCGCCGAGACCGACAATCATTATTGGTTCGAGCAGGTGCATCATCGAAGCGACAAGCACGTCAACCTGCTCGTCGTAATTGTCGGCGATTTTCAAAAGCATTTTATCCAAATCTCCCGTTTCCTCGCCTACCGCCACCATGTTCGAAACTATCAGGTCAACCGTCTTGGACTGCCTCAACGGCGTCGCAAAGGTATCGCCCTGCCGGATGGAGTTCTGAACGTTGATAAGCATTCTGGAATATACTTCGTTTCCCGCCGTTTCGCTGGTAACGTTAATCGCATCGAGAATGGGGACGCCCGCCCCGATAAGAGTGCCCAGCGTTCTGGTCCACCGTGTGACGGCTACTTTTCGCGTCAACTGCCCCATAACGGGCATTCGGTTTTTGATGCTGTCGAGTACAAATCGCCCGACGCGGAACCGCCGGATAATACGGGTCAGGAAAATGAAAGCAAACGGCACGCCGAGAATGATGGCCCAGCCGTAGTCCTCCGCAAGCCACTTCGCTACCTTGAGCGTGATTTCCGTCACCGCGGGCATATTCCCTTCCCCAAGCATATCTGTCAAGACAACTTGGAATTTGGGGATGATAAATATCATCAGCAGCATAAGCATCGTAATGGCCGCGCTAAGAACCACTATCGGGTAAATCATCGCGCCCTTAACGCGGGATTTTATCTTCTGGGATTTTTCCATAAAGTCAGCCACGCGGGACAAAATCAGGTCGAGCACACCGCCCGTCTCGCCGGCGGCAACCATACCCACCATCAGACGGTCGAAACATCGGGGAAACCGGTTCAACGCCTCAGACAAAGTCGCGCCTCCCTCGATTTCGTCGGCGACATATCCGATGATGCGCTTGAATGTGCCCGCTTTTTGCTGTTCCTCAAGGATTCGCAGCGACCTCAGAATGGGCAGGCCCGCGTCCTGCAAAGTGGACAACTGCCGGGCAAATTGGGTTATGTATTTTATTTTGACCTTGCCGCCCGCGCCTCGCCTCTTCTTGGGTTTGGCAACGGCTCCGGCAGCAGCAGCGCCGGCTTTCCCGGCACCAACGGACAATACCTTCGTGGGGAAATACCCCATATTCCGTATCTTGCTGACCGCCTCCTTCTGGCTTAACGCCTCGACCTCATTTTTTATCGCAACCCCCTGAGAATCGAGCGCTTCATATTTAAAGAGCGGCATAAATACCTCCTACGAATATCTGGTTCATAAATTATTCGCTTTCAGCCATCGTTTCCTTTACAACCTCGTCAATTGTTGTCAGACCGTCGTATATCGCCGACAGACCCGCGTCTCGAAGCAGTTTCATACCTGCCTTCTGGCTGGCTGTCCTAAGAACATTTGATGATGCGTGGTTCATTATCAGCTCGCGTATTTCGTCGTTAAATGTCATAATCTCATAAAGACCCGTTCTGCCTTTGTACCCGGTGTTGTTGCACCTGCTGCAGCCGGCGCCGTAATAGAACTGTTTGCCTTTGACGTCACCAAGAGAAAGTCCAAGTTCCATAAGCTGGCTTTCCGTCGGTGAAAACGGCGTTTTGCAATTCTCGCAGATTTTCCTGACCAAACGCTGTGCAACGATGCCTTCTATCGTCGCCGTCAGAAGGAACGGCTCGATACCAAGATCCAAAAGACGGGCAACCGAGCTTGGCGCATCGTTCGTATGCAGAGTCGTAAATACAATGTGGCCCGTCAGGGACGCCTGGGCGGCAATTTCCGCCGTCTCAAGGTCGCGGATTTCGCCGACCATCACAACGTCAGGGTCCTGACGAAGAATGGAACGCAGACACTTCGCGAAAGTCACCCCTATGTCTTCCTTCATCTGGACCTGGATGATACCGTCAATATCATATTCAATCGGGTCCTCAGTGGTTATTATCTTGGTCTCGATGTCGTTAAGTTCGGTTAACGCTGCGTATAGGGTCGTTGTTTTACCGCTGCCCGTCGGGCCGGTAACAAGTACGATGCCATTGGGCTTGTGAATCAGTTGCCGAAGAATATTCAGGTTATCGGTCCCGAGCCCGAGCTTTGCAAGGTCGAGTTGCATCTGGCTGCGGTCAAGGATACGAAGCACGACACTTTCCCCGAACATCGTGGGCAAAACGCTTACGCGGAGGTCAACGGGATTGCCCTGCACGGTAAGAGAAATTCGACCGTCCTGGGGCAGCCGTCGCTCCGCGATATCGAGGTTGGCCATAACTTTTATTCTGGAGCTAAGCGCGGCGGCAATATGTTTAGGCGGAGGAACCATCTCATAAAGCACGCCGTCGATTCGATACCGCATTTTATACTCGGTTTCAAACGGCTCAAAGTGTACGTCCGATGCCTTGTCCCTGATGGCCTGCATCAGCACTAAGTTAAGAAGTTTCTTGACCGGGTTCGATTCCGACAGTTCCTTGAGTTCATCGAGGTCAATGCTCTGGTTTCGACCCTCGAATTCGGCAAGGAATCCGTCTTCCTGAATCTCAGTGATAAGCTCGTTTATTCCCTCTCCTTCATCCTTCTGCTGATAATATTTCGTAATTGCCGCGTCAAGCGCCTTTGAGTCAACGATTTTCGCGGTCACTTTCAGACCGAGCAGCGTGCTCAAGTCGTCTGTGGCGCGGAAACTGTCCGCCTTGTCAACCGCCACAACCAATTCGTTTGTGTCCGCCTTGAATTCAATAGGCAAAACGCGGTATGTCTTGGCCATCTGGGACGAGAGCTTTTCCAGGGCACTCGGCGGAACATCTATTTCGCCGAGATTTACAAATTCCATTCCTCGCTGGGCAGCCAGAGCGATATGCAACTGCTTCTCATTTACAAGCCCAAGCTCAACAAAAATCTCCCCTATCTGAATGGTCTTATGCCCTTCTTGTTGTCGCTTTTTTTGGATTTCAAGACACTGGTGGATATTTTCGCGGGTTAGCAACCCCATCTTCATTAGTACTCGGCCGATAGGTCTGCCTCGCAAATGTTCTATTGGCGGCATCTTTTCCATAAGCTCATCCTTTACTTGTATCTTGCCAACACCTTCTATTATATGCTCATAATTTGTGTTATGTCAAGGAATTAGCGTTTGGACATACGGTTAATAGGACGGTTTTTGAGTCCCATAACTCCCCTCTGTGCTTCAATAAACATATCTCATAAACTATAAACCAAATTTATACCCCCCTGCCGCTTAACCTATCAACAGGTATGTTCCCGTAAAAAATTGCCACGCCAACGGCTTATCGCTAACCATCCAAACTGCCGTAACATCAGGAATCACAAGACATTACGTCCGCAGGATAGGCCCAAAATCCTCTTCTTCTTCATGAGGTCTCTCGTGCGGTTTGAGGGTCTTGAGGCGTGCCATCGCCTTATCATGCAAAGCACCAGGCGACCGTGCCTTATCGAGCATCTCAGCCATAGTAATCTTACCGATTTCGTAGAGTTGCCACAAATGGTCATCAAGAAGCTGCATACCAAGTTTTTTGCCGGTCTGGATACTGGAGTCGATACGGTAGGTCTTGTTTTCGCGGATAAGATTCGCAATAGCAGGCGTAACTACCAAAAATTCGTAAGCCGCAACTCGGCCTTTACCAGTAGATAACGGACAAAGCGCCTGGCTCAGAACAGCAATCAGGTTACTGCTTAACTGAATGCGGATTTGCTCCTGCTGGTTAACAGGAAATACGTCAATAATTCTGGTAATAGTACCCGCGGCGCTGGTTGTGTGAAGGGTACTGAAAACCAAGTGTCCTGTTTCCGCCGCACGAACAGCGGCCTCAATTGTCTCAAGGTCTCGTAATTCGCCGACGAGAATAACGTCAGGGTCCTGTCTCAGAACGCGACGAAGCGCCTCAGCAAAACTGGGAACATCTATTCCAACTTCACGCTGGTTAATGATGGACTTTTTGTGCGAATGGTAGTATTCGATAGGTTCTTCCACGGTAACGATATGGCGGTCAATAGTTTCATTGATGTAATTGACCATTGTCGCCAGCGTGGTTGTTTTACCGCTTCCGGTCGGCCCTGTAACAAGAAAAAGCCCCCTCGGTCTGCGGCAAAGAGCGGCACATATCTTCGGCAGACCAATTTCATCAAAACTCAAAATCTTGGATGGAATCAGACGCAGAACGATACCGACGTTCCCTTTCTGCTTGAACACGGAGACACGGAATCGGCACTGTTCGCCATACGCAAAACCGAAGTCGGTGCCGCCCTCTTCCTGGAATTCCTGCTGGTTTCGTTCCGGGGTGATGCTCTTCATCAGGGCGAAGGTGTCGTCCGGCTCAAGAACTTTGGTTTCCAGCGAGCGCAGTCGGCCATCTATCCTCAGAACAGGCGGTCGGCCGACGGCAATATGAATATCTGAGCCACCCATAGTGACACAGGCCTGAAGCAGGCGGTCAATATTTACTGTTGCCATTTAGCGATTCCCAAAAAAAAGTACAGATTTATCAAACGACTATACCCTCGGTCTGTGCTACGGCCGCGATTTCCGCCGGCGTAGTAACTCCTCTGAATATCTTGAGTTTGCCGTCTTCCATAAGGGTTCTCATACCGCTGGCGATACAGGCCTTTCGCAGTTCACCAATAGGTGCCTTCGAGAACGCCAGCTCTCTAACTTCATTGTTAAGCTCGACCATTTCAAATATGCCTTTACGCCCCTTATAACCCATTCCGTTGCACTGGCTGCAGCCGGCGCCCTTGTAAATAGAGTTCGTCTTAAGGTCTTCAGGCGTAATATTGAGCAGACGAAGGTGCTGAGGGTCAGGGTCTTTATCGACAGTTTTGCAGTTCTTGCATATTATCCGAACCAGCCGCTGGGCCATAATGGCCTGAATTGAGCTTGCGACAAGGAACGGTTTAACGCCCATATCGACCAGACGCGTGATAGCGCTTGGGGCATCGTTGGTATGAAGTGTGCTAAAAACAAGGTGACCGGTAAGTGCGGCCTGGATAGCAACGTCAGCGACGATGCCGTCACGAATTTCGCCGACGAGAATAATATTGGGCGCCTGCCTTAACATTGCCCTCAGGATTTTATCGAATGACAGGCCGATATCTTCCCTGACCTGACACTGGTTCATCCCCGCAAAGCTGTATTCAATAGGGTCTTCCGCGGTAATGATTTTCTTGTCGGGCTTGTTCAATTCCTGCAAAGCGGCGTAAAGCGTTGTTGTTTTACCGCTGCCGGTCGGCCCTGTTACAAGGAATATGCCGTTGGGCCTTCTTATGATTTTCTGGAAACGGTCATAATCGTCTGATTCGAAACCGAGGGCCTTAATACCGATGTTTACCGCGTCGGGGCGCAGAATACGAAGCACGATACTTTCGCCGTGGTTGCCGGGCAGTGCGGACACACGGAAGTCAACGTCCTGATTGCCTATGGTGCGTTTGATACGACCGTCCTGCGGAATACGCTTTTCGGCGATATTCATGCCGGAAAGAATCTTCAGACGCGTCATCATGGGCGCCTGCATATTCTTGGGAATGTTATCCTTTTCAAAGCAAACACCGTCAAGCCGGTACCTGATTCGCACCCTGTCGGCCATCGGTTCGATATGAATATCGCTTACTCTCATATTAACGGCTGTATCGATTATAAGGTTGACCAATCGAACAACGGGGCCGTCATCGCCCGCGACCTGCCCTGCCTTGAGGACTTCCGCCTGAAACTCGTGCCCTGCCTCGGCAAGCTCGGCGGCAGTAGCATCGATACTGTGTCTGAGCCGGTCGGATTCCTCTGCCCTGCTCTGGTCAAGCGAATCTGTAACAAATTTGCGGATTTTCGAAGGATTGGCCACATAGCAGTCAAGCTCCTTGTTCGTGCGGAACCTGACGGAGTCCATCGCGTCGAGATTTACGGGGTCAGAAATGGCCAACTTGAGCCGACCGTTGTCCAGGCCGAGTGGCAAAACATTATGTTTCTTTATAAGGTCCTCAGGAACAAGCTTGAGCGACTCGGGCGTTATGGTCGCGGTATCAAGATTTATGTATTTCATGTCGAACTGCTTGGCGACGGCTTTAGCCAGGTTCTCCTCGTCAATAAGGCCTTTTTCAATCAGAACCTCGCCCAGCCGTTTTTTGCTTGCCTGACCCGCTTTAATAGCGTCTATGAGGGCCTGTTTTTCCACCACGCCCGTCTTATATAGGATTTCCCCCAAATGTCTGCGCGCTGCTTTAGCCATATATACCCGCTAATAGAGATTTGATACAATTCGCATTATAGCACTTTTACTGTAATTAGTCAATATCATCGTTCATGTAAGCTCTTTAACAGACGAACAGGGCAATCTGCAAGAAGTTTTTCGGACGCAGCTATTGCTTTACAAAACCGTTAGGAAATGATTTAATGGCTCGTCAACCACCGGGGGATATAATGGTCGTTATTGAGAGAAAGGCGTATGCCGGAAAGCAACGTTAATAGTAATGGCAATGACAAGGCGCCGATAGCAACCAGCAAGTCGTTTCTGGCTGCCGGTCCGACGCTGCATTACAGCCATACGAATGTTCTGAGCTTCTGGCTTCTGACGATAATTGCCTTTGCCGGGGTCTGCCTGTTCTGGTCGAAAATACTGACCGGCTCACCCTGGGCATTTAATCCCGACCTGACAACGACACCCGCATCCTGGCAAATAGGCCGATTTCTTTTAACCGGCATAAACATCTTTGAGTATCCCTGGCAGATTCTCGTACTTGCCCTGCTTATGGCGGCGCTGGCGGTAATCCCCCCGCTCACGTCTCTGCTCCTGAGCTTCAGTTACAGCTTGCCTTTGATTCTGGCCGTGTTTTTCCTCGCGGATTTACCCGCATTCGCAGTCAGCTTGTTGATAAGCTGTATTGCGGTTGCCTGCCGGCCTCTGCGGTTTCGTTCACGCATAACTTCGATAGCATTGTGTATGCTGCCGCAGCTTTTATACTGGGGTATTTTCGGCGGCGCAAAAGGGGTCGAACCAATTAAATGGGGTTTTTCATTCACGCCCTGGATTGGCGCCTGGCTTATTGGGCTTGGTGTGGCAGGCGCGGTGCTTGGCATCGGGCATTTCAGCCGGTACAGGCCGGGGCTGATTTGGTCAGCCACCACAATTTTGCTTGTCCTCGCGGCAGTAACCTTCCGATTATGGATAGGGTTTGATGAACTGGATTATCAGCTCTATATCGCCCGCAATAACCCGGAGCAGGTGGCGGAATTTCACGACCACAGTATCACCAAGGCAATCGACCGGGCCATAAAAAATCCCGCCGTTGCCAAGTATTTAGGCGGCTTTTTCTACCCGACTGAACCGATAGCGTTGCGCAAAGAGCTAAAGGCCGAAATCCAGTCACAACTCGCACACGACCGCTGGCCGACATGGTTTGTTGTCCCGCAAGAATTGAGATACCAGGAAAAAAGAGAATGGCTGCTTGAGCAATACGACTTGTTTATCAACCGCCGATCCAAAAGCAAACGGATGCCCATTGCCTTGTATTACAAGGCCCTGCTTACCGAATACAGCCCTGATAACCGCATTCTGGACGAAAAAGAAACGCTTCATTTCTACAGCGATTATCCGTTCGACCGTTCTCGTGCAGTATGGTTCCAACTATATGCCGGCTTCGGTAAAAGTCCCGAATCGCTCGAAGCCCGCTGGCGAATCGCGATGCAATGGGCAAGCCAGGCGAGATTTGATGAGGCAGAAGCCATTATTGCCGAGGCCTCCAACCTGCTCGAAGCACGGTTGAAGCTTCTGACCGGCAACCAGCCAACTGAAGAATCAATATTCAGCTTGTTCCGCCCACCGCCCGATTCGGCGATGACCATTTCCAAACTGATGGAACTCCAAAGAAAACTAAGCCAGTTGCGCACCCTTATCAGCCCGGACAACCGCACTTCCAGGCCGGATTCCGTAAGGCGGCTGGCAAGGTTTGTTATGCTCAACCAAAACAGCCCAAATTACGCCGCCCAGCTTGATGACCTGCTGGCGGAAATGGGAAAAATAGACCCCCTGCGAGACAATGTCCTGCTCGCACAGGTCAAGCTCATACCCGATGAACAGCATCTCGCCGAAAAACTTGCCGAGCTGCACATACAATATCAGAACACCGACGGGGGAATGCAGGCCTTATACGAACTTTGCCTGCTCAAAATCCACTTCTGGCAGCAGCAGGATGCCGCAAGCACCGAACAAAAAAAGAAATATCTGGCGGATGCCAGGGCAACACTGACGGCATTTCTCCGGATGTATCCCAATAGTTTCCCTGCCGACCAGGTCAGGAAAAACCTCGCCAGTTTGCCCGCAGGTGATTGATATCCTCCTGCTAATCCAAAACTCTGCGCATATAGTAGGTGTTGACAATCACGTGTGTTTGCTTATGCTTTGGGCTGATTTGATGGAGAGTTGATATTATGCCTAATGTTGCGGCGATAATTTGTGCGGCAGGACCCGGAAAACGATTCGGCGGAAAACGACATAAACAATTCGTTGATATCGGCGGGAGAGCCGCCTTCCTGCGAAGCGTTGAACTGTTCTCAAACCGCGAAGACGTCAAGCAAATCCTGCTCGCTATCCCGCAGGAAGATGAAGAAATTGTGAAAATCCGCTATGGGGCGAATCTCTCACTTTTCAACGTCAAGCTTTTAATAGGCGGCGCAACAAGATTCGAAACCGTCAACAAGGCGATTCAATTATTGAAAGATGATATCGAGCTTGTGGCTATTCACGACGCCGCAAGATGCTGCGTGACAGCAAAATGGGTTGATGAAGTTATAAAGGCCGCAGCCAAAACCGGCGCGGCTATTCTCGCGTGTCCCGTTACGGCTACTCTCAAAGAAGCCAAAGACGGCATCATTGTAAAAAACGTTGACCGAGCGGGACTTTATGAGGCGCAGACGCCGCAGGTTTTTGAAGTTTCGCTTCTGAAAAAATCCCGCGAAAAGGCCGACAAGGCAAACACTGAAAAAATCACTGATGATTCGCAGTTAGTCGAGGCGCTCGGCCACAATGTCTCGATTGTCGAAACAGATTCCTCGAACATCAAGGTAACATATCCTGCCGACGCCGCCATCGCCGAGGCCATTCTCAAAACCAGACCCGACCCGAAAAAAGATGGCTACATCGGCCCATTCTACGAAGCGCAGTGGTAACCGCGTTTATCACCTATGGCTTGTTCGACCGTTTAGAACCTTCCTGATACAATCATTTTTTTCTTTTTGCGGCAAGCCAGGATTTAAATTTCGCCAAAGGCCAAGCATTAATCACGTCGGCCTTTGTCGCCCAGCCCCGCCCTGCCGTCGCCACGCCAAACGGCATATAATCAAGCTGGTGCAATCTATGGGTGTCGGTATTTATAACTAATTTTACGCCCGCCTCAATCGCCATTTTGCAGTGAACGTCTTTGAGGTCGAGCCGATACGGATTCGAGCTGACCTCCATCGCGGTATGTGTCTCGGCTGCGTGTTTGATTACCGCATTAATATCGATATCCATCGGCTCACGTTCGCCAATGAGCCGACCAGTAGAATGGCCGATACAATGAAGATAAGGATTATCCATCGCCTTGAGTACTCGGGTCGTAATCTGTTCGCGCAAGCCGGTCATTCTCGAATGAATCGAGCCAATCACAAAATCAAGCTGGGCCAGCAACTTATCATCATAATCAAGCGAGCCATCCGCAAGGATATCGACCTCTGAGCCGACCAAAACGGTGATGTCTTTTTGCCGGTCGTTGAACTTGCGAACCTTGTCGATTTGCTTAGCCAGCCGGGCGGGCGATAACCCGTTGGCAATGGCGACGAAAGGCGAATGGTCCGTTATGCAGATATATTGATAGCCCTTTTGTCTGGCTGCATTGGCTAATTCCTCGATTTCACAGGAGCCGTCGGAGGCCGTCGTGTGTATATGCAAATCGCCTTTGATATCTTCCAGGCGAATCAACTCCGGCAGATTATGTTTTTGCGCCGCTTCGATTTCGCCCCTGTCTTCTCTTAACATCGGCTCAACGTAATCGAGTCCGAGTTTTTTATAAATTTCACTCTCAGTCGCACCAGCTATCATTTTTTTGCCGCGAAACAGGCCATATTCGTTCAGTTTCAGTTTTGCCTTGACCGCTATTTCACGCAATCGTACGTTATGCTGTTTCGAGCCGGTGAAATACTGCCAGGCAGCGCCAAAACTCTTATCTGGTACAACACGAACATCGACGTGAACAGAACAACTGTTTGTTTTTACAATAGCCGCACCTTTGGTGTCCCCCGCAGCAATAACCTCCTGGACAAACTCCGCCCCGACAAAGGCATCGATGATTTTTTTACCGTCCTTTGCGGCGACAAGAATATCAACGTCTCCGATTGTTTCCGCGCATCGGCGAACTGAGCCGGCATACGCGATTTTTTTGATGCCGGGCAATCCATCGATAAATTCCATCACGATAGTCGCCGCATTAAACGCCTGGTCTAAGCGGATTCTTCCCGTTGATTTTTCCAGAAACTCAATACCTTTGGCGATAATCGCCGCTTTTTTATCGCCGAAGCCGGCTAATTCCGCTAATTTGCCGTTTTCAATCGCCGTCTTCAAATCGGCTATACTTTTGACCTTGAGGTTTTCATAAACCGCTTTGACGCCCTTTGGCCCCATCCCCGGTATCTTTAACAATTGAAGCAGCTTCTGCGGAATCTTCGTTAAAAGCTCCTGATGAGCCGTGATTTGTCCTGTCTTTATGAATTCCTCGATTTTGGCTAATGACGATTTCCCCACCCCCGGCGTCTCAGCCAGTTTCCCCGTTGCCAACATCTCCTCAACGTCCGTCGGCATATCGCCTATAACACGCGCGACTTTGCGATAGCTGTTAATGCGGAACCTGTCCTCCCCGAGGATTTCCATTATGTCCGCCATCTCGGAAAACAATTCACTTATCGCTGCGTTTTTCATAAAGGGAATTATAACGATAAACCGCAAAATTGAAAACCGTCATTGCGAGCGCAGCGAAGCAATATCTGGCAGGAGAATCATACGCAACGCTTCCTGCCGGGCGCATTGGAAATATCGCAGGGGGTGATATAGAATTACTTCAGGCCGCTTTTATCTTCCCCGTCGGTTTTATCCCGTGCTTTTATTTTTGCCAGCATACTTAAAGCTGTCTCGTTCTGAGGGTCCATTTTCAAGACATAACGCAGATGGGCTAATGCCTCATCCGTGCGTCCGGCCATAAACAGCGAACGAGCCAGATTAAGCCGAGTTATTCTGCTTGTGGGATTGATATCTGCGGCGAGGCGGAACCACTGGATGGCTTCCTCCAATTTTTCCTCCTTTGCCATGGAAACCCCCAGTTGATTGGCAGATTTATCATCTTTTGCGGTGGTTACCGCCTCTTTCCACTGTTCAAGGGCTTCTGCGTGACGTCCGGTTTTGTTCAGGACTAAACCAAGGTTGAAGTGAGCAGTGCCCGAGTTCGGCTTTAGACGCAAAGCCCGCCTTAGGTAATTCTCTGCCTCCTGCCAGGATTCATTTTTGATGCGTATTACGCCTAACGTATTCAGCGCCATAACGTTGTCAGGGTCAAGACTTAATACCCTTTCACAAATAAGCGCCGCTGTCTTGTCACCGGCTCCCATTCCGACCACATACGCCAGAAACTTCGGATCGTCCCAGTACATGCTCACAAGGCCTTTAAAATATATCCCTGACGTTACTTCGCAAAAACGCAGCATCTGTTTGTATCGCTCGTCATTGGGCAGCAAGGTGTACGCCTCTTTTATTCGACCCTGCAAAAGCAGACAAGAGGCCTTTGTCCGAAGTGCAAGCTCCTGCTTCAAACGCTCCGCTTCCAGCGGACTGCCTGTGCCCGCCAGATAAGGCCAAATATCCTCCATCGGCTCGATGAGGTTCTCATTTTGAAACATAGGGCCCCTGGAGTAAACTGTCTGATACTGTGTCAAAGGCAGGTCGTCTGTATTGACCGGCCCATTACCAACCCACTGCCGTAATTGCTCCTCCGCACTGCAAAACGTATCAAGAAAACCCGCGGGAGTGTGCAAACTGAACGGTTCGAGGTCACGACGCACCGCCTCGACATCAAGCCGCTCACGCAACTTGTTCATGTCTATCTTCAGCGGCTCCGGGGTAGCAGCCAGCAGTGTATATGCGACTAAGCCGCCGCGTTCATCAAACCCCTGTGTAACCCACAAGCTGGTATGAGGAAACACCGACTGGAATGTACGCACTATAATCTTGAATTCCTCTACGCTAAGATTGTGCAATGGCAGCCACTCAACGAAGATACCATCCTTTGTCAAATGCTCCTGCACAAGGCGGTAGAACTCCTGTGTATAGAGCACCCAACTGTCGCCTGATTTTGGGTGTGTTGAATCCGAGATAATTACGGGCCACTTTTGGCGCGACGTCATTATATAGTTGCGGCCATCATCTATCACGATATGTGCTTTGGGGTTACTCAGCAATCCATTATTTTCTTTTTCGACACACCTTGCGGCCTCTACAACGCTGTTTTCCAGGTCCACGATTGTCAAACGCTTAACTTCCGGTATCTGCGTCGTCGCACCAGCAGCAACGCCGCCGCCGAAGCATATCATCAGCACTTCGTCCGGATTGGGGTGCAGCATAGGGGCCAAGTCGCCAATCATTTTGAAACATATTTTGTGACAATATAGCAGTGGTACTTCGGACACGCCGTTGATATAAACCTGCATGAAGTTGTCCAGCTTGTCATGCGTCACAATAGCCGTGCCTGTACGACCTTCACGGTAGAAGTCAATGTCCGTGTGCTTGGCCAGCTTAAAACTCGTGGCTAAGAACACACGCTGGCAGAGATTCGAGGGCACCATGCTAACCAAAAAAAGCAAAACCATGGCAAAGCCCACGGCTGTTCGCCACACCAGCCCCCGATTTACCACCGGACCGCTACAGGCCAGCAACACCAGTCCCATTACGCCGTATATCGTCGATATCAATATTATACTCTTCTGAATACCCAGCATAGGCACCAGCACAAACACCGGCAAAAGCGACCCGGCGACTGTACCAGCCGTATTGACCGCGACCAACAATCCGGTTCTCCGGCCGAGCATCTTAACCTGGCGTCCATACACCGCGCACAACAACGGGAACGAGATACCCATCAGCACCGTCGAAAAAAACACCGTTATCAGAGCCATTCCCCTGAGTTCCAGCGGCGGCGGCGGTCCCTCAGAGTAAATAAATGCGCTTATTATGAATGTCGCAATAACCGACACCGCCAGCATTATCTCTATAATACCAAGCGCCATTACGGGCCGCTTAATCCAATGCGCCAGCAAACCGTAAACTAAGCCGCCTATCCCTATACCGAGTAAATAAACGCACAGAATCATAGGGAACACATAAGCTGTGTGGCTAAAAAACGCCAAATAACGTATCCACACCACCTCACACGCGAGCCCCGCTAAACCATTCATAAATGCCAAACTCAGCAGTATCGCCCCTGGTATCTGCGGCTCCTGCCTCTGGGTTAAATCCTCCGTGGAACTCTGAAGTGATTTGGCCAAGCCAGGTGTAATCGCACGGGCAACCGGTCTGGAAAGGGCTATGGCCGTAACTGCAATCGCAATATTGACGCCAACTGCTGCCAGATTAGTCCGGCCCAAACCAATCGTTTCTATCATCCAGAATCCTGCGGCAAGACATCCTAAAGCAGCACCTAACGAGTTAAGGCAATACAACATTCCAATGCGAGAGCCGATGAATCGTTCGGATTCTGTTAAAGCCCTAACCAGCAGGGGCAGCGTTGTACCCATCAGAAAACACGGAACCACCAAAATAGCGAAAGAAAATCCGAACCTCGCCATCGTGCTAACAAAAAGCGACTCCGGCGATAGAGCCGTCAGCGTCGGCACCAGTTCCCTCAGCCAGGTCAACATTGTCGGGATTGCCATCGCCCAGGCCGCTACTACCAACTGTACTATCCCATAAGCAGCCGTGCGTTGTGTAATACGGTCAGCAAACCACCCGCCAACAAGTCCCCCCAAACCCAGGCCTGCCATATATGCACATAATACAATGCTGATAGCATAAGCACTGTTGCCAAAAACCGTTACAAACTGCCGGCTCCATAATACTTCAAAAATAATCGCAGTAGCGCCGGAGAAGAAAAAGCAGGCATATACTCCCCATCTCATCAATGCTATAGGCATACTTAGTACGGGTGCTGCGGACAATTTTGTACTCATATGCAAAACCTCTTCTTTAATGACCGGTTCGCTAAAACAAGCGGCAAACTATGCGAAGTCACCTGTTTCTTACTCGTTTCATTGTGATATCCTTCTCTATTTCGATTAACCACTTCCAATATAATCGGCAAATGCCTATCTTTTGGTTTATCGTTTTCAATAAAGTAATTTACCGTTTTAAATTGCCGTCTTCAAATCAGCGATACTATTGATGTGGAACCTGTTCTCGCCGAGGATTTCCATAATGTCGGCCATCTCGGAAAATAATTCACTTATCATTATCTCGCAATTTCCCTACCAAGCTGCCTCTCGAAGACAGCGTAGCTCTCCCTGCCGAAGAGACAGAATACGACTTTTTTCAATCCTGTTTTGGTCTTCAGATATTCAGTAGTCGTTCGCAGCATTATCTCGGCGCACCTGTCAATGGGAAAGCCGAATATGCCTGCGCTTATGGCGGGAAACGCGATTGCTTTGAGATTATGCTTATCCGCCAGTTTGAGTGAATTCAGCGTCGCGTTTTTGAGTTTCTCGTCCTCATCACCTTCACCCATTCGGGGTACAACAGCGTGAATGACGTATTTTGCCTTGAGATTACCGCCCGTGGTGATTACCGCCCCGCCGACGAATGTCCCGCCGATTTTATTGCACTCCTGTTGAATCGTCGGCCCGCCCTTTTGCCTTATCGCACCCGCTACTCCGCCGCCGAGAATCAATTGGGCATTAGCGGCGTTTACGATTGCGTCGGTGTCCATCTCGGTAATGTCGCCGTCGAGCAGTTCCAGAACACTATTTGCAATATCCACCTTCATAATTCTGCTTTATAGATTAACCCCTGAAACGCAGATTGAAAGCAAAAATTGTTAGTCGTTCGGGGCATAACAACTTTGCCAACCTAAAAAACCCTGGCTAACTATGGCTAACAAGGGATACCTACGCTTTTCAGCGTAAAAATGCGGGTTTTTCGCCAATCCACGGCTACAATCGGCAACCGACAATCTCAAATCCATTAAACCCCCTTTTTTCTTGACTTTCGGGGGTTATTTCGGATATACTAATTTGTAGTTTAGGGGAAGAACTTTACGGGAGCGATAATGAGCGTGTGTTTGCGAAGGTGTTGCACCTTGCGCAACCTGTTTGTTTTTTTATGCGGGCGACACAGCTTATGAATACCAGATGCCTATCGGCGATATTGGCTGTTATTTTTCTCGCTGCCGGTCTGCCTTCCGGGGCCAATGCCGCTTTTTACTACGGCACCGACCCATTAATCTCGGGTCAGGCCTCTTTTTCCAATTCTTCATCTCATCTTTATGGTTACGTCGATTACGCCGTTTATTCACCCGGCTATTTTCCCTGGTCCGATTCTTTCCCGGACAAATTCTTCTATTGTTACCAGATATTTAACTCCCCGGAGTCCTCCAACATCGGCAGATTCACTGTTAACTTGGATGCCGGCGAAACTGCCTACTATACTGATTGTTTCGTTTTCTCCGCAGATGACATTAACCCTCTTACGGAATTAATCAGTCCAACCACTGTCACATACCTTTTCAGCTCCAGTTGCCGTATCACCGCAAACCACAACTCATCTGTGCTGTTTTTCGCCGCCGATTCTGGGTCGGTAATTAATTCGGTTATTATCACAGGAACAATAACCGGCAGTGTTTCCTTCCAGATACCCACTCCTACCCCCGAACCAGCGTCTCTGCTCATCCTTGCTCTGGCAGCGCCTGCCCTGCTGAAGACCCGCAGACGCAAATCCTGAAAACCGCACAATAAAAAAGGCCGGCAAACCACCGGCCTTCTCGAATATCATCCAGTTACCTGTTCTACTTCTTCTTTGCTTCTTTGGCGGGTTTTCCAGCCGGGGCTGCTGCTTTTGCCGCCGGCGCTGCTCCTGCCTTGGCCGCTCCGGGAGCTGCCTTGCCCGCTGCCGCCGGCGCCGCATCAGGCGTTGCTGCGACTGCGCCTTCCACACCCACTGCCCCTTCCGCAGCCACTTCTTTCTTCTCTGCCTTCTTCGCGCGGGCCTTTCTGTGCGACACTTTCGGGAGACCCATCACTGAACTGCCGTCTTCCCATCTCTCCTCGTCCTTCAGGCGGTCTATTCGCTCCGCACGCGTCAAAACATTGCGGTGTCTCACAAGTGCATCCTTTAATCTCAACGACCGGTCAATCGACATCAATTCTTCTCCTAAAACTTATTCGTCAAATCTTTTCCCGTAAGCATCACTGAAGAGCTTTGGCCTGAATGTTTCGAAACCCGCCGGGGCCTTATACCCGGCCCCAATCTCGATAACCTTCTGTTTGGCCAGATACCCATCGGTTCCCGCCTTTTCGGGATTATCATACTTGTTTTTCGTTACCAAATAATACCAGTTATCTTTTTCTATAATCTCTGTGGCGACGCCCATTTTGTCAAAGTACTCTTTCACCGGCTCCAGGTGCGACCGGACCTGGTATATCGTTATCACTATCCGGTTCCTGCCCGTCGTTGCCGACTGAGCCGCCGCCACCGCTGCGGCGGAGGTATCTTGTGCTGTCGGCTGTTTTACAACAGGCGTATCCTGCGTTACCGGCTTCGGCGACACCGGTTTGTTAACCACGGGCTTTGCCGGCGCCTTCGCCGCAACCTCTCTGTTGTCAACCCGCTCACCTAATCTGAATAATACCACTGCCGCCAGCAGCATACCAAGCGCAACCGCTATACCAACCTGATACGGTATCGAAAATTCTATCCGGCCCGCGTTAAATTGCACCACGCTCGGCCTTATCGCCCACCGTACCACACCTTGCGCCTGCCCTCGAATGCCGTTATCGGAGGTCGAACCCGCCTGCGGTAAGCTTGTCGAACCCGCCGAAGGGGCCTGCACCGCCGTGCCATTCGGATGCAACTGCTCATAGCCCGGCCTCGATCCGGCCCTGCCTATCACTTCATACAGCGCCTTTTTCTTCGTATTATGAATCATCGCAGCCGCCGCCTTATATCCGCTCCCTTTTACACTATTACCCAGCCCTTTTCAACAACAAAATCAAACTATTTCCCCCCCCACCGCCGAGAAGCTTTTACTTGCCCCCGCGCCCTCTGCCCCTGCGTATCGTTTTGCGAAGCAAAACAGCAGGGGTCGTGTTCTTTTTGTAAAGCAAAACGGCGGGGGTCGAAGTACCACAAAACACCAAACAAAAGGGCTCATGCCTATTGCATGAGCCCTTTTGTTTGCGTGCGAATATTTTTGTGACTTTTAAGCTTTCCGCCTTCTCACCACAGGTAGAGCGCCCAGCCCGAGCATAATTACAGTCATCGGTTCGGGGACACACGGCGACTTGGGAATCTGTATTAAATAGTCCTGACCGCAAGACGAAGTGGTTGCGAACAAATTATCTGCAAAATACGCCGTATCACCGTTCAACCGGCTAAGCCATAGATTGGCTGTAGCGGCCTGTTCGATGCCTGTAGCACGAAAACCCGGGCCGCTGGTAACATCCCACGTGGAACAGGTTTCGTAAATAATTTCCCATATAGCGACGCCAAATGCCTCCAGCATTTTTTTGTTCCCGGTGGTTATCCAGGTGGGGTCAAAATCTCTGCCCCAAAGCTCACGAATGTAGTTGGCTTTGGTGGTTCCTATAGTAGGTGTAGATGCTTCATTGAGGGAAACAACATTCTGCCAGCCGGTATATGGCTCCTGGGTTAATTCTATACAGAAGCCCCAGTTGGGCACCTCCATTCCCAGACCGATGCCGCCCGCGTTGGTCCAGGAATAGACGCCCGTGCAGGCGGTCATACTGGACAGACCGCCGCCCCAGATGGTGCCTACATCAGAAAGACTATTATTGTGATTCTCGATATCTACAGTGCCAACAAGCGTCGCACTTGCTGTTGAAATCAGCGCAATACCGACTAAAACAACCGCCGCAAAACTTATCACTCTTCTCTTCATACTCTTCTTCTCTCCTCTTCTTCACTTATGCACCCGGACAAAATGGACGCAGAACGTCTCACGCCAAATCAGGGTTTCTTCTGATTTAATTGCTCCCTTTAGATAGACCTGGCAGGGTAAATGTTACCGGAGAATAAAATCGCACCACATCGCGTTACATGGTGAACTGGAGGAGTGTTACTTTTCGCCTTCTCTTTTCTACCCCTCGCACTTCATTCTCTCGCTACCCCTCAACTACTGTCGCAGGACCTCCGGCCCTACGATGATTAATATACCATAATTGACCATAGTATGTCAAGAGTTTTTGGAGTATTTTTAAGTATAATTAAGCGCATCGCGAACGTCCCATAAGTTATAGTTTTCGGGCCATCCTTAAGCACAATTAAGCGCATCGTGCCCCGTTAAGGAATGGGCCAAAATAAAATATGGTGGTATTTCTTATCGCTTGCCCGTCGCATTTTAAATAAAAAAAAGCGGGCCAGGATGAGCCCCACACCCAAAAGCCCAATCCCGACCCGCCTGTTAAGCTCGTTTCGCAGGTAAAAGGATGGATCCGCTGTTCCGGCGGTATGAACCTGTGAACAGGGAATCCACCACAATGTTTAGACGAAGCACAACACGGGATTATTGCAGTGTGAAAAAAAATCTCCTTCGCTAAGAGCTACGGCGGACAAGCCCGGAATGGACAGATATTTGGCAGGTTGGTAAAAACGGGTAATTCGTAAATAACAGGCGGCGGTGGGATTCGAACCCACGGATAACGGTTTTGCAAACCGTCCCCTTAGGCCACTTGGGTACGCCGCCAAAATCATAAACAACATACGTTATTTTATAGGCAAATCGCCCTTTCTGCAACACATTTTGCCGATGGTCGGCTCGAGGCCTCCCCAATAAAGCGGGGGTTAAATTTGTCGAGGAGGTTGATGAATACTGAGACCAAAAGCGTCTTCCCACGCCTCTTTGAGGACCTCGGAAACGGTTGGGTGCGGGAAGGTAACATCGTGGAATTTTTCTGCTGAGCCAATAATAAGACGTGCAGCGGCGATAAACTCAGTAACATTTGCGCCAACCATTGTAACGCCCAATATCCTGTCGCCTGCCTTCTCGCGAACGACCCTGATTTCGCCCGTGGTTTCGTTGTGCGCGGCGCTCCTGCCATTGGCCCTGAAGAACCCCCTGCCGACCACAACCTCGATGCCCTCTTTAGCGCATTTGTCTTCGGATTTGCCCACCGATGCAATTTCGGGGAATGTATAAACGGCCCTGGGAACAAGCGAATAGTCGCCCATTTTGGAGTTACCGCCGGTGACATTTTCCGCGGCGACCTGGGCTTCCGCGAATGCGCCGTGCGCCAGATACGTTGTGCCCACCACGTCGCCAATCGCGTAAACGCCGGGGACACTGGTTTGCATCCTGTCGTTGACCTTTATCGCCGGGCCATTGGTTTGCAATTTCAGGTTGTCGATTGTCTGCTTGTCGCAAACTGCCCTTCTGCCGACTGATACGAGGACCTTCTCGGCTTCAAGGGCCTGCCCTGACTGCAAAAGCACCTTCGCCATACCGCCTGCTTTGTCCACCGCCGTTACCTTCTGACTGGTTAAAACTGATATGCCGAGTTTTTTGAATTCGCGTTCGAGTAACTGGCTGACCCATTTATCTTCGGTGCTGATGATTCGCTCCAGCGCCTCGACGATGGTTACTTTTGTTCCGACTGCGGCGTAAACACAGGCAAGCTCGCAGCCGATTATGCCGCCGCCCACAATTACCATCGAAGCGGGAATTGCCTGTAATGATAACGCCTCTGTGCTGCTGATGACGGTTTGGCCGTCGAATGGGAATGCCGAGATTTCAACAGGGACAGAGCCGGTCGCTATTATGATTCCTTTTGTCGCGTTGATTTCGATTTGTCCCGTCTGGCTTTTAACAGAGACCATCTTTGGCGAAGAAATAATGGCCGTCCCCGTAAACATCTTAATTTTGTTTGCCTGCAAAAGACCGGCCAGACCTTTCCTGAAACCCGATACGATTGCGTCTTTTCGCTGCTGCATTTTCACCCAGTTGGGCGAGATGCCGGTAACGTCAACACCCAAAGTGCCTGCGTTTTTCGCCTCCAAGAGGGCCTCAGCGGAGGCAAGAAGCGCCTTCGAGGGAACACAGCCGCGATTCAGGCAGGTCCCGCCCGTCTCGGCCTTTTCGATAATTGCGACCGCCGCTCCTTTTTGTGCGCAGCGAATCGCCGCGTAATATCCGCCCGGCCCTGAACCGATTATAGCTGCATCAAATATCTCCGCCTGTGGTGAGCTTGTCGAATCCGCCATTTTCGAAACTCCAAAAGCCAATAGTATAGCTGAAGATTACTTACCCTGATACGGCAAACCTTTTTTGTAGAGTTGCAGGCGGCCTTCTATTTCACGGGCGAGTTGGCCCTGTCCCGCTGTTTTGGCGATGTTCAATGCCTTTTCCGCCGTTACCTTCGCATCGTCGAATTTGCCCGCCTCGGCATAAGTAATCGCTAAAGCATCCAGTGTCCTCGCCAGGCCGTTAAGAGCGCCTGCGTTGTTGGGGTCCAGTTCTGTGACCCTGGTAAAATGTCTTATGGCCTCGTCGTACTTCTTCTGCATCACCAGCGCAACTGCCAGATTGTAATGCAGCTCCGTGGAATTATCATTTATCCGCAGGTACTTATTAAAGCAGGCCATCGCCTCGTCAGCCCTGCCTGCCGACATTAACGCAACCGCCATCGCACTGGGAGCGTGAGCATAGTCAGGGTCCAGTTCCAGC
>Ga0153915_10001536_pt1 | contig 21201 bp, 17 predicted proteins | sample Opewatmetagenome_2_FD_107003 | JGI IMG/M metagenome (GOLD analysis project Ga0153915, IMG submission 107003) | Freshwater wetland microbial communities from Ohio, USA - Open water 3 Core 3 Depth 3 metaG | ecosystem: Environmental > Aquatic > Freshwater > Wetlands | place: USA: Ohio, Lake Erie...
CGCTTGCCGCCTGAGCGCTTCGTTCAAAGGCCGATATTCCCTCGCCACCCGCCAGGCGAGAAAGGTGGGCCGCACCTCGCGGTTGAGGATCACATAGCGATAGCGGCGCCGCACCGCGGAAAAGCGCGCGTGAAATTCATTCGAGACAGGCTGCGCCCACTGCACACTTATACTCTTGGGCAGGTTGGCGTTGGCGCCGTACACCCAGGATCGCATGCCGCGCTCGGCATGGGTGTCGAAGTGTACGACTTGCGCCGTAGCGTGCACGCCGGCATCGGTGCGGCCGGCGCAGATTACCCGCACCGGATGATCCGCCACTGTCGACAGGGCCTGCTCCACACTGCCCTGCACGGTACGCACCTCTTCCTCCTGCAATTGCCATCCGGCGAAATCGCTGCCGTCGTATTCAATACCCAAAGCAATGCGCATGACGAGATATCAGTTCTAAGTTGAATGAGGTCATTTTACTTCAGAATGGTCGGATGCGCGGCTAGCTCCATAATTTCAGATGATGACGCGTTCAGCATCGGACGGGTTACGGCCGGTGACAAAACCTCCCTATAGTTCTATGCGAGATAAGGACGACGAAGCGTTCAGCGCTTTATACGAAAAAGGGAGAGGCCAGCTCCGATCAAGTCGGCGCGTCGGCCAGTTGGATGGCGCGGCGTTCGTTGCGCAACAACCATTCGCGGATGCGTTGCGAATCCCCGTATTTGCTGAGCTTGCCCCAGGAGTTGAGCAAGACGATGATGACCGGGCGGTGGCCGATGACCGCCTGCATGACCAAACAATTGCCGGCATCGTCGGTATAACCGGTCTTGCTCAAGTTGATGTCCCAAGCCGAGGAGCGTACCAACCGGTTGGTATTGACGAACTCGATGGGTCTATTGCGGCGGCGATCCGTCACGGTGAATTCACCGGTAGTAGTGAATTCATGAATCAAAGGATATTTGATGGCGGCGTTCACCAGGGTGGCAAGATCGCGGGCCGTGGAGACGCTATCGTTATTGAGGCCGGCGGGATCGGCATAGTGAGTGTTGAGCATCCGCAATTGCCGCGCTTTGTCGTTCATAGCGCGTAACATTGCCGCGCGCCCGCCGGGATAAGTGCGTGCCAAGGCCGCGGCCGCGCGGTTGTCCGAGGCGGCCAAGGCGGCGAGCAACAGATCGTGGCGCGTCAATTTCACTCCGACGCGCAGGCGCGAGGCCGAGCCGCGCAAACGGTCACGGTCTTCAGGCGCAATGGTAATAATCTCGCCCATTGGCAAGTGCCCGTCCAAGGTCACCATAGCGGTCATAAGTTTGGTCACCGAGGCGATGGGATGTTGTTCCTCGACGTTGCGTCCGTAAAGCACCACCCCCTCGCGCTCGTCCATCACCAAGGCAACGGAAGAACGCAGACGAGGCGCCCTTGCTTTAAGACGCACAATGTCCACGGCGCTCACCTGGTGATTATCGGGGCGCGTATGTGCGCTTTCCGCAAAACATACATCGCATATCAGACTGGCTATCCATAAGCCCATCATGAGTACGCTTATACTTCGGGCATTAATATTGGTATGCCGCATAAACTTCCTGTTCGAAAATAAGCCTGGCAGATAATAAACAATTATTCCAAATAACATAAGGCATTCACACGCGAATTATATCGGCCGTCGCCAAGCCCGTATTGAGACTGCGATCACTTGCCGAATATCCGATCGAGATATTCCGTGAGGCGCCGGCGGTAGTCCTCATGCGTCAACGCTTGGATATGCCCGCCCTCCGGCGCGAGCCATAAGGCCTTAGGCTCTTTCGCGGCCGCGAACAAGTCCTCGGCGTGCCGTACCGGCACCACCTGATCGTGTTCGCTGTGGATGATCAATACCGGGATGGGACTGATGTCGGGGATGGCATAAATTGGGCTGTAGCGATCGCCGACGGTCAGCGACAGCGGCCATTGCAAGGGCCAGGTCAACCAGAAGGTCGCCAACTTCTCCCGCACGATGCGCCGAAAGCTGCTGAAGGCACTGTCGATGACCAGTGCCTTGATCTCCGCACGATAGCGGGAATGGGCCACCGCATAAACCGCCATGGCCCCGCCGAGACTTTGTCCCAACACCGCCATGCCCTGTGCCCGTACCTCAGGACGCGGCGCCAACCAGGCCGCGGCCGCTTCGATATCCATAAGCGAGCCTTCAATAGACACGGATCCCGCCGATGTGCCGTAACCTCGATAGTCCAAGAGCAGCACATTGTAATGTTGGGCCGGCAACCAATAAACGCTGGCGATGTGGGTGCTGATGTTCTCAGCGTTGCCGTGCAGAAACAGCACGGTGCCCCGCGCCTCGCCTTGCGCCGGAAGATACCAGGCATGCAGGCGCACACCGTCCGGCGACTTGAAATAAACGTCTTCGTAAGCGAGCCCGATACGCTCGGGCGTCAGTACCATCGCGCTTTGAGGGTGAAAAAAAACACCGCTGCACGCCTGCAATAAAGAGGAACACAGCAGCAGAAAACCAAGCCTATACATCAAAAATACCTATGCCAGCTCAGCTCGGCGGCGGTCCACTCAACGTCCCGTTCGCGATTGTCGCTGAGGGTGAGGCGCAGCGCGTGCTGGCGGCCCAGGCTGATGCTCTGTTGCAATCCGATTTCGCGTTCGCCGTGCTTATCGCCCGCGTGATAGTCCTGCAGGCGCACGAACAGATTCACCTTCCACGCTTCGAGGGGATGGGCGAACGCGCCGAGGCTGGGACCGATACCCAAAGCATAATTGCGCTCCAGTTTGTCCCCCACATCGAGTGTTCCTTCCACAAAGGCGTAAAATACCGCGCTGTCCCATCCTCCCAGCGCTAAGCCGGCCCCGCCGTTGGTACGATACACCGCCACATGCTCACCATTGCTCAGGCGCGTCCTCGCCAATCCGGTATTGATTTTCCACGATACCGTTTTAAAGAAGGCATCACGCGGCGACAAGGAATAGATATCCACCAGAGTCAATTTCTCCAACTCCACTCGTCCGCTATTTTGATAATGGCGCAGAGCAACATCCATGAAATTGATCTGCGCCCCTTCCGTATAGCCGCCGCCGGGGTCCAACAGGTCATTATAGGCAGGCCGGAACGCCAAACTCTGAAAATTGCGTTTGTCTTGGCGGCCCGCTCCCAGGGCGAGGCGCCGGGTCTTGTGGCCTTGATCGGGGCGCACCGGCGGGACCGGTGGTTCGGGATCGTCTTCCTCCTCTAGCAAACGGCTGCGGGCGAGCAGTAGATCGCGCGACAGGCGTGCGGCGCCGGGGTGTTCGCGCTGACCCGAGACATCCTGGTATCGCACCAAGTGATATGCGCCCTCCAAGAGCAGCGCCTGCCGCTGCTCGGGTAAACCCTGCAACATCGTCTGCGGCGATTCGCCCTCCGCCAAGCGGCGCACCGCCAGGCGCTCGCTGTCGGACATACGCCTCAAGTAATCATGCAAACGCGTATTGTCGGCGGGACGGTACACCACCTCCCTCAGCATTCCCGATTGTTCCGCCACCCGCCGCACCGTATCCACGGGAATCACCCACCCGCGGAAACGGTCGGTCAGTTCCAGGCTGGGTCTCGCCACTTCAAACAAGGAGAGCAGATGATAGGCGCAGTTCTCGTCGAAAAAATAGTAATCGAATTTAACGGGGCCCAATTCCCAGGCGTGCATCAACAGCCGGTCGATCTCTGCCTGGGTGAAATTAAGCCGGTACTCCCAGATATCGCGGTTTTCGATGCCGCTGTATTCCTTCACCTTGATGTAGTAAGGCGAAATGGAAAACAAACCGGGATAGGCGCCGATCAAGCTCTTGAAGGTAAAGACCACGCCGTTGTCGCTGCCGGGACCCACGGCGTAGTTGATGGCATAGGCCAGCAGACGGGTGTGTTCATCCTGATCCGCGGCATCGACGCGCAGCAGGGTGTGACCGAACATCGACGAAGGATTGTTGATGTAGGCGGAGGGAAATACCAGAGTCAAGGCGCTGGCATTGAGAGTCGCACGCCATTTCTGAAACCGTTCGCAAGGCTGGGGCGGCAAGCGCTGCGGATCAAAATGCAGGGTTTGCCGCAACCACTGGTAACGGGCGATGAACCTGCATTGGGGATGTTGCACGGAATCGGTTTCGACCACCGGCGGCGCGAAAAAAGCGCGCAGGGTCGCATCCAGTTCCGAGTTTGGATCGGTTTTGCCGTCGTGCGCCAGATAAAAATCGGGATCGTCGGCCTGGCCGGTGACGCCGGGAAAAATCAGGTTATCGCGGTAATGAACCAACGCCCGCCACTGGCGGGTATCGGCCAGCTTCTCGGCGTGCGCCTGCGCCTGGAGTTCCTGGAGGTAGGAGTCGGCGGCGGCGAATACCGGCGTTAACAGACACGGAAACAGCAGCATCAACCAAGAAGCTAGGTGCGACATTCGATACTTTGCAGTTCACAAAGCAAAACACCCGGCGGGTTAAGCCGGGTGTTTTGGATTGACGACAAGCGGATTAAACGAGACGCGCGAATTGCGCCAATGCGCTGTCTTGCGCGAGCACGCGGTTCAAGGCGTCGATCACGTCTTGAGTGTTGGCGTGCTCGGAGGGGATGATCTCGGCGAAGTGCGCCTTGGTCGCTTCAAAGAAGGCGGCCTTGTGGGCGCTGTCGATGCCGATGAGGCTGGCCAGTGATTCCAAGGTTTCACCTTGACCGGCCGCCATGTCGTGAGCCAGTTTGTCGAGGTTATTGTCCAGGAACATGCTGACCTTCACCGGATTGGCCACGACACCGTCCTTGGCGCAACCCAATGTACCGGAGGAGATGCCGAAGGTTTGATTGCCCAAGGTGCCGTTGGTGGTAACCGCCAACACTTGCGGGGCGACGCCGGTTTGGCCTTCGAAAATAATGGTGCCGACGCCGCAACCGACGTTGTTGGGTGCAGCCATAACGATACCGATGGGTGATAATGTGAGGATCGCTGCAATTGCAAGTTTGTTTTTCATGATGTCCGTCTCTCGTTAGTTGATTGAATCCACAGATAGGTACCAGTCACATACCGCGTCTTAAATAAGGCTACCGCGAAACTTTGTCAAGCACAAAACACAAATAACTTTCCGCTCGACAAGCCGGTTGCATAAAAAATAGCCGAAAATTCACTCGGGGCGGCGGGCTTTATAATAATTGATCAAGCCATTGGTGGAGGAATCGTGGCTCCTTACCGCGTGTTCGTCACTCAACTCCGGCTGTATCACCTTGGCAAGCTGCTTGCCCAGCTCGACCCCCCATTGGTCGAAGGAATTGATGTTCCATAAAATGCCCTGCACGAAGATCTTGTGCTCATAAAGAGCGATCAACGCGCCCAGGGTATGCGGAGTGAGTTTTTGGAATAACAGGGAATTGGTCGGTCTATTGCCGGGGAACACCTTGTGCGGTAACAGCCGGTCCAGTTCCTCGCTGCCCATTCCGGCCGCGGCGAGTTCGGCGCGCACCTCCTCCACGGTTTTGCCGCGCATCAGCGCTTCTGTTTGGGCAAAAAAATTGGAAAGCAAGATGCGGTGATGTTCGCCGAGAGGATTGTGGCTTTCGATGGGCGCGAGGAAATCGCAGGGGATGAACTTGGTGCCCTGATGGATCAATTGATAGAAGGCATGCTGGCCATTGGTGCCCGGCTCGCCCCAGATCACCGGACCTGTGGAATAATCCACGACCTCGCCGTCGCGGCTGACGCGCTTGCCGTTGCTTTCCATGTCTCCCTGCTGGAAATAGGCGGGGAAACGATGCATATATTGATCATAGGGAAGAATGGCATGAGTCTGCGCGCCGAAGAAATTGTTGTACCAAATTCCCAGCAGCCCCATGATCACCGGCAGATTTTCCTCGAAAGGCGCGCTGCGGAAGTGGTTGTCCATATCATGGGCGCCGGCCAGCATTGCTTCGAAATTGTCCATGCCGATGGCAAGCACGATGGGCAGACCGATGGCGCTCCACAGGGAATAACGCCCGCCCACCCAATCCCAAAACTCAAACATATTCTTGGTGTCGATACCGAAGGCGGCCACTTCCTTGGCGTTGGTGGACAGGGCCACGAAATGCTTGGCGACGGCCGCCTGATCGCGAGCCTGCTCTAAAAACCAGGCGCGCGCCGTGCGGGCGTTGACAACGGTCTCCTGAGTGGTAAAGGTCTTGGAGGCGATCACGAACAAGGTCGTCTCGGGATCGACGCGGTTTAAAGTCTCGGCGATGTGAGTGCCGTCGATGTTGGACACGAAGTGCGGCCGCAATCCGCCGGCGCCATACGGTTTGAGCGCCTCGGTAGCCATCACCGGCCCGAGATCCGAGCCGCCGATGCCGATGTTCACCACATCCGTGAAGCGCTTGCCGGTGTAACCCCGGCAATCCCCGCCGCGCACTTGCGCGCTGAAGCGGCGCATCTGCTCCAGCACCGCATTCACCTTGGGCATCACATCGGCGCCGTCGGCATAGATAGGACGATTGGAGCGATTGCGCAGGGCCACGTGCAACACTGCCCGCCCCTCGGTGACATTGATCTTCTCGCCCGAGAACATCCTGTCTCGCCATTCGCCCAGGCGCGCCTGCCGCGCCAGACCCATCAGCAAGGCCATGGTCTCGTCGGTGATGATGTTCTTGGAGTAATCGAGCAACAGGTCGTTGTAGGTGAGTGAGAATTTAACGAAGCGCTGCGGGTCGTCCGCGAACAAATCCCTCATCCGGATTTGGCGCATCGTCTTATAATGAGATTGAAGCGCCTGCCAGGCGGCGGATTGGGTCAAGGCGGACATCCCTGTTCCTCTTAAATCGTTAAACTATCGGCTGTCGGCGTTCAACTCATAGCTGATAACTGAATGCTGACGGCCCAAATCAATACGCCTCTAAATCCTCGCCTTTGATATCGAGGGAGTGGCGCCAGAATTGGTCTTCCCGCTCGAACAAACGATAGGTGCCGCGCGGTCCCCACGTGCCCGCCGCGTAGGTATTGATGAAATCCCGCTCCATCGACCACACCTTGACGATGGGGTCCACCACCCGCCACGCCCACTCCACTTCATCGTAGCGTAAAAACAAGGTACGGTCGCCCTCGATCACATCGAGCAACAAATCCCCGTAGGCGTCGAACTCCGACTCGCCTTCGTGGCGATAACTGGCGTCCAGACTGGTGGTGCGCGTTTTCATCTCCAAACCCGGCACTTTCACCTGCAGCTCCAGGCGCAGGCATTCTTTGGGTTGTATGCCCAATAATAACCAATTGGGTTTGATTTGGTCCAAATGGGTATTGCGGAACAAATGCTGGGGCGGATGTTTGAAGCGAATATTGATGGCCGAGGCGCTCTCTATCATGCGTTTGCCGGTGCGCAGATAAAAAGGCACCCCCTTCCAGCGCCAGTTATCCACGTATAATTTCAGCGCCGCGTAGGTCTCGGTGGTGCTGCGCGGATCCACCCCTTCCTCCTCCAAGTAGCCGCGCACGCTCTTTCCGCCGATGGAACCGGCGGTGTACTGCGCGCGGAAGGCGTGGGCATGAACGGCATTTTGCGGGATGGGCCGGATGGATTTCAGCACCTTCACCTTTTCATCGCGCAAGGATTCGGCGTCCATCATGGCCGGCGGCTCCATGGCGACCAGGGTGAGCAGTTGCATCAAATGGCTCTGGATCATGTCGCGCAAAGCCCCCGCGCCCTCGTAATAATCGGCGCGATCTTCGATGCCCAGGGTCTCGGAATGGGTGATCTGCACATGATCGATGTACTGGCGGTTCCACCACGGCTCCAACATGATGTTGGCGAAGCGGAACACCAAGACATTTTGCACCGTGCCTTTGCCCAGATAGTGATCGATGCGGTAGATCTGACTCTCTCTGAGATATTTATGCATCCCCTGTTGCAGTGCCTGCGCGCTCAATAAGTCATAGCCGAAGGGCTTTTCGATCACCACCCGGCGCCAGCCGTTCTGCTCGCCAAGCAACCCCGCCTTGCCCAAGCGGTCAATGGATTCGCCGAAATCGCTGGGGCGAATCGCCATGTAGAAAATGATATTGGTGGGGAAACGGGGGTCGTCGATCAGGGTGGTTTTCAATCGCTCCACCGAATCGCCGTCGTGCAAATCGCCTTGCAGGTAATGAAGCCGCTCCTTGAATCGCTCGAAGGTCTGGTTATTGAATGTCTCGCCGTACTTCTCGCGAAACATGGCGCCCACTTCATCCAACCACTGTTGCCGCTCCCAAGGCCGGCGCCCGAACGCCACGATCACCATCTTCTCGGGAAGACGGCCCATCTCTTCCAATTGAAACAAGGACGGCATGAGTTTGCGCCGGGCAAGATTGCCGGTCGCACCAAATATCACCAAAGTGCAGGGCTGCATCAATGTTCTCCTGACTTCTTCACGGCATGACCGCCGAAGGCGTTGCGCATCATGGAGAGTAAACGATAAGGATAGCCTTCCTTGTCCTGACTGGTGAAGCGCATCTGCAAGGCCAGGGTCAACACCGGGGTCGGCACTCCTTGGGCGATGGATTCTTCCACGGTCCAACGCCCCTCGCCCGAGTCCGCCACGTAGGGCGCGACGTCTTCAAGCTTCTGATCATGCTTGAGCGCCTCCGCCGACAAATCCAGCAGCCAACTGCGCACCACCGAACTGTGGCGCCATAATTCCGCGATTTGCGCGAGATCGAGATTGAATTCCTTCTTGCCGCGCAACAAGGCAAAGCCCTCGGCAAAGGCCTGCATCATGCCGTACTCGATGCCGTTGTGAATCATCTTGGTGAAATGGCCCGCCCCCACCGGGCCGACATGGGCCCAACCGCGATCCGGCGCCGGCGCCAGCACCTTGAGCGCGGGGATGACCTCTGCGACGACCTCGCTGGCGCCGCCCACCATTAGACAATAACCGTTGGCGAGACCCCACACGCCGCCGGAGGTGCCGGCGTCCATGAAACCGATGCCGTGCTCCGCGCACAAATTGCCGCGGCGCACGCTCTCGTGATAATTGGAATTGCCGCCGTCGACGATGATGTCACCCCTAACCAGCATCGGAAGCAACTCGCGGACGGCGTGTTCGGTGGCCTCGCCCGCGGGCAGCATCATCCAGATCACCCGCGGTGAACTAAGTTCACCTACAATCTCCGACAAGGAAGCGGCCGGGATCAGACCTTCTTCCTCGGCCAAAGTCGTTACGATCTCCGGCGAACGGTTATACCCCACCACTTCGATGCCGCCCCGGCAGAGGCGCCGGGCCATGTTGCCGCCCATCTTCCCTAATCCCACCATCGCCATACGCATAGCTATTCCTTTCTCCTTGCGTCGCTTGCTACTGCCCGCGGCCTGTCCCGAATGCTTTTTATATCGCCACCGGCGGAACAGGTCTTTAATCCACTCCTTATAATTGTATGCCTTATGATAAGGTAGCGGGCATTGTCCATTGATGTTAGACAGCATCCCGTCGCCTTGTTGCAAGGAAGAACTCGTGTCACAAAAAAAATCGCCTCACATAAAAACCCGAAAAATCCTATTCGTCACCAGCGAGGCGCATCCCCTGATCAAAACCGGCGGGCTGGGAGACGTTTCCGGGGCCCTGCCCATCGCCCTCAAAGAACTCGACCAAGACATCCGTATCATCCTGCCCGCGTACCGCGATGCCAAGTCGCGCATCGGCCCAATGAAGGTAACAAGTCTGGACATAGCGCAAGAACCCTACACGGCGCGTCTGCTGCAAACGTATCTGCCGAACACCAAGATCCCGGTGTGGCTGGTGGATTCCCCTCCGCACTTCGATCGCGGCGGCAATCCCTACATCGGACCGGACGGCCATGACTGGCCGGACAACGCGGCCCGTTTCGCGACCTTCGCCCGAGTCGCCGCGGCGGTGGCGCTCAACCAAGCGGGCCTTGATTGGCAACCCGACGTCGTCCACTGCAATGACTGGCAAAGCGGCTTGGTGCCGGCGCTGCTCTCCACGGCTACCTCGCGACCCGCCACGGTGTTCACCATCCATAATCTGGCCTATCAGGGATTGTTCCCCGCCGACCAATTCCAGCGGCTTGGATTGCCGGAGGCGTTATGGGGCATGGACGGCTTGGAATTCTACGGACAGCTTTCCTATATCAAGGGCGGGCTGAAGTATGCGGACGCGTTAAGCACCGTCAGTCCCACCTACGCCAAGGAGATTTGCACGCCGGAAATGGGTTCCGGCTTGGACGGTGTGCTGCGCAGCCGCGCCGATCGCCTGGTAGGTATCCTCAACGGCGCGGATTACAACGAATGGGATCCCCGGCATGATACTTATCTGTCCCACCACTACAGCCTCGATGCCCCGCAAGGCAAGGCCGGCAACAAGTCGGCCTTGCAGCGAGAGCTGGGTTTGCAGCGCGATCCCAGGGTACCGCTCATCGGTTTCATCGGCCGGTTGGTGGAACAAAAAGGCGTGGACCTGCTGATGGCGGTATTGGGAAATCTCCTGCAACAGACAACGCAAATAGTCATCTTGGGTTCGGGCAACAAGGATTTTGAAAAGGCCTTGACCACCTTGGCGGCTCACTACCCGCGTCGCTGTCATGTCAGGATCGGCTTCAACGAGACCTTGGCCCATCGCATCGAGGCCGCGGCGGATATATTTGTCATGCCGTCTCGCTATGAGCCTTGCGGCCTCAACCAACTCTATAGTTTGCGTTACGGCACCCCTCCCGTGGTACGCCGCACCGGCGGCCTCGCCGACACCGTGGTCGACATCAGCGCCGGTTTGGACGTCGCCACCGGTTTCGTCTTCGACGACCCCTCGCCGGCGGCCTTGTTGAATGCCGTCCAGCGGGCCGTGACCCTTTATAATGACAATCCTCAAGCCTGGCTTAAGCTCATGCGCAACGGTATGGCCTGCGACTACGGCTGGCCGCGCAGCGCCAAAGCCTACCTGGAACTCTACCGGCAGGCGCTTGATCACCGGGGGCAGGCAAACTCCCATAAGGCTGTATAATAGTCGCCTTTGTGCGCGGGAGCCGCGCCATCCGGCCATGGCCCTGACGTATTCAATACAGTGAAGCACCATGAGTGACAAACAACTGCGCGCCCGCGTCAAGCTGTTGGGAAAATTATTGGGCAACGTCCTCCGCGCCCAAGCGGGCGGCCATGTCTTGACAGCCGTGGAAACCTTGCGCAAGGGCTACATCAGCCTGCAAGAGGGAGAAAACCCCCGCAAGCGCGCCCGCCTCACCAAACTGGTGAGCAAACTCGACCCGGATACGCTCACCCATGTGGTGCGCGCATTCAGCACGTATTTCAGCTTGGTGAATCTGGCCGAAGAAACCCATCAATACCAACTGCGCATTACGCAAATTCGCGCCGGCGGCCCGCTGTGGGTGGGATCCTTCGACCATACCTTGCGGCAATTCCACGCCCAAGGCATCGGCGCGGAACAATTGCAGGCGTTATTGAATCAATTGGTCTACATGCCGGTATTCACCGCCCACCCCACCGAGGCCAAGCGCCGCACCATCCTGGAGGCGCTGCGCCGCGTCTTCGTCACCAGCGAGGAATTGGATGATCCGCGCATCGGCGAGGAAGAGGAGACGGAGATCATCCGCCGCCTGGAAAGCGAGATTCAAATCCTGTGGAAGACCGACGAAGTGCGCGCCAAGCGTCCCCAGGTGCGCGACGAAATCCGCAACGGTCTTTTCTATTTTCAGGAAAGCTTATTCGACGCCGTACCGCGCCTGTATCGCGGTTTGGAGAAAGGCATCAAGCGCATCTACGGCGCAGATCAAGGCGCCGCCGCGATCACCGTCCCCAGTTTCCTGCGTTTCGGCTCGTGGATCGGCGGCGACCGCGACGGCAACCCCTTCGTCACGCCGGATATCACTATATTGGCGCTACGCCTGCAAACGCGCGCCGCGGTCTTGGCCTACCTCAACCGCGTCATACGCTTGAGCCATATCCTCACGCACTCCAGCCTTTTGTGCCGGCCATCGGACGAATTCATGCAGAGCCTGCGCCGCGACGAGACATTTTGCGCCATGGCATTTCAAGACAATCCCGATCGTTTCGGCAACGAACCCTATCGGCGCAAGCTCTACATCATGCGTTACCGCCTGGAACGCAACCTGATCAACATCAAGGCGCGTCTTGAAGTCAAGGCGCGCGACCTGGAGGAAGATCAATACGACTCCGCCAAGGAGTTGCTGAATGATCTTTACCTAATCCGCGACTCGTTGATCAGCCATGGCGACGCCGATACCGCCGGCCGCGAGTTACAGGACTTGATCCGCCTGGTGGAGACCTTTGGGTTCTTTCTGGTATACCTCGATATCCGTCAGGAATCGGGGCGCCACACCCTGGCCGTCGCCGAGATGCTCTCCCACCTTCCCGGCAAGCGCGTCAATTATTTCTCCTTGGATGAAACCGCGCGGCTGGCCTTATTGAGCGAGATCATCTCACAAACCGAAACTCTCGACATCGACCGCAACGTTCTGACTCCCGAAACCCGCGAGACCTTGGAAGTCTTCGACGTCATGAAAAATATGCGCGAGGAAATCAGTCCCGAGTGCTTCGGTCATTACGTCATTTCCATGACACACAATGCCAGCCACGTCATGGAGGTCATGTTGCTGGCGCGCTTCTGCGGATTGGTGGGGCGGCACAACCGTCGCTGGTTCTGCCATCTGCGGGCGAGCCCCTTGTTCGAGACCATCGACGACCTGAACCGCATTGAAGAAGTGCTGTCCATGCTCTTGGACAATCCCGTCTATGCGGCCTTGCTTTCCGCCTCCGGCAACCAACAGGAAGTCATGCTGGGGTATTCCGACTCCTGCAAGGACGGTGGAATCCTCGCCTCTTCGTGGAAACTTTACGAAGCACAGGAAAAGATTATCGCCGTCACCGCGGCGCGCAAGGTACGGTGCCGGCTCTTTCACGGCCGCGGCGGCACCGTCGGACGCGGCGGCGGGCCTACCCACGAGTCCATCCTGTCGCAACCGCCCGGCACCGTGCAGGGACAAATTAAATTCACCGAACAAGGCGAGGTGCTGTCTTATAAATACAGCAACTGTGAAACCGCGGTCTACGAACTTACCATGGGCATCACCGGCCTGATGCAGGCCAGCCGCAGCCTGATTACTCCTGCGACGGCGGCGAGAAATGATTATCTGGCCATCATGGACCAACTGGCGGCCGACGGCGAACGCGCCTATCGCGCCCTCACCGACCACACGCCCGGGCTGCTGGATTTTTTCTACGAAGCGACCCCGGTCAGTGAGTTCGGTTTATTGAACATCGGCTCCCGTCCCACTCATCGCAATAAACAAAGCCGTTCCAAATCTTCCATCCGCGCCATTCCCTGGGTATTCGGCTGGGCGCAATCGCGCTATACCTTGCCCGCCTGGTTCGGCATCGGCACCGCCTTGGAGCTATGGCGCCGCAACGAGCCGGATCGCTTGGCGAAGTTGCAGCAAATGTACCGGGATTGGCCGTTCTTCCGCGCCCTGCTCAGCAATACCCAGATGGCCTTGTTCAAGGCCAACATGAACATCGCCCAACAGTACGCGGCGTTGAGCGGCGATCCGCTCGTCGCGCAGCAGGTATTCACGATCATTCGCGACGAATACCAGCGCACTATCACGCAGATCCTCAACGTGGTCGGCGCGCAACGTCTGATCGAAGAAAATCCCGACCTCGCCCTCTCGCTGACGCGGCGTAACCCGTACTTGGACCCGCTCAATTACATCCAAATCACCCTATTGGAACGTTCCCGAGACAGCGGCTTGGACGAAGCGGCACGACAGGTGTGGCTGGACCCCTTATTACGCTCCATCAACGCCATCGCGGCGGGTATGCGCAATACCGGATAAGCCTTTAGGCTGCCAAGCCGCGTTCGCGGCAACATGACCTATAAATCTTTTCGCTGACGGCTGATAGCTGACCGCTAACAGCTTATCTCACGCCACCTGCACCGGAATGGCGCTGCTCACCCGGGCGATGCGGTTATGCTCGTCGAGATAGACGAGGGTCGGTTTGAAATTGGCCAACTCATGTTGATTGAGCGCGGCGTAGGTACAGATGATCACCCGGTCGCCCGGTCTGGCTTTATGGGCCGCCGCGCCGTTCACGGAGATGATGCCTGAACCGTCCCGGGCGCGAATCGCATAGGTGGTGAAGCGCTCGCCGTTGGTTATGTTGTAGATCTGGATCTGTTCATACTCGCGGATAATCGCGGCGTCCAACAATGCTCCATCGATGGCGCAGGAACCATCGTATTCCAGCTCCGAATGGGTCACCCGGGCGTGGTGCAGCTTGGATTTGAGCATGGTGTATTGCATGAAGCAACTTCCTTTGCAAGCAAGTAAAACCTAACACTCCTCAAAAACATTATGAGGGTTTATGCCTGATCCTTCAATGTCGCGGGCAGATTATCAATGAGGCGGGTATCGCCCAACCAGGCAGCCGCCAAGATTATCAGTCGGGAATCAGCCGTTTGAGGCGCGCCCAGATCATCAGCGCGGCGGATGGCCACATAGTCGGGACGAAAACCGCTCTCCCGCAATATGGCGGCCCCCTGCGCCGCAAGACTCTCATAATCCCGTGCCCGCTCCATGAGACGTTCGCGCAGCCATTGCAGGGTTTGATATAACGCCGGCGCACGCGCCCGCTCGTCGGAAGAAAGATAGCCGTTGCGAGAACTCATCGCCAGCCCATCATTCTCTCGCACCGTCGGTACGCCGATAATTTCAATCGGCATGCACAGGTCGGCCGCCATGCGCCGCACTACCAATAACTGCTGATAATCCTTTTCGCCGAAAACCGCCACATGCGGGCGCACCGCATTAAAAAATTTCGCCACGACGGTGGCGACCCCGGTGAAGTGTCCGGGACGGGACGCGCCGCATAAGATGTCGGACAACCCGGGCACCTCCACCCGGACGGTGTCATCGATGCCGCGGGGGTAGATCTCCCCGACTTCGGGAACAAACAGCAGGTGCACACCGGTTTCCGCGAGCTTGAGACTGTCTTGCTTCACGGTGCGCGGATAAGAGGCGAAATCTTCTTGCGGCCCAAATTGCATGGGGTTGACAAAAATACTCACCACCACGCGGTCCGCGGCGCGGCAGGCCCGGTTCACCAATTGGAGATGGCCTTCGTGCAAGTTCCCCATAGTGGGCACAAAGGCGACGCGTTCGCGCCGGCCACGCCACTGATCTACGGTAGCGCGAAGCTGAGCGATGGAGTGGACGGTTTGCATCAGTTAAAACAGTGTTGCGGCGCGGGAAACGCACCGCTTTTCACCGCCTCGATATAACTTGCCACGGCGGCCCTGATATGGGGTTGTCCCGTCATAAAATCACGGGCGAACTTGGGCCGTTTGCCGGAAGTAATACCCAGCATATCATACAGCACCAGCACCTGGCCGTCGCAGGAGGGTCCCGCGCCGATACCGATGACAGGTATCTCCACAGCTTGCGTGATCTCGGCGGCTAGTCCTACGGGAATGCTTTCCAACAGCAACACATCGGCTCCCGCCTCTTGCAGAGACTTGGCATCCTGCAACATGGCGTGAGCCGCCGCTGCATCCCGTCCTTGCACTCGATACCCGCCCAGGCGATGTACGGACTGCGGCTGCAAGCCGAGGTGGGCACATACTGGGATGCCGCGCGCGGTCAACTGCCGCACGGTTTCCGCCTGAATCGCCCCTCCTTCCAGCTTCACCATATGCGCGCCCCCTTCCTGCATCAAGCGCGCGGCATTCACCACGGCCTGCTGCGGCGTGGCATAACTCATGAACGGCATATCGACCATCAAAAGCGCACGCCGCCGGCCGCGCGCCACCGCCGCGCTGTGATATACCATATCATCCATGGTGACCGGCACCGTGCTGTCGCGACCCTGAATCACCATTCCCAGGGAATCCCCCACCAACAAGACCTCTACTCCGGCCTCATCCAGCAAAGCGGCAAAGCTGGCGTCATACGCCGTGAGACACACGATCTTTTCCCGTGCACGTTTCAGGTTGCGCAGGGTGATCACGGTCACCGGCGCAACGGCGGAGGATTGGGAAATAGCCGTAGTCATGCCAAAATTTCAGCGGGGAGAGGATTAAAATAATGCCGGCCGCTGCGCGTAAGGCGGATATGATCCACCAGTTGCTGGTAATCCAGGTCGTTGCTCACCCAATCGATGACGGTAGCGTTGACGATCAGCAGCGGCGACTGGTCGTAGTGATAAAAGAAATCCGCATAGGCATCGGCGAGGCGTTGCAAATAGGCGGATTCCATCCACCGCTCATAAGGTACTCCGCGTTTCCTGACCCGTTCTATCAACACCTCGATCGGCGCCTGCAGATAGATCACCAGATCGGGGGCCGGGGGCGACAAATCCAGGTGGCGATAGACCTGTTCATACAAACGCAGTTCATCGTCATCCAAGGTCAACTGGGCGAAGAGCGGGTCCTTCTCCAGTAAAAAGTCGCTGACCACTTTGGGCAGGAACAGATCTCTCTGGCGCAAAGATTGTAATTGCTGCACGCGCTGAAACAGGAACGACAGCTGGGTGGGCAAGGCCATAGGGCGGGGATTCTGGTAATAGCGCTCAAGAAAGGGGTTTTCCTCGGCCCGCTCCAGGAGCAACTCACTGCCGAAGGTTTCCGCCAAACGCCGCGCCAGGCTGGTCTTGCCAACCCCGATCGGACCTTCGACGATGATATAACTCGGCGCGCCGCTCAGTGTCATACAGCCGCGGGCACAGCCTGCAATCCCAGGCTGGAGCACCGCTCCAACAAGGTCTGTAGGCTTCCCGCACCGGGAATATGTAATTGCGGGGCGATCTCATGGAGGGGATATAGTACAAAGTTGCGTTCCGGCAAGCCCGGGTGCGGCACAGTCAAGACATCGCCTGCCATTTGGCTATTGCCGTACAACAACAAGTCCAGGTCCAAGGTACGCGGCACCCAGCGCTCAGCCCCTCGCACCCGTCCATGCAGTCCCTCTATCAAGTGCAATTCCTTCAATAATTCGGGAGCCGTGAGCCGTGTATCCACCGCGGCGACGGCATTTAAATAATCGGGTTGCGGCATCGAGCCCAGGGGCTTACTCCAATATAAGGAAGAATAGGCCACGCAACAGGTTCCGGGAATGTCATCCAAGGCCGCCAAGGCACTGCGCAGCTGTGCCCTAGGATCATTAAGATTGCTGCCTAACCCCACATAGGCCCGTACCAGACTCGAGTTCATAGCGCACCTCTTTACTGCAATATCGCTTTTTACCCAGGCAGCCCCCTATTCAGGTGTTTTGCTGGTAACCGCCTTCCCCTTGGACCGTCGTGTACGCCGTTTCTTGCCCTTTATTCCCCCGGCGCGAACGCGCTTCAGCCTCTCATTTTCATCCAAGCCCTGAAACTCTGTCCACCATTGGCATAATTCCCTTATATCTTCTCCGGCTTCTTGACGCAACAACATGAAGTCATACGCGGCGCGAAATCGCGGATGTTCCAACAACCTGAGGGGGCGCAAACCCGTAATCCGCTTCAGGCGGGCTTGCAAGGTCCAAATCTCGCGCATGGGGACGGCGAAGCGCTTCGGAAGCGAGGTATGAGCCAATTGCTGGCTCTCAACGGTTTGGGCCGCTTCTTGCAATGCTTGAATCTCACCCATTCCCGACGCCTCCAGCTTCGCTATGGCCTGACGTAACGGTTCCCACAATAATGCGGCATAGAGAAAGGCCGGCGTCACCGGTTTACCTTCGGTAATGCGGCTATCCGTGTTTTGAAGCGCGCGTATCAACAAGGTATGGGGAAACCCCTCTTGTTCCTCGGAAAGACAGGCCTCGGTCTGGGGAAACAAGTACGCAAACAAACCGTAGTGACGAAGCAGCTCAAAGCTCTGTACCGCGCAACCGCCCAAAAATAGCTTGAGGATTTCATCGAAGAGGCGGGCGGGGGGAATGTCCGCCAACAAATGACCCAATTCGAAGATGGGTGACTCGCTCTCAGGGTCGATACGAAATCCCAGCTTAGCCGCAAAACGCACTGCGCGCAGCATGCGTACCGGATCCTCGCGGTAACGCTGTTGAGGTTGGCCCATCAGCCGCAACATGCCACTCCGCAGGTCAGCCATGCCCCCGGCAAAATCCACAACGGAAAAATCCTGGATGTTGTAATAAAGGGCATTGACGGTAAAATCGCGGCGCCAGGCATCTTCTTCGAGGGTACCGTACACGTTATCGCGGAGGATGCGTCCGGCCTCCGTGCGCGCCTCTTCATCGCTGGCACCGTCGCCCTGGGCGCGAAACGTCGCTACTTCGATAATCTCGTTATCAAAGCGCACATGGGCAAGGCGGAAACGCCGTCCGATCAGCAAACAATTTCGGAAAAGTTTTTTCACCTCTTCGGGCCGGGCGTTGGTTGCGATATCGAAGTCCTTGGGCTCGCGTCCCAGCAACATGTCGCGCACACCACCGCCCACTAAATAGCCGTCGTAGCCGGCGCCCTTGAGCCGATACAACACCTTGAGGGCGTTGGGGCTGATATTGGCTCGTGAGATCGCGTGTTCGGAGCGAGGAATGATGCGCGGTTGCGTATTAATTGTGCGGCCTTTGAACGCTGTAAATAACGATTTCCAGATAATAACTTGTCTGCCGACAGTCGCACGTATATTATCTTCTTTTCACACAGCCCTCAATGAAACCCACGCTCCCTTCGTCTAGTGGCCTAGGACGTTGCCCTCTCACGGCGAAAACAGGGGTTCGAGTCCCCTAGGGAGCGCCATTTTAACCCAGCGTCGACGCTTTTCCGGGAGTCAAGCCGTCCATAGCCCCCGCCGATAACCTCAATAAGCCCTGTACCTCCACATTGTCGCGAGGTGAGATCATGCAAATAACTTCCGCAATGAGCAACGCGCTCCAAGGAATTCAGAAGGGACTCGCCGGAGTAGACAAGAACGCGGCGCAAATCGCCGGAGCCGATAATTTTAAATCTGATAACCCCGCCAGCTCGGCCCAAGCACTGGTGGAGCTGCAAAACAATCGGATGCAGGTCGAAGTCTCCGCCAAGGCCATGAAGAGCGTTAACGAGGCCATCGGCAGCCTCCTCGACGTGGTGGCTTAAGGAACCCCCCTTCTCGCCAGCCGCCGCGGTATCCAAAATTACCTCGAGTTTGACTCCGCATCGTACTGCGATCGGCAACCACCGATCCTTACGGCTTAACCGCTGCTTTCTCATCCTGCTATCCTAGTCAATCAGCTCAAACTCTCTGAACCTAATCTTGCTAGGCCAGTCTCAAGATTTATGCCTGGAGGTCAAATGGAGAACCATTCTCGCCGCGGCTGGGCAATCCCGGCGCTTACTCTTTTCTTTCTAACACTGATTCTTTCGGGATGCGGAGGCGGCGGCAGCGGGGGCGGCACCGTTACGTCTGGGACAAGTTGCAATAATGGTAGCGCTACCTACACTCCACTAACTGCTCCGGTAACCGCCATCGCCGCAGCCAATCGCCTCTCCTTTGCCGTAAAGGGCGACGGAACGCTGTGGGCGTGGGGATATAGCAGCAAAGGACAATTGGGCGACGGGACAACGGCCAATTCCGTGAGTCCGGTAAAGATAGGCAGTGGGTTCAGTACTGTCTCGGCCGGGGTGGGACATTCGCTCGCCTTGCAAAGTAACGGGGACCTGTGGGCCTGGGGCGATAATACCTACGGACAACTGGGGGACGGCACCACGACCGCCAGCAACGTTCCCAAACTAATCGGCAGCAACTACAGCGCAATCTCCGCCGGATATAATTTTTCGCTGGGTTTGATGAGCGATGGAACCTTGTGGGCCTGGGGCAACAACCAAGTCAACCAACTGGGCGACGGAACGACCACCAACAGCTTTGTCCCCAAACCAATCGGCAGCAATTTTTCCGCGATCTCCGCAGGCGCCACCCATGCGCTTGCACTAAAGAATGACGGGACGCTGTGGGCCTGGGGCGCCAATACATACGGCCAACTGGGAGACGGGTGCTATGTGGACATAGCTACGAATACTCCCGTGTGTCCCGCCAGAAACAATACGACCGCCAATAGCAGCGTTCCCGAGCAAATCATCGACAGCGGAGTTACCGCCATCGCTGCCGGTTATCAATATTCCCTGGCGACAAAGAGCGACGGAAGCCTGTGGGCCTGGGGCAACAATACCTGGTTTGATCTGGGCGACGGCACTGCAGTGCACAAATATGTCCCGACGAAGATCAACGACGGTGGGTTTAACGCGGTCTCGGCTTCCAAATACAGCATTCTTGGCAACTTCTTCTACTATCATTCACTGGCATTGAAGAGTGACCAAACCCTATGGTCATGGGGCGATAATACCTTTGGACAACTGGGGAACGGCACCCTGACAACGGGTAAAGTCCCCACGCAGATCCCCAATATCAGCGGATTTATCGCCATAGCCGCCGGTGAAGACGATCATTCCCTGGCCATCAAGAACGACGGCTCTTTGTGGGCCTGGGGTTCGAATTTATGCGGAGAACTGGGGGACGGCACAACAACGAACAGCAAAATCCCAATCCAAGTTAGCAAGTAGAACAATTCAAAGTCGTTTAACGCCCGCCCCGCTACGCGCCTTCGTCAAGACGCGCCCCGCGCCGCCCTTCGGTCACATCGACAAAATAGAGCACGACCGCCCCGATGACGAATAGCGCCACCACCGCCAGCAAGGACAAGCGCGGCTTGCCGGTGAGCACGCCCACTATGCCCATCAACACCGGCCCCAACACCGTGGCGAATTTTCCCAGCATATTGTAGAAACCGAAAAACTCCCCCGACTTATCCGCCGGGATCATGCTCGCGTATAGCGAGCGGCTCAGCGATTGGATGCCGCCCTGCACCAAACCGATGATGACAGCCAAGACATAAAACTCGATGACCTTATTCATAGCCATCGCCCACAGGGTGATGCCGATGTACACGGCGATGGCGATGAACACGCTGGCCTTGGCGCCGAGCCGTTCGCCCAATTTGCCGAATACCAGCGCCGCGGGAAATCCGACGATTTGGGTGATCAATAGCGCGATGATCAAACTCTTCGAATCGAATCCCAAGGCCATGCCATAGTCCACCGCCATGCGGATGATGGTGTCCACCGCGTCGATGTAACACCAGTAGGCGATGAGAAACAGCCACACCGCGCGCAGGCGCCGGATATGGCGGAAGGTCGCCACCAGCTGTTGCCAGCCGCCTTTTATCATCTGCGTGA
>Ga0153915_10001537_pt1 | contig 21178 bp, 18 predicted proteins | sample Opewatmetagenome_2_FD_107003 | JGI IMG/M metagenome (GOLD analysis project Ga0153915, IMG submission 107003) | Freshwater wetland microbial communities from Ohio, USA - Open water 3 Core 3 Depth 3 metaG | ecosystem: Environmental > Aquatic > Freshwater > Wetlands | place: USA: Ohio, Lake Erie...
CGTAATGGATCTTTTTCCCCGTGACACTCGCGTCCGAATCCGAAGACACCTCATCAACGACTGTGCCGTTGACCCCTTTATTCCTGGCATTGAAAAGAAAAAAACCTAACGCAAAGAGCAGAAGCAATATTCCCGTTATCGGCAGATATTTTAATGGGTTTTTAGCCATTTGCAATAATTATACCAGAAGACGTATCAGCATGTAAAGATTTTTCCTCTGAGTGAGAGACTTATATGCGCGGCCAAGCTCCCTGCGCCTTAAGGATAAGTTCACATACCTCCCTGACAGCGCCATTTCCGCCATTTTTCTCCGTGATGTATCGGGCTGTTTCACGGACTTCTTTGACTGCGTCAGCAACCGCGACAGGAAGACCGACAATTTTTAATATCGGGATATCCGGCAGATCATCACCGATAAAACATGCCTGATCCTTTGTTAATTGCTTTTCTTCAAGCAATCTGATGCAGATGGACTTTTTATCTGCAATACCCTGGTATATCCTATTGATCCCCAGATCACGCGCCCTGTGTTCAACGGATTTGGACTGGCGACCTGTAATAATCGCTACATCAATGCCGGCATCCAACAGCAATCTGATCCCGTATCCGTCTTTTACGTTAAAAGATTTAGTTTCCTCACCCCGATCATTTATGCTGATCCGTCCATCGGTCAAGACCCCATCCACATCAAGGATAAGGATTTTTATCTCTCCCAGCATTTTAGTTAACATAGCAAAACCTTATGAACGGACTGACGAACATCACATGGCAAACTTGTCCGTTATTTTTCGCTTGATGCAGCAGCCATCTATGGATTAACAATCTATGAGGCCATTATCAAGGCATGTATCAGGTCCGGTGATTTACCAGATTATGGATCTCCTTTAAAAGGCCCAGTAAGGGTTTTACCTTGTCCAGAGGTAGAGAATTCGGTCCGTCACAGAGGGCAGAATCCGGGTCAGGATGGACCTCTAAAAAGACGCCATCAGCGCCTGCAGCAACTGCAGCCCTGGCCAGGTTTTCCACAAATTCCCTTTGTCCCCCTGAACATGTGCCGCTGCCGCCGGGGAGTTGGACGCTATGGGTCGCGTCAAATATGACCGGAAAGCCAAAGCCTTTCATAATCGGAATGGATCTGAAATCGACAACCAGATTATTATAACCGAAAAAGGAGCCCCTCTCGGTTAACAGGATATTTTTGTTTCCCGTGGATGTTACCTTGCGAACGGCCTGCTCCATTTCAGCCGGAGAAATAAACTGTCCCTTTTTAATGTTGATTGCCCTCCCGGTAGTAGCTGCTGCCAGGAGCAGGTCAGTCTGGCGGCAGAGAAAGGCGGGTATCTGTATTACATCAAGGATGTCAGCGGCTTTACGGACTTCATCAGTATTGTGTACATCAGATAATACTGAAAGGCCGGTTTTATCCTTTACATTTCGGATTATCTCAAGGCCGCTATCTATTCCGGGTCCGCGAAAGGATTCTATTGATGTTCTGTTTGCCTTATCATATGAGGTCTTGAATATGATGGGGATCTCCATTGTCTCGCTGGTCTCTTTTAAGAATTCAGCGACCATCATAGTTGTCTCGATATCCTCAATAACGCATGGGCCTGCAATGACAAAGAAGGGGTCTTTTTCGTTAATGGATAAATTTCCAATATGAACCGGGTAGCCCATTTTTACCTCTGATCTTCGATAGTGTAATTATTAAGAATAAAAATCATCGTTCACAAGCCATATGCTTATAGAATCATTTTTTAAAAGTCAAGAAAACTAAGAGATAACCATAGATACAAACTTTTTCTTGTCATATCCTTATATACCATTTAATATTACATATTCTTTCTATTACTGGAGGTAGTTTAAAGTGCCTAAAAAAAATATTACACGGACAATTCAAGAGATTAATGACAGGATCAAAAAAGGAACTGTGGTCGTCATTACTGCAGATGAGATGACGGATCTTGTGAAAAAAAAGGGGACGGCTAAGGCTGCGAAGGAGATAGACGTAGTAACAACAGGAACCTTTGCCCCCATGTGTTCTTCAGGGGCCTTTATCAACTTCGGACATTCAAAGCCAGGTACCAAGGCATCGAAGGCATGGTTAAACAATGTCCCCGCCTATGCTGGTCTGGCCGCGGTCGATATCTATATAGGAGCAACTGAGCCGACGGAGGATGATCCTTTAAATGGTGTTTATCCAGGCCAATTCAAGTATGGAGGAGGTCATGTCATACACGATCTTATCGCCGGTAAAAAAGTAACCTTAAGGGCTACTGCATACGGCACTGATTGTTACCCCAATAAGGAGATTGAAAAAAAGGTCGGACTGTCCGACCTGCCCTACGCTGTATTATTTAACCCTAGAAATGCCTATCAGAATTATAATTGCGCTGTTAATCTTACTTCAAGGACCATATACACCTATATGGGTGTCTTAAAGCCAAAGGGAGGCAATGCCAATTACTCGACTGCCGGACTTTTAAGCCCTCTGTTTAATGATCCATACTATCTCACCATCGGATTGGGAACGAGGATATTTCTTGGAGGTGCGCAAGGCTATGTTATAGGCCCTGGAACACAGCATAATCCCGGGACAGAGAGGGGAGAGACCGGTGTTCCTCTTACAGCCGCCGGCACACTTATGGTCATGGGAGATATGAAAGAGATGTCCCCTAAGTGGGTGGCAGGTGTAAGCATACTTGGTTATGGATGCTCACTGGCAGTAGGATTAGGATTGCCTATACCTATACTTAATGAGGAAATGGCTCGTTATACCGGAGTATCTGATGATGACCTGTTAGCCAGAGTAGTAGATTATGGAAATGATTATCCAAAAGGAGAGGTGAAAAGCCTTGGATATGTCAGTTATGCGGAGCTTAAGAGCGGTTCAATAAGGGTTAACGGCAAGGATATACCCTCTGTCCCGCTTTCATCACATGTCAGAGCACTCGAGATAGCGAATATTTTAAAGGGCTGGATTGAAAAAGGCGAGTTTTTATTGACCGAACCACAGGTCATGCTCCCTACAGTAAAAAGAAGTTGATAATAGCTCACGCCAACCTGCCCTATTGCAGTTTAATAATATCTTAGAAAGACAGATGCAATAAAAGTCACAAGTCATTCTTTTTTCTGAAAGGGAGATTCCGTGGCTTTTTTAATTGATATGTAATCACTAACAATGCCTTTTCCTCCGGAACCAGTACAGATGCTGCGATGAAGATTATCACTTGTTGAAAGACCTGTTGCATTCTCAGGAAAAGTATGTATCATGCAAGCCATTTTGAAATGCGGACCGTAAGTTTTATGTGACTATTGACATGGATCTGGCAGACATAGTGTTTACAGTCTAGTTTGGAAGGAGACGGATTATTATGGAGAGGATCCCCATAACAAGGGAAGGTCTTGAAAGATTAAAAAAGGAATTAGTTCATTTTAGACAAGTGGAAAGACCCCAGAATGTGAGGGCTATTGAAGAGGCTCGGGCGCACGGCGATCTCAGCGAAAACGCTGAATATCATGCCGCAAAGGAGAGGCAGTCTTTTATCGAAGGCAGGATTACCGAACTGGAAAGCGATATAGGCAAGGCCGAGGTAATAGTTGTCGATGATAGTCCCTCTGACAGGGTCGTGTTCGGAAAGACCGTCTTGATATACAACATCAGGACTGATGAAGAGATAAAATACCAAATACTCGGGCCCTATGAATCTGAACCGGAAAACGGCAAGATATCGGTTCATTCCCCACTTGGTCGGGCATTGATCGGAAAGGAAGTCGGGGATGAGATAAAGGTCAAGACCCCCGGAGGGATAGAAGAATTTGAGATACTCAAGATTGTTTAGCGCCCTTCAGTGGGAGGATGTCAATCTCAGAACAGCCATGGGTCAAAGAGAGATCCTCTGCATAGAAGGCGCAGCAGCGACAGGATTAATTGTGCAACGGGGAATCTGTCAGGAGAAGGTGAGAGCCTGATGAGGATATTTCTGCATGGCCTTGAGAGCAGCAATCAAGGCATAAAGGCCGTTTATTTCAGGGAACGGTTCCCTGAGATGGTAATCCCAAATTTTCAAGGTGATCTTCCTGAGAGGATGGAAAAGCTGAATTTAATACTCAAGGGAATCTCCGGGATAACCCTTGTGGGATCAAGCTTTGGGGGTCTCATGTCATCCATCTTTGCCATGGAAGGGGAGGATAGGGTGGATAGACTGATACTCCTTGCTCCGGCGCTCAATTTAATTGGTTTGAGCGGTTATAAAGCTAAAGAGATCTCATGCCCTGTATGCATATATCACGGTTCAAGCGATGATGTCATTCCCATAAAGCCGGTAAAAGATTTTGCTGAAAAATATTTCAGCAACCTTATATTCAACATAGTGGATGACGACCACTTCCTGCACAATACCTTTAAAACGATTGATTGGGCCATGCTTTTAGGAGGCGGAGAGGCAAGGTGTTCGAACAAGGAGTCATAAGACCCCCTAGTGAGGCATCAAGCCTGCTTGTCAGGGTTACACGCAACTGTCCCTGGAACAGGTGTCATATCTGTCCTGCCTATAAGGGGAAAAGGTTTTCAAGAAGATCAGTGGAGGAAGTAAAGAGAGATCTCGACATGATGGCGGAATATTATTCCTCAAATTCAGGGATGTTTACCGCGGCCTTTCTTCAGGATGCCGATTCCCTGATTCTGCCTGCTGATGAGCTGGTTGAGATAATATCTTATATCAGAAAAAGATTCCCAGGGATTGAAAGGATCACAACCTATGCTAGGGCAAAATCCATGAAAAGGAAAAGCCCCGCAGACTATTTGAATCTCAAAGAGGCAGGATTAACAAGGGTACACTCCGGCATGGAGAGCGGTTCGATGAATGTATTGAAGCTTATTCAAAAGGGCATCAACCCGGAGGACATCCTGATGGGAGGCATCAAGGTTAAGGAATCGGGGATTTCTCTTTCGGAATATATCATGCCTGGCGTGGGTGGAAGGAGATTCAGCAGGGAACATGCCCTGGAGACCGCTTCATTGTTAAATAAGATAAGACCGGATTTTATAAGAGTGCGCACCTTTGCAGCCCATCCCATGTCCCCGATTCAGAAGATGATTGAGGAGGGTTCCTTTGAACCGATGACCGATGAAGAAGTTGTTCGTGAGATACGTTTATTGCTTGAGCATCTTACCGAGATGCCGTCATATTTTCGCTGCGGCGATTTCAGCCTCAACCTGCTGATGCAGGTTGACGGTCGTCTTGATACTGATAAAAAGGACATGATTGATGCGATTGACAAGTATCTTGCCATGACAAAAGAACAGAAACATGCCTATTCCCTCATCCAACGCACATACCCGGGCATGAAGGATCTTAATGTAGTGCAGGATGAGGGTATCATGGAGGTCATGAAGAAAGAAATTAAAAGGTTGGAAAATGGGGGAGGCACAGTAGATAATTATATTAGGATGTTGATGACATATCAATTACCCCAGCCCCAGGCACACTCATGGTCTTAAACCCCCTTTACGCAATTGCCGTTATAGATCTCTATTGCGCAAAGAGGGTTGAAAATGCCCTGGTCTGTATCTCAAACGGACAGAGAGATAAACGATATTATTCAGCCGGAAGATTTACGGACTGAGGCACACTGAATGAATATCCTATACCGTAAACGGTTTGAATAATTTTATTACCTGGCAGGTACTCATCAATCTTTTTCCGAAGATTTTTTATATGACTGTCGATTGTCCTGTCATATCCATCAAAATCATATCCCTGAATTTTGGAAACAAGATCGCTGCGTGTAAAAACACGACCAGGTCGTGATGCCAGAACTTTCAGTAATTCAAATTCATTCGGGGTCAATCGCAGATCGGCATCTCCTATTGTAGCTTTATGGCTGTCAGGGTTGATAGTAATAGGCCCTGCGATCAATTTTTCCTCAGCAGGTTCAGGATTGCTTCTGCGTAAAACCGCTTTGATCCGGGCTGCCACTTCCCTGGGGCTGAAGGGTTTGCAGATATAGTCGTCAGCCCCCAACTCCAAGCCGAGCAAACGGTCTATTTCTTCCACTTTTGCTGTAAGTATAAGGATCGGCACTTTGGAAAAAGACCGGATCTCACGACAAATTGTCATTCCATCTTTCCCTGGAAGCATGAGATCCAGCAGTATTGCATCCGGAGGATTAAGTCGTACCTCAGAAATGACAGTATCGCCTCTCTTTTGTATTGAAACATTGAAATTCGCCTGCTCAAGATAATCACTTAAGAGCTCGGCAATTTTTTTATCATCTTCAACAATTAATATTTTTAGTTTTCCCATATGTTTTAATTCCTTTTCATTAATCTTATTATTAGTTTGTATGTTCTAACGGCAGTGTTATTTCGATCTTTAACCCTCCTTCACCACCATTCAGGGCTTGTATCTTGCCATTGTGTAATTCAACTATCGATTTACATATCGCCAATCCCAGGCCACTCCCTCCAGTCAGGCGGCTGCGCGAGGAATCCGTCCTGTATAAACGTTCAAATAACCTGGAAAGTGATTCATCCGGGACACCGGGGCCGGTATCTTCAAAGATTAAAATTATTTTATCTTTAGTATGAGTCTGTCTAATGATCAGGCGTCCAGGTTTTTCAGTATGAATAAGGGCGTTTTCAATAAGATTTGAAAATAGTTGTATAAGCCGATGAGGGTCTCCCTGTATATGCAGGTCATCTGCGCCAGGTTCCAGCATGATCTCCATCGACATGCCGCTGCTCTCTATCCTGTTTTGAAAATGAGTTATGGCCTGAGTCAAAATATGTACAGGTTTCAAAGAGGCCATCTTCATGGAAATAGCCCCGGCCTCTGCGAGAGAAAGGGCATGAAGATCGTTAACGAGTTTTTCAAGGTGTTTTGCCTCATCACGGAGAGATGCCAATGACTTTTCATCTGGTTTTCGAATCCCGTCCTGAAGCGCCTCTATTTCACCGATCAATACGGAAAGAGGGGTGCGCAGTTCATGAGAGATATCGGAAAGCCATTGTTGTTGATTTTCTTCATAGTCTTCCATTTTTTTGGCCATGAAATTAAATCGTTCTGCAAGGTTTCCAAGTTCATCTGAAGACTTTACCTGGATTCGGACCCCGAAATTTCGTTGAGTCAGGGCCTTTGTTGCATCGGCCAAAAGTTTGATTGGTCTTAAGAGTTGTCTGGAAAAAATCAATGCGAATAAGGATGATGCCAGGAGAATAATGCCGCCGGTAATAAATATTATCATCGATTGCGTTTGCACATACTCCTGATCAAGAGAATCAGATTGTTTTTTGTTTGGTCTTAGTCCAATCCACCCCACGGCGCTGTTGTCTACAACAACAGGCAGCGTATCATATTCATTGATGGGGCCTTGATCGTTGCCCGCAATGCGATTCTTTTTAATGTCGAATAGAGTCAGACGCGGGCTTAAATTCAAGGGGTCCCATATAGGCATCGGAGGGACACGGTCCAGGCTGGGCGGCCTCATTATTATAGTGGGTTCGAGTGGCGATTTTCCCTCTTGAGAAGGTTTTATCAGATCGACCTTTGATGATCCTGATTTAAGCAATGAACCCCATAAATCGGGATTTTGAACCAGCAAGTCCCAGCCATGATTTTCGGAATAAAATTTAGAAACAGCATCGGCAAGGTATTCCAGCTTTTTCATCTCTTTTTGCTGGGCATATTTATCAAAGTACCTTTTTGAAATCTTTGTAGAGATTACGATCAATAATGAGCAGGTAATTGTTACCAATAAAAAGGTAATAAAAATTTTAATAGATAGATTGAACTTCATAATTTTAAATTTACTTAAATAGATTGATACAATTTGTCTTCACAGCAATATACCTGATTCGATTATAGTCGTAAAGACTATTTATGCATTTACAGAAATAATTTACTTTCTCCATAATATAATCATAATTATTCAATTGTGGAGCCCGCCTTGTAATATATCAGCCTTTATTTGCCTTTGTCAGAAGATCCTGTGACTTGCTATAGGGATGAATGGGTTGGCGAACCGCGCCGAAGCTCAGAGAGCGCAGGCGTGGCGACTTCGGCAGAATTCCGCACTATCCCGCCTCTTGCGGTGGGGAGCTTCACGTATATCTATAACATCCAGATATTATATTAGATTGTCTTAGCCTCGTCGATCAGCATAACCGGGATGTCGTCCTTGATCTCATATATAAGCCTGCAGTTTTCACAGATGAGGCCGTCTCCCTTATCGTTCAAATAGATTTCTCCTTTACATTTGGGACATGCAAGGATATCCAGTAATTCTTTGTTTAATGGCATAATATTATTCCTTAATAAATACAATTTTAACAGTAAAAATACCCAGACATCATTGTCTGTTATTACCCTTTTCCCCAATAGTCTCTCTGACAATATCAAAAAACCGTGTTCGTTCGGATAAAAGATCGAATCTAATGGTTAGATACGCAAGCGCAGGATCTCCGGGAATAACATTAACAAGTCTTGCCCAATCTTTTTCGGTAGTAATAATAAAATCCGCTCCTGTCTTCTCCTTCTCATCCATCAGGTCCCTGATCTCATCGTGATTGAAGTAATGGTGATCAGGGAAAGCCTTATAATATGTGATTTCAGCGCCCAGATTGATCAATGTATCCCTAAAAGATAAAGGTCGTGCAATACCTGCAAAAGCCACGACACGTTTCCCTATTAACAAAGACGGATCATGCCCTCCATCCCGGGATGTAAAAATAATCTTTTCAGGGATATGATTTCCCATGAAAAGAGATTTGCCCTGAAAAATTTTTTCCAAGCCATCTCTTATCTCAATTCCCTTGCCTGCTCCAGCCCTTGTCAGGATAATTACATCAGCCCTTGTTAATTCACCTAACGGTTCTCTCAGTGGTCCCCTCGGGAGCAGACGGCCATTGCCAAAAGGACTGGAGGCGTCAAGCAGCAGCAGGTTAAGGTCTCTTTTAAGTCTTAAGTGCTGGTAGCCGTCATCAAGGATGAAAAAGGAGGCACCGAATCGTTTTTGGGCCTCAAGCCCGGCATTGTATCTATTTTTTGATATTACTACAGCGGCTCCCTTAAGTCTTTTAGCTAAAAGATAAGGTTCGTCGCCTATCTCTTTCGGTCCCGCAAATATTTTTTCTCCATCTGACACTATTGATACTTTTTTTTTGTTTTGGCCGCCATAGCCCCTTGAAAGAATCGCCACTTTATATCCTTCACCCATCGCCCATTCCGCCATCATGCAGGTTGCAGGGGTTTTGCCTGTGCCTCCAGCCGTGAGATTGCCAATGCTGACCGTAAACCCGGGGAGAGACATCTTTTTTCTGTTTTTCATAATATTGGTTCGCAGCCTGGCTCCAAACCCATAGAAAAATGACAGCAGCGACAGAGGGAGGTATGATGCATGAAAAATTTTTTCTTCATGTATTCTAGACCAATCAGGCATCCTTGCTAATGTATCCTCCGATATGCTCTATAACACGATCCATGGCGCCGCTGTTTTTTAAGACATATTCTTTAGCCTTAAGCCCCATCCTTTTTGATAACTCTTTGTCAGAAAGAAGGATCTTCATTTTGGCAAAGAGCTCTTCTCTATCCTTAACTCTCCAACCTCCTCCTGTCTCTAAAAGGAATTCAGACATAAGTACGAAATTATGTGTATATACTCCAAAGAGGACAGGACAGCCAAAAAAGGCCGGCTCAAGCAGGTTATGTCCCCCGACAGGCACTAAGCTGCCGCCAACAAAACTTATGTCTGCAAGACCATAAATCCGTTCCAGTTCTCCTATAGTATCTAAAATTAAGACCTCATAGGATACTTGTCTTTCAAGGCTCAGACGACTCCTCAGCAGGGGATGCAGCCCTTTGTCCACGCTTAATACATGAATGTCTTCAGCCGCATAGGTTTTTCTGGGCGCGATGATAAGAACTAGTTCAGGGAAATAATCTTTCAGGCGTTTATATATGTCCAGAATTATCTCATCTTCACCCTCGTGTGTGCTACCTGCAACCCATATCATATTTTTTGACCGCAAATTCAGCATTTTTAACCAATGGATGCGCTCCTCAGTTTCCATTGGCCGCCAATCCCTGTCAAATTTAATGTTTCCAGTGTTTTTTATTTTTTCAGGTGGAAGGCCTATCTTGATCAATCTGTTTCTATCAATATCTGATTGCATCAGACACAGGTCAATCATATTCAAAACTCTTAAGGTAAAAAATCTGAATCTGTTATAGGACTTTAATGTGCGCGGTGAAATCCTTCCATTTATCAAAAACACTTTAATGCCTTTTTTTTTAAGATAGAAAAGTAAACCGGGCCATATATCAGTCTCTACCAATATTAAGACGGAGGGACATAAATAATGAACTAATCCGGATATCGACCACCAGAAATCCACAGGCATGGGAATCAGAGTTTCAACTTCATTTTTTAGTGCTTTACGGGCAACCTTTATACCTTGTAAGGTTTTTACTGTTAAGACAATAGAGACTGAAGGATATTTTGATTTAAGAGCTTTTATAAGGGGGATAGCTGAGATTACCTCGCCTACGGAGAGGGCGTGTATCCAAATTTTTTTCTTGCCTTTCAAAGGAGCATAAAGCCAAAGTCCAAGCCCCAGCCTTTCAGAGCGCCTTTGATTTTTTGTTAAAAATATCAGTGGGAGCAAAGATATAATGATCAGTGTCCATGTGAAATTATAGAGAAATAAAAACATTTTTTTATATCAATCTTGAGTGGTTATGGCTTGGCCTCAACTTGTCAAACAGTTACTGGAAGTTCAATAATAAATTTGGTGCCATGGGGCTCATTGTCTTGGACTTCAATAGAGCCTTTATGATCATGTATTATGGTGTTTACTATCGCAAGACCCAGTCCTGTTCCATGTTTTTTTGTTGAAAAATATGGCTCGAAGAGCCTCATCTTATGGTCAATGGGGATGCCTTTGCCGTTATCCGTGACCTCAATCCTTACTGTTTCCAAGGCTTCAACATATGATAGATCAACGATTATTTCTCCCTTTTCTCCTATAGCTGCGATGGCGTTATCCAATAGATTTATCATTACTCTTTTGATCTGTTCCCTGTCGATCTTGAATATGGGAAGATTAGATGAACCCCTATATATCACTTTAATGTTGTTTTGTATCTCCTGATAAAGGCCTACAGCCTCTTTAATGATTAGACTGATGTCCTCCGGTTTTGGATTTGAGACAGGCATGCGGGCATAGTTTGAAAATTCATTGACCAATCGTTTTAATCCCTCTGCTTGATCAATTATCATATTTGTGCATTCCTCAAAGACTTTTGCATCTTCATTATCGTTGATAAGATGCCCGTATCTTTTTTTTAGCCGTTGAGCAGAAAGCTGGATTGGTGTAAGGGGGTTCTTTACCTCATGTGCAATGCGTCTTGCTACCTCGCGCCATGCCGCCATCCTTTGAGCCTTCTCTATCTCGCTCAGATCCTCGAACACGGCAACAAGCCCGGAATATTTACCCTGATCGTCACGAAGCATGTTTATGGAAACCAGGAGAGTGAGATTTTTATTCCCCACAGTGAAGGCTATTTGTTTTTGCATAAATCCTTTTCGAATAAGGCTTTTATCCTCAAAAAAATCTGCGATGACTCCTATCTGGTCTTTATCCATTACATCCTTGTAATATTTGCCTATAATTTTTTCAGCCTTAATGTTCAATATGAGTTCAGCGGACTTGTTGACAGTTAAAATTTTTCCGTTCAAATCAGCTGAGAGGACACCGGCCGCGATATTTGCCAGGACAATCTCCATATAAAGCCGTCGCTGTTCCACTTCGATATTGCTTTTTATCAATTCATCGTTCGTTTTTTCAAGCTGCTTTTTGCTGTTTTTAAGGTCAAATGTCATCCTGTTAAAAGAGTTTACAAGCACCCCTATCTCATCAGGAGCCTCTAAATCTATAAAAAAATCATAATCCCCTGATGCGATATGTTCAGTGCCTTCAGCCAACTCCTGAATAGGTACTGTAATACCCTTGGAAAGGAAAAAGCCAAACCAAACAGAGGAAAATATAATCAGCAAGGTAACCGTGGAAAGCGTAAGAACATGACTGATTTTCATTGGTTTTTTTAGTGTCTTAAATTCTTTATATTCTTCAAGTCCCCTAGAAACCCCTTGCAATCTGTTTTTTGATATTTCAGGTATAAATTTGCTTAAGGCAATCAGTCCGACAATTGCCTTTGATTCGGTCCTGGAGAATATGGGGGCTATCCCTGTAATAAGATCTCCATGAGCTGAAGATTGAGTATTGACTATATCCGTTCCTTTTTGAATGCTTTCTTTAAGGGCATTTTTGTCGGGATTTTTAAAGATACTGAGGTCTGTCTGGTCATATTGAGAATCCGCTTTCAAGTCAAGTGAACTGGAAAAGATCTTTATGGATGCCAAACGATATTCCGACCGTTTTTCACTGATAAATTGCTCAAGCTCGTTAGATCTGGCTATAAGCATATATCCGTTATAAGTAATCAGGCGGCTTATATTATTTCCAAAGGATATAAGTTCTTCATTTATATTTTGATAATAATCCTGACTTACTTCAACGGAGTTATTGAGAGATCTCTCAATAGGAAGGTTATACCAGTATTCGATTGAGGTGTTGATAAACTGGACAGAGACAAAAAAGAGGATAATTGTTGGGAGAAGAGAGAGGGTAATAAAGGCAAGGACCAACTTAGTCCTTAGTCTTGCCCCCATGATTTTTTTCTTCCTTTCAAAAAGGAGCTTAACCAGATTTCTGGTAGTCAAATAGATCAGGAGAAGGAGCAGAATAACATTTATATTTATTAGAGCGAAGACAAGTATGCTGCTTGATATGGGCAGATCCAGACCAAGATCAAAGATTTTAAATCCAAAATAAGACAGAAATATTACAACAACAATAAGGCACGCTATTATAACGCGTTCCCTATGTTGTCTTTGAAGATCCTTGCTTTCTGTCTCTAAATAATTTTTCATCTCAGTCGATAATCTTTAAATTTCAAAGGGCAATTTTTTATCAGAATATCGCAATGCCATTATCCATGTCTATAAGATTATGGGTTTCGGGGATCAACGGCAATAAGATATATCTTTTCCATCCAAGGCGGCATAGATAGCCGGACCTCCTAACTTTTTAGTTTAAATATGATTTAAAAAGTTTCAATGGACAGGTAAACCGATGAGATATGATACCCGTGAGAAGGGTGTATTGCAATTATTATGCTTTTATGGTGATGTAATATAATATTACAAATATGCCTTAAACAGGGACATGTTCAAGGGGACTAAAAACAGGTATCTTTAAATTTTCTATTGATCTTTTTTCCTGTTTTTCCAGAGTAACCCTCTTCCAGTGGCCTTTATTTGCAACCAATTTTTTTAACAGTGCCTGATTAAGAGAATGCCCGGATCTTTCAATACTGAAATGCCCGATAACCGGTGCGCCTATAATTGCGAGGTCTCCGATAAAATCAAGTATCTTGTGTCTTACGAATTCGTCATTATATCTAAGGCCGTCATCGTTTAAGACCCTGAAATCATCAATTACGATGACATTATCCAATGATCCTCCCTGTGCCAATCCTGCATCCCTCAATGTCTGAATATCCTTTAAAAACCCGAAGGTACGGGCCTTGCTTATATCCTTTATAAAGCTATTCCCTGAAAAATTGAGGTCATAATGCTGTTCCTTAATTAAAGGATGTTGAAAATCAATGGAAAATGATATTTTTAGTTCCTTTGATGGCTTAATAGTGATAGACCTTTTTCCGTCCTCTATCCTGAGAGGTTTTTTAATGACTATAAATTGTTTGGGCTTTTTTTGTTCCTTTATACCCACGCTTTTCAGCAGAAAGATAAACGGAGCCGCACTTCCATCCATAATAGGGACCTCAGGGCCATCAAGCTCAACAAATGCATTATCAATGCCAACACCGAAAAAGGCAGCCATAAGATGTTCAACAGTGGAAACCCTCGTTCCATTAATTCCGATAGTAGTTGAAAGATTAGTATCGATAACATTTTCAAAGTGGGCCTTAATAACCTGTCGCGAGCTTAAATCTTTTCTCATAAATTGAATGCCGCTGTCAGGAGGGGCTGGTTTAATTGTCAGCCTAACCTTTTTACCTGAATGTAATCCGATTCCAGTACAACTGATAATGTCTCGAACCGTCCTCTGTCTATATCCCACGATCAACTCCGAATTCTTAATATTTATATTATATATCTTTTTTCTTGTGGTTTAATCTTTTCGGGGTGAATTCCTCACCGCTTGAGGCGTTAAACTTGAAAAAAGATTTTGATACCCCGCTGTTCTGAAGTGGGGTAGTTCATTTAGCCTATAAAGAAATGCAAGTACTATACCATGTTAAGGGAAGCCTGATATGTTTTTATAACTTATTGATATAATTATATTTACTAATATAAAGAAATTTTACTGCTTTTGCGCATGGATGAATATGTGGTAATAATACCACATTTGGTGGTAAAAAAAATACATAGTTCATTTTCTTTTCCAGTTATTCCGGTTAGGATATTATCGGAAAAGTTAAGTATCCTTTTTTCTTGTGTCGCAAATAGGCTTTTTATATATTACAAGTCATAACAAACTTCAAGCCCTTTATGAAATATGCCCTAACCTTTTAATAGGGATTATGCCATTGGTGTATATAACCATGCTCTCATTCTCGTTTCGCCTCGGTCTTCCACTCCTCTATCAGTCTTTGGCGGGACATAATCATGGTTGAGAAAGGAACCTATGAAAGACAGATATTCAGGATCAATAAAATTTCATAAACGTCTGGCAGGCGTAATTTTCTTTTTTTATGCATTTTCTTTTGCAGGCTGTTATCAGACCCTGAAAAGGGAAATTACATCCCCGGAAAAGGCACTTATTCAGGTTAAATATCTTAATACTGATTTCCGTGATGACATGGATATCGATTCCCTTGCCTTGGCTGTAAAAAGAAACCTGGAATATCTGGATAGACTGGATCCTGATTATTTTTTCACCTACGGATCAAGAAAGTTCACATGCAAACAGGTCCGTGAAAGTCAGGAGGCTTTCTTAAACCTGGTCTTAACCACTCCTGATTCCAAGGAGTTAAACAGAAAAATTAAAAAGAATTTTTTTTTATATCGTGTCGCCGGAAAGACTGGAAACGGGAAAGTGCTCTTTACAGGTTATTATGAACCTGTTTTCGGGGCCAGCCTTGAAAAGGAAGGGCCGTTTAAATATCCTATTTATAAGCTGCCGGACGATTTGATAAAGATTGATCTTTCAAGGTTTAAAAAAAAGTTTGAAGGGGAAAATATAATCGCGAGATTGGAAGAGAATAAAGTCCTTCCCTATTATTCCAGAAAACAGATCGAGGATGAAAAGGCATTAGAAGGAAAGGGCTTGGAGATTGCTTGGCTAAAAGACCCCGTTGATGTGGCATTTCTTCAGATACAAGGATCAGGACGATTAAAATTAAAAAACGGGGATGCTATCTCAGTAGGCTATATGGCATCCAATGGACACCCTTATAGCAGCATCGGGAAATATATGATTGATAAGGGTTACTTAAGCAGTAAGGAAATGTCAATGCAGGCTATCCGTAACTATCTTTCAGGACACACTGAGGTCATTAATAATGTCTTGAATTATAATCCTTCATATGTCTTTTTCAGGGTCCTGGATGATGATAGCCCCCTTGGCAACATCCAGGTTCCGCTGACAGGAGGCAGATCTATCGCTCTTGACTCCACTATTTTTCCAAAGGGGGCTATATGTTTTGTAATATGTAAAAAACCGGTTATTAACAGTCATGGTGAAATAGAAGGCTGGAAAAAGTTCTCCCGTTTTGTAATGAATCAGGATACAGGAGGGGCAATCAAAGGGGCCGGTAGAGCGGATATTTTTTGGGGCAATGATCAATATGCTGAACTTGCGGCGGGAAATATGAAACATGAAGGGGAGCTTTATATCCTTATTAAAAAACCTTAGATCATATTAATTACTCACTCAGAAGGAGCATTACCATGGATGTCTTTGAAACCATGCTGGAAAGAAGGACCACCAGGGGCTTCCTGGATAAACCCCTTGAGAAGGAAGTCCTTGAAAAAGTACTGCATCTTGCTACAAGTGCGCCTTCAGCCATAAACCTCCAGCCGTGGGAATTCGTGGTGGTCTCGGGCGAGGAGAGAAAGAGACTCAGCAGGATGCTGGTAAAGCTCTTAAAAGAAAGAAATACATCCTGCGGTCCGGCGGCAAGGGAACCATTGCCTCTTTATTTTAAAAGACGACAGAAGGGCCTCCTTGATCGGATTACCCCGTTTCTGCCGGACGGGGTCTCTTTTCAGGAGTTCATTAACGAGGGGAGCTGTAATTTTTACGGTGCTCCCACGGTTATGATCATCACCATTGACCGGGCCTTTTCCAGTATTCATTTAACGGATATAGGGATAGCCATAGGTTACCTTGTGCTTGCGGCCCATGCAATGGGCCTGGGGACATGTCCGATAGGGCTTGTCACAGCATTTGGCGATGAGATGAAAGAACTTCTGAACATGCCGGATGCGAAGGACGTAGTCATAAGCATCGCTGTTGGTTATCCTGATCCCGGGGCTAAAATCAATCAGGCAAGGTCCGAGAGGGTTCAGTTGAGTGATGTTATAAAGTGGAGGGGATAGTCTGTGTCCATCCGGAAATCAACTAAAAAATCACCTGCATCAGTTCCTTGACGGAATCAAGGCCCACAAGTTCGATATCTGATACAGCTTTGCAGGCCGCCATGTTGCTTATGGAAAGAAGACACCTTTTAAAACCGAGCTTTTTTGCCTCGTTTATTCTTAATTCCGGCTGACTTACTCCCCGAACCTCCCCTGCAAGCCCGATCTCTCCGAAAATCACCATGTCCGATGCCACAGGTTTATCCAGATGGCTTGATATCATGGCACAGACAATCCCAAGGTCAGCGGCCGGTTCATCCACCTCAAGCCCGCCGGCAACATTTACAAATATATCCTGATCGCCAAGGCCTATGCCCATCCTCTTTCCCAGGACGGCAGTCAAAAGGGAAATCCTGTTATGATCAACGCCTATCGCCGTCCTCCTGGGCATGCCCAGCGGACTGGGGGTGACAAGGGCCTGAATCTCTACAAGTATGGGCCTTGTCCCTTCCAGGCAGGGTATTACAACGGATCCCGCAGTCCTTTCAGGTCTTTCCTGAAGAAATATCCTGGATGGGTTTCCTACCTCTTTTAATCCGACCTCCTTCATCTCAAAGACGCCGATCTCATTAGTGGAGCCATAGCGGTTTTTTACCGCCCGCACTATGCGGTAGACATGACTGGTGTCGCCTTCAAAATACAGGACAGTGTCCACAAGGTGTTCAAGGACCTTTGGCCCGGCAATGGCGCCATCCTTTGTTACATGCCCTATCAGAAATGTCGGGACGCCGCTTTCCTTTGCCCATCTGAGTAGTCTCGCAGAGACCTCACGGAGTTGGCCGACACTGCCGGGCGCGGAAGGGAGGGCATTGGTATATATCGTCTGTATGGAGTCCACGATAAGGATATCGGGTTTAAGCTTTTTCATCCTTTCAAAGAGGTCTTCAATGGAGGTGCCGGAGAGGATGAAAAGGTTCCCTGAATTGATTGCAAGTCGTTCTGCGCGCATCTTTATCTGCTGAGGGGATTCCTCTCCGGAAAGGTAAAGAGATTTCATTCCCTTATCGGAAAGTCTTCCAGCTACCTGGAGGATGAGTGTGGATTTTCCTATGCCCGGCTCTCCTCCGAGCAGTATGAGGGAACCCGGGACAATGCCCCCGCCAAGGGCGCGGTCGAACTCTATTATCCCGGTTATTAAACGGGGCTCAGGGTCAATGGAGATGGAGTCAACAGCCTGTGGCCGCCCCATCGTCGAGGAGAAGCCGGGCCTGTTTGCAGCCGGTTCCTGGAGCTCTTCCACAAGGCTGTTCCATTCGTTGCAGTCAGGACATTTTCCCATCCACTTTAATGCCTGATAACCGCAGTTTTGACATACAAAGATATATTTCCCCTGTTTTGTCATGATACGACAAATGCCCCTCTATTTCCCTCCGGTTTCAGCGACTCCGTATTTTTTATAAAGTTCTATAAGCTCCAGCCTCCATCTTTTACATTCTTCCCTGGCTTTTTCAATATTTTCATTGGCCTGAATGATGATGGCGTCATCTTTTTTTTCAATGCCTATCATCTTATTTTTAAAACCATTATACATCAGGTCAGCCGCATTTATATAAACGGCGTGGATTTTTTTTATCTCATCATCTTCAGGTTGGATCTTTCTTAAAGAATCTACAAATCTTTCATAGGTAGGGATAATAAAATCCTTCAATTCATCATGTATCCTTTGATCGGTCGTATAATTTTCCCCGGTGACAGATGCATAGCGCTCAAGTGATTTTTGCTCAAGTTCAGCAATCATTAAAATGCCCTGGTTGGCATAGTTTACGAGGTTGAAGGCTACCTGACTGGTTGCCCCCTTATTCATGGCGCAACCGGCGAATAAAAAGATTGTAACCATTAATATAACCGGGATCTTGCTTTTTTGCATTAGTTTCCCTCCTGTAAAAGTTATGATGGCTTCAATTAAGTTGATTTTTGTATCAAGCTTTGTTAAATCTTTGTCTGTTTTTATCAATCCTTAAATCTATGTGTCAATAAGTATTATTTCTCCTTTGAAATATGATGATTGGACAATATTTTTGATCTCATTTAAAAAATGATGAGAAAGGCGGTTTGGTTGTTGGATAAAAGAAAGATTTATCAGGATTATTCTATTGCCGGCAGTTCCGGCTTTTCATTAAAAGGGAATGATATCTTTTTTTATCCGGTATTATTTATTGTTCTTTTTTTAATTCAATTTATTTCCATGCCCGAGGCCTTCTCCTTGGATCAGCCTTTCAATAACTCAACCAACTGGGGCGGGACCGGACTTATGGAGATCCCTAACGCACGCGTTCTTGAGGATGGCGTGGTAAGGATCGGCTTTGCCCAGGCATTGCCCTACAGGTGGTATACTGCCGGCATGGGCATCCTGCCAGGGCTGGAATTTACCGGCAGAATGACCGAGATAACCAACATACCGGCACTAACCCCTGAATATGGGTCAAATAAGGATAAGGCCTTTGACCTTAAATATCAGCTGATACCTGAGTCAAAAAACCTGCCTGCCTTGGCAATAGGAATAAATGATTTTCATGGGACGCGCCTATTTCCGAGTGAATATCTCGTATTAAGTCGTCAGTATTACCCTTTGGACATTACCCTTGGCGTCGGAAGCAAGCGCCTGAAGGGTCCGCTCACTTTGCCTTTTATTGACAAATTCGGCCTGTTTGGAGGGGTGGAGGTGGCCGTAAACGAGCGGGTTAATTTTATGGCGGAATACAACCCTATCGAGTATGAAAAGGATACGTCATCCGCCAGAGGGATCCCTGATGGCGCCAGATACCCTGTGAATATAGGGATCAGGGCAAAGATCCTGTCCGGTGTTAATCTAGGTCTGTCATATCAGCGCGGCAATACCCTTGGCCTGATGCTTCATGTCCAATCGGAGCTCGGCAAACCTGTGCTTCCCTATAAATCCGATCCGGCTCCCCTGGTTTCCATAGATCGCAGGCCGTTTAAAGAAAGAGATCAGAAAGAGATGATTGAAGAGATACATAAGGCCATCAAGGATGCAGGGTTCTCTGATGTCTCGGTTTATACCGATGGAATCGATCTTATCGCTGAATTTGAAAATCAGAAATATCTTTCCAATCAAAAGGCAGTGGGCAGGGTGCTCAGGATACTTCTATTCTATTCTCCTATGGATACCAAGGAATTAATTGCAGTAGTCAGAAAAAGGGGAATGGCTATTTTAAAGGTATCTGTTAACCCTGATCAAATGGAAAGATACCTACTGGGGGAAATTTCCGAAGATGTCTTTAATGATAAGCTGATCAAGGTCCAGGTCACAAAGGACGCGATAGAAGATGAACAGAAAGGATATATAAAAACTGAAGAAGATACAAAAAACAAATTCAAGTTCGGCATTAAACCGGATCTTGAAATCTACTGGAATGATCCATCAGGCTTTTTTAAATATGCTGTTGGAGTAGCCCCTTATCTTACCGCCGATCTATGGAAAGGGGCTTCAGTCTATGTGCGATATAACATCCCGTTATATTCAAATGTTTATTCTCCTTCTGTAGCCGCTCTTCCCAATGATGTTGTGAAAAGTGATGTTTCCAGGTATATGGGCAAATATTACTCCTTTGACAGATTGCTGATAAATCAGGTGGTCAGGTTAGATAAAAAATTATTTGGACGTGTAAGCTTAGGCTATTTTGACAAGATGTACGCCGGCGTTGGCGGGGAAACCCTGTTTTTCCCGGGTGAAGGGAAAATGGCCCTTGGCATTGAAGGAGACTGGGTCATGAAAAGAGAGCCTGAAAAAATGTTTGAATTGATGGATGTCAAAAGAAATAGTATATTAGCCAATGCATACTATTATTACCCCGGTTTGGATATGACCTTTCACGCCAAATATGGGAAATTTCTGGCAGGAGATGTCGGATGGATGTTTGAAATCAGCAGGCAGTATGATACGGGCGCGGTCGTGGGGATGTATTTTAGTCTTACCGATACAGATAAAATTGAACCCGCCTCCTTTAACAAAGGTTACAATAATAAAGGCGTTTATTTGACTATGCCTCTAAGGATGCTTCTGAACCATGATTCGGCTCAGACTTTGAACTACGGGGTTTCACCATGGACCAGGGATGTCGCTATCACTGTCCCTCATTGGCAGGATTTGTTTGATCTGGGGAAAGAACTTATGCCGGCCAAGTTTAACTCCAAATTGCATGAAATAAAAGAATAGAAAAAATTTAAAAAAAGTCCTTGACTAGACAAGCGAATTGGTATTTAATTCAGCTTTCTTAATAAGCAATGGGGGGATAATTATTATCCTTTGGGGAATGGAGGTAAAAATGAAAAAAGGCAGTTTCATTCTGAAAATGGTTAGTGTTGTATTATTAATGGCTATGGTACTTATTCCTTTGACTTCATCCGTTTCCATGGCTCAAACATCTGGTGCCGGTGGCGCAGGAGCTGGTACAGGCGCAGGAGCTGGTACAGGCGCAGGAGCTGGTAC
>Ga0153915_10001538_pt1 | contig 21172 bp, 22 predicted proteins | sample Opewatmetagenome_2_FD_107003 | JGI IMG/M metagenome (GOLD analysis project Ga0153915, IMG submission 107003) | Freshwater wetland microbial communities from Ohio, USA - Open water 3 Core 3 Depth 3 metaG | ecosystem: Environmental > Aquatic > Freshwater > Wetlands | place: USA: Ohio, Lake Erie...
AACGGCGCCATGAGCCCGATCTCTATCACGCCGGCGGCCGGCGACCCGCCACTTATCATGAGAACACCGGCTATGAAGAACAATGCTCCGACCGCGAACGGCAAGGTCGACACGAAGAGCCTGCCGAGCTGAATGTCCGTGCTATCCTGCGCTGGCCTCAGGAGCGCCAGAACGGCTCCGAGGAGCACCAGCCCGGTCAAGGCAATTCCTCCGACCAACGTGTCGACGTCCGGTCTCACCTTCACAAGAGAAATCAGGAGTATTAACGCTCCGCTGGCCATGAGCAGGTCGAGTATCCACAGGTTCCTCTCGAGCACGAAGGTCGTCGAGACCGCCACGAGCGTTATCCCCAGTACTCCTACGAAGGGAGCAGAACTCTCGGACAGCCCGCCAAAATCCTTCATCGATACGAGGGACACCGCGAGCATGACCAGGAAGGCCCCGAGAGCGAGCACGAACTCGCCACAGATGCTCGGTGCGACCTTCCAGATGCCCACGTATCCGAAGACCACGCCCACGACGAGAGGCATGAACCACGTGAGTTCAGCCACCAGGTCGATTTCGGCGACAAGCCTGCTCCAGATAACAATGAATGCGAAGCCCAGCGGGATCGCGACCATCGAGATCGAGGCAGCCTTGGCCCTCTTCGGATTCGAGTCGCTCGACTCTGACCTGGCCCTGACGTAGACGGCGAGCGACAGAACCAGGGCGATCATGATTACGATGGACGCACACACCGTTGATGTTTGGAGGACGGTGTAAGAAGCGGCTGCTCCGACAAGCGCTATCACCGCAACGTACGATGGCCAAGCATTCCCTATCAGCGGTCGGCGGCCAGCTCTAGCTACGACCCGCTCGGCTGGGGCGATCTTGTACGGTCGTCCGCACCCCGGGCAGTCGAAGCTGACGGTCTCGTTCACGTAGGTGTTCTCGACCTCGAGGTATCTCTGGCAGGTCGGGCAGAACACGGTTATGAGCTTCTTCTCCGGTCTCGTGACGATCGTGATCTCGTCCCTCACCAGTTGCCCGCGCTCGAGCTGTCTCACGACCGACATCATACTGGCATTCGATATCTTCAGGAAATCTTCGGCGGATGTGTGCTTGACCCCATCGAGCATCTCGAAGTCCGCCTTCGTGGATAGGACGCGGTCCTTGATCTCCTTGGTCTTCTTGACGCCGTTTGGGGTCAGGGCGTATATGTTCTGCTTCCTCTGCTCCCCTTCGATCCTGGCCTTCCGCACATAGACAAGCTCGTCCTCTACGAGCCCCTGCAGAGAGAGGGCGATGTGGCTTCTCCTCACCCCGACGCATTCCGAAAGCCCCTTCTGGGTGAGCTCGACGGAGTACTCGGCCAGGTCTTCCTCAAGAAGGTGCTCGCTCAGTTCAAGCAGCACCTTCTCCTTCACCGTGAGTCTGAGAGGAGCCTGACCCCGCTCCTCGGCAACGCCCATCTTAGCCACTCCTAGCGTCCAGGCAATGCATCGCCCCGAGGCGAAATAAGCATTGCGAGGGCGTCGGCGGGATCATGCGGCCTCGAACTGAACGGGAGAGGTCTCGGCCCTGAGGTTGTTTGGATCGTACATGTCCCAGGCGGAGATGTCCTGAACCGTGCTCTTGATCGGCATCTCCGCGACGAGTGAGTAGTCGAACTGGACGGGGGTCCCCTTGACGACATCCGTGATGTAGACTAGCACCTGTCGGTCGTTGGAGTCGTAGGACGCTATCACCCCATCGCTCTGCAGAGCGTCGAACTCCGAAAGCACGAACGAGAAGCCCATCGGCGCCCTGAGGTCCACGAGGATCATCTTGATGGCCGGCGCCAGACCGTCGTAGAGCAGGTACATGTGTGCCGTGAGCCTGTCTGTCACCGGGATGTGAGTGGTGTCGTAAGTGACCCTCAGGGTGAGGTATGGCGAAGATGCAGGTTGCAGAGGCCATGGGACGTACTGGGCAAGGTAGATCGAGTACAACAGGGTCCCCGTTCCCTGACTGCTGACCGAGACATTGGTGACGTTGGTGAGGTAGGGCCTGAGGTCGACGTAATATGTTACGTCCTTGTTGAAATCGTTCATCTCGACCGCGAAGATCGAGACGTCGTTCACTTTGACCTCCGCGACGATTTCCTCGATGTCGGTGTCCCCAGTGACCGAATTGAGCGTCTGGAAGGCGACGATAGTGTCCTGCGTGGAGTACCATCCTCCTAGGCTCTGTCTGTGATTAAGAAGGTATTTCACGGCCCCGTCGACGACCTCCTTGTAGTCCATCTCCTGGTCGAGGGCAGTCGCCGCGTAACCCGTCGTCTCGATCACGTGCGTCGACGAGTATCCGCCCCACATATCCATCGGATTCTCCAACCCTCCGTTGTCCGAGATCATGTTCGTGGACGACGTCCAGTAGTAGGTCTCGTTGTCCGTCTTCTTCATGGAGTCGAGCGCGACGGCGAGCTCGGCTCTTAGTGTTGTCGATCCGCCGCCCTGCTGGAGGACCAGCAGGACGAGCGCCGTCGTGTACGGGTCAGTCTTGATGGAGCCCGCGTTCGCCTCGATGTAATCAATAGCCTTCGCGATGTGCTCTTCGCTCGCGGGCACGCCTGAGTATTGCAGCGCACGCGCGATGTAGGCTGTGGATGAGATCTTCTTGGCCTTCAGGATCGGGTTGTTGAACTCATAAATGCCCCAGTCCGGGAACACCCAGGATCCGTCCGATTCCTGTATCGACATCAGCCACTTCTGCATGTCAGCTATTATCTTCTGATCAAGCCCGAAGCCCGCGTTAACGGCGTCCTGGAAGGCGATCAGGCCCCAAGAGGTCAGCCATGGGTGTGCATCCTGGTCGCCAGGGAACCAGACTATCCCACGGCCCTCGCCGTTGACGGGCTTGACCAGGAAGGTGAGCTCGTGCTGCAGCCCCTGGTTGACCATGGATTCGTACTCGAACAGCTTCTCAGGGGCGGTCCCGAGTTGTCTCACAGTGTCGTATGCCAGAATGTCGATCGAGAGGGTTGAGAGGGATTGCTCTCCGCAACCCGTGACGAACTGAATGAACGCCTCGACTCCCTCCAGCAACACCGCTTCGACGCCTCCCTGCAGCTTCACCCAGCTGGTCTCCCCATTCTCTACTCGCGCCGGGTCGAGGCGCAGAGAGCGCTCAGCCGCCGAGTTCTCGACCTCTCCGTTGTAGAGGGTCTCCACCTTCATCCCGTCGGGCACGACGTGGATCGGCTTGACGATGGCATCTTGCACCTCCCCCGCAATTGCACTGATAGTCAGTGTGTGCCAGCCGGCCCTGCTGGCCTTGATCATGAACGTGACGTAGGACACGTAGTTTGCATCGACCGCGACGCTCTGCGTCGAGCCCGCGAGCAGAGTGAACCACGGTTCAGGGGTGATAGTGACATTGACACTCTGAGTTCTGCTGAGGTAGTTGTAGACCTGTACCTTGAGCGGGAACTCATCTCCGCGGACGACTGAAACGGGTATGTCAGGATCGATGAAGAACGGCTGGAAGACCACGATCGACGCGCTCTCAGTCGCGATCCTTCCGTCCAGGGTGGACGCTATCACGTCTGTCTTCCAGCTCGTGATGGAGTCCGGCGCCTGAAGGGTGACGTTAGTCTCTCCCGATTCGTTGGTCACAAGGCACGGATTCCAGTACCATGTCTCGGGGAAGTAGTTGCGAACGACCGTCGGGGTTGGCCCCGAAAGCGCTTCATCACCGCCCGCGGAACCCTGTCCCTCGAAGAGGTCTCCGAAATCGACTCCACCTACGCCCGTCGGGGCAAACTGCCGGCGGTTGTCATCCTCTCCGCCACCAATTGGCGATTGGGACCCGGAGCCGAAGCCCAGCGTCATCGTGTACAATCCCGCAAGGACCAGGAGGCCGACGACAACGACTGCGGCGACTGCGAGGCCGAATCCCAGGCCTCCTTTCGCTTTCCGGCCCAGCCTTCTAGATCTTCTCATGCCGAACGCCGCCAGGCCAACCACGCCGATTCCGCAGAGCAAGTACATCGAATACCAGTAGGATTCGACAGCCTTCTCCATGAGCGCCTTTGCCTCAGCCATCGTCCTCTCGCCCGTGCCTCCGAGCCTCCCCGCGTCGAGTTCGCTCAGGACCGCCTCGGTCTCGGACGGAAGGGCCGGCGCGTCGGCGTACACGTAGCTGAGGATCTGGTACTGCGGGACCGCGAATTCCTGGTCGAGTCCGAAGATCAGCTGCTCGTAGCCCTGGAACATGGAATCCAGTTCGTACACAGCCTCATCGACGATGCTGACGCCAAGCGCTGCGGGGATTCCCTGTCCTGAAAGTGCGGTCTGGAACTGCAGGGTGACATTGTCCCTTGGATAGTACGAGGAGTTGTCCGAACTCACGGACACGTTGAAGTCCTCTCCAGAACCCACGTTGAATGTGACTGCGTCTCTCACGACATCCATGTTGCCCTCGATCTTGTACATGCGGACCTGGGCGAAAGGCTCCATCTCGGGGACCATCTGGACCTGGATATCCGCGCTGCCTCCGGAGAGCCTCACTACGCCACGGTCCACCACGAACCCGCGCGAGACAACATCGTAGTACACGTTCGTCGTCAAGGAGTTGCCCGAATAGAAGACCGAGAACATGCCGACCTCCCCGACGGCGTATGATGCCTTGTCGGGGAACACCTTGATGCCGGTGCCGTCCCCGAGATCGACTGAGAGCGCCCCCGCCTGGGAGCTGAACGCGCTTATCAGGGCCGTCGTCTCACCCGAATAGATGAACTCGAACTTCGCCACTCCTCGGTCGTCCGTGACATTGGACAGGTGGTTGCTAGTGTACCCATTCTCATCATTCAGGTACATCGTGATGGTCCTGTTCGCGACTGCTCGTCCGTCGGGCGATCGTGCGATCGCGTAGAAGACCGAGGGCTGCCCGAGCACACAGCTGTCAGTTAGCACTGACAGCGAGATCGAGGAAGGGGCAATCGGTATCAGTTTCGACCTGGTCTCGGTGTGGCCTCCGGTGTCCGTCACTGAGACGTTGACCTGCATGTACCCGTTGCCCTGGGCGGACGGGATTCCGACCGCGTACCCTATCATCGGCGTCGAGAATGAGAATTGGCCAAGTGACAGGAGGCCATCCGTTGAATAGATCTGGGTCCAGACGCCGTAATAGACGCTCACGTTCACTTCGACCGTCCCTTGGACCTCCATGCCGAAGAAGTACTCGGCGTCGACGGTGCCGCGCACGTTTTCGTTGACTGAGTACCAGTCCTTCATCCCGAGAATGTCAACCCTGAACTTCGGGAGTACGTACTCCTTGACGATTACGGCCCTCGTAGCCTCTCTCTCCCCCGAGTACGCCTTGACTGTATACGTGCCCTGGATGATCTGGTCCGAGAGCGCAAGGTCGTATGACGAGATCCCGTACTCGTTGGGCGTCAGCTGCTTCTTGAATATCTTGTCGCCGTTGGGGTCGATGACCTCGAGGATCAGGGGCGCGCTCTCCGGCAGCGGGTCGTCCCCCGCGAATGTGAGGACTCGGAGGTGCATCGTCTGGCCCGGTTGGTAGATCGGCTTGTCTGCGGTTATGATTATCCTGATCGTGTCGTCGATGACCGTTGGGGTGACCAGCTCCTCCGCTCCCGACGAGACGATTATCTCAGCCTTTCCACTCTCAGCAGGTGCGGTGAACTGGGGCGAGGCAGACCCCTCCTCGTCCGTGTATCCGCTCCATACAGTCATCGTGGACTCGTTGGTCTTGAGCTTCAGCTGGATGGGCTGGTTCGGGATCGGGGCCCCATCTCGGTCCAGAGCCATCACGAGAAGTGATGATTCTGTCCCCGCAGGAATGCGGTCGGGGACGTAGGCGAGAAGGTCGAACTTTGATGCGATGTATGCCTTATCGAGGTTGTAGACTGCGATCCCCAAGGCACCTGCCAAGGTCAGTGATAGAACGAATGCGAATGCAATGCTCCTTCGTGTGGCGGCCATCTGGGCCTGAACCCTTCTCATATGCTCACCGTGACAGAATCCGCGGTCACACGATATATTGGAACGCTTGACATGTCAATTTCCAGCCCGACATGTAAAGGTCGCCTGGGGTGCGTTTATGTACGGGCATCCCGATTCCGCGGACGTGTACTACTGCCCCAGGTGCGACAGGACCATCCCGAAGGATCGCATCGAACATGCCGACCGCGAACTGAGGGACAGGTTCGGCGTCGGTAGGCTGGGAAATCTCCGTTGTCCCATTTGCGATTCCGAGTTCATAGACCTGGACAAGGTCGCTGAAGGGGGTGCGAAGCATGTCGGCGAAAAGCGCCGGCCCCGTGTTGATCGATGAGATGTCGAGCGCGGAGTTCGCCCGACGCGCCAGGACGAGACCCCTCGTCATCGTGCCGTTCGGCTCCGTGGAGGAGCACGGAAGCCACCTCCCGTTGTGCACCGATTCCTACCAGGCGGAGGAGATAGCCTCACGGGTCGCCCGGGCCTTCGGCGCGCTCCTTTGTCCTCCGATAAGATACGGCGAGTGCAGGTCGACCCGGAACTTCCCTGGAACGATCTCCCTGGGCAACGAGACTGTGCGGTCGTTGGCTCTCGACATAACCTCGGAGCTGGCAAGGAACGGGATCGACAAGGTGATGCTGCTGACGGGGCACGCAGGCTCGGCACACATGGCCGCGCTGAGGTCGGGAGCCCTTGGTGCCGTCGAGAAGTACCCGAAGCTCAAGGTCATGGTCCTGTCCGACTACGACATCGCATACGACCTTCGGGGCAAGGAGTTCCCCGAGAACGACGGTCACGCCGGAGAGATAGAGACCTCGAGGATCCTGAGGCTGAGACCTGAGCTCGTAGGCAGACCCCGTCCCAAAGGGACTTCGAGGCCGCCGAAGTTCATGGTGCTCGCGGACCCCGAAAACTACTTTCCGACGGGCGTCATGGGGGACTCGTCTGCCGCAGCGGCGAAGAAGGGCAGGAAGATTGACGATTACATCGTCCGCAAATTGTGCGAACTCGTCACTCAGAACTTCGGTCTAAAGAAGGTCGGATAGCATGGATCTCAAGGAGATGGCAGCGAGAGAGGCAGTCAAGTACGTCGACGACGACATGGTCGTCGGCCTCGGGAGCGGCACGACGGCGAACATCGCGATCAAGCTTCTGGGGGAGAAGGTGAAGGAGGGGCTGCACATCATCGGCATCCCAACCTCCAAGGAGTCGGAGCTTCTCGCGGAGTCCGTCGGGATACCGATCGGCGAGCTGAGAGCGAACCCGCCCATCGACCTCACGATCGACGGCGCGGACGAGGTCGACCCCAATCTGAACCTGATCAAGGGTTTGGGCGGGGCACTAGTCAGGGAGAAGATCGTGGCCTCCCACACGAACCTGGAGATCATCGTGATCGACGACTCGAAGATGGTCGAACGCCTCGGCCAGAAGGCCCCGGTCCCTGTCGAGATCGTGAGATTCGCGCATGAGGCAACAATGCGCAAGCTGGAGAAGATGGGATGCGCGTGCAAGCTGAGGATTCGTCACGACCAGCCTTTCGTAACCGACAACGGGAACCTCATCGCGGACTGCAGGTTCCCGACCATAGATGACCCGATTGGCACCGAGGCCGCCGTCAACAATGTGCCCGGCGTCGTTGACAACGGGCTGTTCATCGGGATGGCAGACAAGGTCATTGTGGCATCGGAGGAAGGTGTCCGCATACTCGAGAAGAACTCGGTCCTTCGGCGGGTCACTTAGCGAGCTCTTTCAGCTGCTTGATGTTGTTCTCGATCGACTCGATCTTCTTCCGCTCCTCGGCCTCTACGGTCTCGATGATCTTGTCGAACGGGAGCGCGAGCTTGTTGGAGTGCACGGGCCTCCCCTTGCCCTCCTTCTTGATGTCGCGCTTCGAGACCCACTTGCGCCTCCGGAGTTCCTGCATAGCGATGGAGACCTCTGGCTGCCTCAAGCCCGTTGCGCCCTCGATCTCGACGGACGTCGTCTCCTCCTTCTTCCTCAGGAAAACAAGCGTCTTGGCCATGTTCTTCGATAGGCCCGTGCGCATGAGGAGCTCGACGAGCATCTCATCCTTCTTGGAGAGACCCTTGTCCGTCATATTGTGTTCCGAGCCAATTATTATTTCGCGTATATATATGTCTTTCTATACTGCTCCGGGGACCTGCGCGCCACGGCAGCGCTGTGCTGCGAGAGCCAGCGACACCGAATCAGATTCGATAAGGGGCGGTTCCGAATACGGTCTCCGGGAAGGGTTTAATACAACCTCTAGCTTACTCGGATACCTGCCCTGAGGACCACTGATTCAGATGAAGATGCCCAGAGTTACCAAGGAGTACTGCCCCGTGTGCAAGAAGCACACCGAGCACGAGGTCGAGAGGGTCAAGACTCGGCCGAGGAGCGAGCTGAAGTGGGGGCAGAGGCGATACAGGCGCGCGACGTCCGGCTACGGCGGTTTCCCGAGGCCCAAGTACGAGGGCCGGCAGAAGCCGACCGTCAAAGTGCCGCTGAGGTACAGGTGCAAGGTCTGCAAGAAAGCCCACCAGAGGAAGGGCTTCCGTTCCAAGAGTTTTGAGCTCAAGGAGGCCTGAGCGCGATGAGCAGCAAGGTGCCCGCGCCGAAGAGCAGGTTCGTCACGGTGAAGTGCCAGGACTGCGGAAACGAGCAGATCGCGTTTGACAAGCCCGCGACCCAGGTGAAGTGCAACGTGTGCGGAGCGACTCTCGTCAAGCCGACCGGGGGCAAGGGCATCGTCAGGGGACAGCTGCTCGGAGAGGTCCATTAATGCCGAGGAGAGCGGAGTACCCGGAGGTGGGGGATCTTGTCGTCTGCAGCGTGCAGAACGTCAAGAACTTCGGGGCGTTCTGCTCTCTCGACGAGTACGGCGGCAAAGAGGGCTTCATTCACGTTCGGGATGTCGCCACGGGCTGGGTCAAGTACATCAGGGACCACGTCCGCGAGGGCCAGAAGATAGTCTGCAAGGTCCTGAATGTCGATGTCGACCGGGGGCACATCGACCTCTCCCTGAAGCAGGTGAATGACCACCAGCGCAGGGAGAAGATCCAGGAATGGAAGAACGAGAAGAAGGCCGAGAAGCTGCTTGAGATCGTCGGGCAGAAGATCGGGAAGAGCCTGGACCAGGCATATGCCGAAGTCGGCGATGCGCTCATCAAGGAGTTCGGCTCATTGTTCACGGCCTTCGAGGAGGCGAACGCTGGCCCGGATGCGCTGAAGGAGCTCGGGCTTGACAAGAAGCTCGTGGCAGCGGTCGTCGAGGTCGCCAATGAGAACATCCAGGAGCCCTCGGTCACGATCGACGGGATGCTCGAGCTTAGCAACCCGAGACCCGACGGGATAGACCATGTCCGGAAGGCGCTCGCGGCGGGCTTGGGATCGGACGAGGCCGAGGTCGCGATCCACTACGTCGGTGCGCCCAGGTACCGGATCACTGTCACTGCTGGGGATTACAAGGTCGCCGAGCAGGAGCTCAAGGAGTCCATCAAGAGCATCACATCGGCGATAGAGAAGTCAGGGGGCACCGCGAGCTTCAGGAGGAAGGAGGAGAAGTGAAGACCCTCCTTCGCAAGTGCTCGCAGTGCGGTCAGTACACGCTCCGGGAGCAGTGCCCTAAGTGCGGAGGGACAACCTTCATGCCGATTCCTGCTAAGTACTCACCCGACGACAGGTACGGGGAGTACCGCCGGAGATTGAAGAGGGAGATGGGTGGTGAGGCCTGAATGGAAGATATCATAGTCGTCTACAAGGAGAAGCCGAAGCTCAACTCGCCGATATTCGTGGAGGGCCTTCCGGGGGTCGGCAACGTGGGGAAGCTCGCGGCGGAGCACCTGGTCGACCAGCTGAAGGCGGTCAAGTTCGCGGAGATGTACTCCAAGTTCTTCCCTCCCCAGGTCCTCGTCACGGACTCAGGGACGATCAGGCTCGTGAGCAACACGCTCTACTATGTTCACAGGCCTGAGGCGCAGAACGACATCGTCATCATGACCGGGGACTACCAAGGGCTGACGCCCGAAGGGCAGTACGAGCTCTCCGACAAGACGCTTCAGATCATCAAGGAGCTCGGGGTCATGAAGATGTTCACTCTCGGGGGGTACGGCCTCGGGAAGATGATCGAGAAACCGAGAGTACTGGGCGCCACCACGGACATCGACATGGTCGACGAGATGAAGAAGTACGGAGTGACTTTCTCGAAGGGCGAACCGGGAAGCGGCATCGTCGGAGCGAGCGGGCTGCTGCTCGGCCTCGGGAACCTCTACGGCATGCGGAGCGTGTGCCTCATGGGCGAGACATCCGGGTACTTCGTCGACCCGAAGGGCGCGCAGGCCGTACTCGAGGTCCTGTCGAAGATCCTCAACTTCACGATAGACTTCGCAGCGCTCGAGGAGAAGGCGCAGCAGATCGACATGATAACTTCGAGGCTGAGAGAGACCGAGGCTCCTCCTGAGCCCAAGAGGGAGGACCTGGGCTACATCGGCTGAGACGCGCGAAAAGGCCTCCGCTCACGGATCTGAAAATAAAAAAATAAGGGGGGAGGTAATCGTGATCCGTGAGACCTCTAGCTCGGTCTGTTCTGAATAGTGTAGTTAGAGTGCATCCCATCCCGTCTGACTACTTCTTCAGGTACTTCTCCTCTATTGTCCTGATCTGCGCGAGCGACTGTTCCGCGTGCTCGAACTTCTTTATCCTGTCCGCGACGAGCTCCAGTCTGGCATAGATGAGGTCCCTGACGCCCGCCCGTATCGCCTCCGATCGGGACGGGAAGTCGTCGGTCTGCACGAGGAAGTCCAGGGCCCGAAGGTGTCTCCGCGGTATGCGGATGGTGATCTTCTCAGTGTCTGGCTCCATTGGAAATCGCCCCACCTTCGCCCGCACGTTCCCGGCGCCGATTGTACCTCTCATGCCTTACTAGCGTCGGACAAGTCCCTTATATCTCTCATAAATATATAAAACCTCGGTTTTCTTCTCGTGGGCCGCTCGAAAATCCTTCGTTCGCGCAGAAAGCCAATTCGAAAAACGCTTTATACAGAGTTCTTAATAGGGTCATTTCGCTGTGCTTCCTGGCCTGGATCCCCACTTAGCTCAGACTGGCTAGAGCGGCTGACTGTAGTAGGGAAATCGGCAAGCCCGATCTCAGTCGCTGAAATCAGCAGGCCTCCGGTTCAAATCCGGAAGTGGGGACCATCCTCTTTCGGAATCAGATCTTCTCGGGGATTATCTTCCAAGCTTCGCGCGCGTCCGGCCTGACCACTTCCCTGTTCCTCTCGAGGAGGGCCAGTTCCTTGAGCTCGAACGCCCTCGGATCCGCCGAGACGATGAGCCTCGAGTTGCTGGTCATCGCGCTCTCGGTCCACCGGTCGACCGCCTTGAGCACTCGCTGGAAGTCGTTCGATGTGACGAGATACTCGAGCCCGTCCACGAGCACGACGCCGTTCTGGGACCTCTCCAGGAAATTCACGATGTAGTCCGTGAGCATGTTCAGCTTCGCGGGGTCCATGTAGTCCTTGCCTGAGACGGTCGAGAGCCACAGGATCGGGGTCGTCTGCAGGAAGTGCGACGCCCTGATCTCACGAGGGTACTGCCTCGACACGATGAGCCCCTGCGGGCGGCTCTGGTGCTTCGAGCACTCCCGGCACGGGCAGGGGAGCTTGCACGCACTGCAATCCAAGCTCTCGCAAGTGAAGCTGTTGTCGTTCTCGCAGTCGAAGCACCTGTTCTTCAGGATGTCTGTGAAGATCTTGAACGCGAAGGTCGGCTTTGGCTCCTCGACGAGGTAGACGTGTCTGTGCAGGAGCTTGTACAAGGATTTCGTGCTGGAGGACATCTTCTCCGGGACAGCGCGAGTCTCTGTCGTCTTCTTGAACCATGCGAGGTAGAACGTGGCGACTGAGGCCGTAGCGGATATCGACGATGCGATCCTCATGGACTCAACCATCGCGTGCCTCCTCACCTCTCATGCAGTGCTCTGCTCCTTCGCCCTCCGCGTCCCTCATCGTGTGGCGTGGTCACGCTGCCGTCGTCGCGGTCCTCACGGCCTCGAGAAGTCGCTCGACCTGGAATGGCTTGGCCACGAAGTCCACCGCTCCCGCCCTGATGGCCTCCTTCCGGAGGGCCTCCTTGACGAGCGCGCTGACGACTATGATCTTCGCCTTCGGGTCCTGCTCAATGATCTTCATGATCGCGGAAAGCCCGTCCATCCCCGGCATGAGGATGTCCATGAGCACGACGTCGGGCTTCAGCGCCTTGTACTTCTCGATCGCCTCAAGCCCGTTCGCAGCCTCCCCCGCGATTTCGTGGTCGTGCGACTCGAGGATGTCCCTGATCATTTCCCTGATGAACGGCGCGTCCTCGACTATAAGAACCTTGGACATCGTGTCAACTCGGGGGAGTTCTCCAGAAAGTGAAAAAGATTCCGCGCATATATAAGTTGGCCGCCTTGAGTTATCGGACCCGATAATTACGCCGTGAGGCACTTAAGAATTCCCTCCGCGGCGAGACAGGTGCGATTCCTCTGACCTCTCGGTCCGAGGAGTGCGGTCGCCCTTGGAGAATGCCTTTAGGCATTCTCGTCTGACAGAAGAATCCCGAGATCCCTTGATCACCAGTATCTCACAAGAAATAAATAGCACGAGACGCATATGCCTTTTTGTCTGACGAATGTCGGACTTAGAAGGGATGGGCAATGGTGTTCGGCATCGGTAGAAAGGATGCTCGCGACGAACGAGAGCAGATGCGCGACAAGAGGGTCCCTTACAGGCTCGCCTCCTACGAGCACGACGTCGAAGGCAAGAGGTTCAAGTCGAGCAACGTCGTGTTCAGTTTCTGGAGCGCTTCGAAGTACGTCCTGATCCTCTCGCTGATACTCTGGTGGCTGCCCATGTTCGGGCAGATGATCGCCGGGTACGTCGGCGGCAGGAGGGCTGGAGGACCGTGGAAGGGGGTCGCCGCGGCCATTGTGCCAGTGGTCGGCATATTCGGCGTCATGACCGCTTTCGAGCAGGGCTGGTTCCCATCCCACATCTTCGGAATCGCAGTGGCACCCGCCGCGATCGGCGCGGCACTCACTGACAGCATTCCCTTCCTGTCTCCGTACTTTCAATTCTCCCAGGAATACATCGGCGCGTTCGTGGACACGCTCGCAGGAGCGAGCCCCTATGGAATCAACACGTACGTCCTGACTGTCGCCTTCGCCTATGTTGGAGGCGTGTTGGCGGAGCAGAACAGGAGGGAGCTTGAGTTCTCCTCGGGCTCCGTGATGAACAACACGACAGTCCTCGTGCACGACAACGCCGCGGACGAGCAGAGGCCAGTCAGCGGGATGCTCGCAGGGATCGGGAACCTGTTCCACCTGGGCGGACGACCGCATCGAGAGGATGCCGCATGGGCGGACGCGGGGCCGATGCAATATCGCGATGGCGAGGGCGATATTGACCAGCGCTACATGTTGCCGCCGGGCTTGCCCGCGTACGATGCGCGTCCAGTGAACATGGGCCAGCAGTCGCAGCACAGGCATCATCGCCATCACAAGGATCCATGGAAGCAGAAGCGGAGGGGCGCAACGAACTATCAGGCGAAGCCGAGGTTCAACTATCCCCAGTACCAGGATGAACCACGCCAGGAGAACTTCAAGCAGCGGGGCGGCGCCTTCAGGAGAAGCAGAGAGGTCCCGAGGTTCACCGTCTCATCCGATGCGAGATCGATCAAGCGCGCGAAGAGAGTGATCGACCAGGAGTGGGGAAGGCGAAGATATCCGGTGATGGCCGCCCCGAGGCAGAACTACGAGGAAGAAGCCGAGGCGGTTGCCGTCGAGAGAGAGCCCGAGCCGCAGCAGAAGCACCACAGGGAGCATCATCCTCACCAGCAGCAATGGGACACGATTTGAAATCGTGTCTCAACCTAACCTTTTTATGCAACGACGGCTTCGCTTGCCCAGTTTGTGACGGAGCGTTGTGGCTTATGTTCTGCAAGAACTGCAAGAGCCTATTGTTTCCGAAGGATGGGAAGCTCGTTTGCCGCAAGTGCGGCGCGGAGTATGACGGCGACAATTCGAAGTCCCAGGTGATCACCTCGAAGAGCACCGACAAGGAGATGGCCGTGCTCGGTGAGATATCGGGGACACTTCCGACTGCGGACGTCGAGTGCCCCTCGTGCGGGCACAACAAGGCGTATTGGGTGCTCCGCCAAACGAGGGCCGCGGACGAGCCTGAGACGCGGATATTCAGGTGCGTGAAGTGCGGTCATTCGTGGCGAGAGTACTGATGCTGGATGCAGTTCCACGTATCCACAAGTTTTTAAAACGCTGATTGGTTACAGGTAGTTGCACGGAAGGGGGGTTAATGTTTCAGGCGAAAGCCAGAGCTGACACCTTGAAGGAAGTTATGAACGTCGTCTCAACGCTCGTGGACGAGGCCAAGTTCATCATAAACGCCGACGGCCTCTCCCTTAGGGCGGTCGACCCGGCGCACATCGCGATGGTCGACCTGAGCCTCGGCAAGGAGGCGTTCGAGGACTTCAAGGCGGAGGATGACGAGATGGGCATCGACATCGACAAGCTCAGCCAGTTCTTGAAGCTGGCAAGGGGCGACGATGTCGTGGACATGAAGCACGACGAGGAGAAGCGCAGGCTGAACATCGTCGTAGGTGACATAACCAGGCGCATGAGCCTGATCGACACGACGGGCATGAGCGACCCGAAGGTCCCGAGCCTCAACCTGCCGGCCAAGGTCACCGTCAAGGTCGACGATCTCGTCCAGGGCATCAAGGCCAGCGAGACCGTCTCCGATCACATCGCGCTCACCGTGACACCGGAGGAGTTCGAGATGACCTGTGAGGGGGACATGGACCAGGTCAACTGGAAGAAGGCCAAGAAGGACCTCGACGAGCTCGAGTCCCCGAGCAGCGTCAGGAGCCTGTTCCCGTTGGAGTACTTTGCGAACATGCTCAAGGCCGTCCCGTCCGGGAGCCCCGTCACGATGCATCTGGGGAACGACTACCCGGTCAAGGTGGAATTCAAGATCGCTGGAGGAAAGGGCGAAGTGAGGTACCTGCTTGCTCCAAGGATCGAGAGCGGAGACTGAGGAAGAGCACTTGCGGATGTCCGGGCTTCTTCATCCTGTTCAAAATCGCGGATTCAGCCGCTGCGACGGTCAGTGATTGACTTATGCGAAGGATTCGGATCGGGGTGCTTGCATCCGGGGGTGGCACGAACCTCCAGGCGATCATCGATGCCTGCGAGCGGGGAGAGATCGACGGAGAAGTCGTTGTTGTAATATCCAACGTGCCGGAGGCGTACGCGCTCGAGCGCGCACGGACCCACAGGATCCCGGCGTTCGCGTTCCCGCACAAGGGGATGACGCGGGAGGACCACGAGAAGGACCTGATGGAGTGCCTCACCCAGCACCAGGTGGACCTGATCGCGCTCGCAGGATACCTCAGGATGATGACCCCGGTGTTCATCGACAAGTACGCTGGCCGGATCATGAACACGCACCCGGCGCTCCTGCCGTCCTTCGGGGGCAAGGACATGCACGGGCTCAAGGTGCACCAGGCCGTGATAGATTACGGATGCAAGGTCTCGGGGTGCACGATACACTTCGTCACCGCGGATGTCGATGGGGGCCCGATTATCCTCCAGAAGGCCGTCCCGGTCCTCGAGGATGACACGGCCGAGACTCTGCAGGAACGGATACTGAAGGAGGAGCACAAGCTGTTCCCGAGGGCCATCCAGCTGTTCGCGCAGGGCAAGCTGAAGATCGAGGGAAGGCGCGTGCGAGTCCTCGAGACTTGACGCGGCTGTATGAGCGCATTGTACTTATCGGGGCGAAAGCCCAGCATGATAATCGTTTTAGCTAGGTCGGGGAATATCCCGGTCGAGGCTCTGACGAGGCGCGGGGGACACGGTCTTGGAAGTCTATGATGGCGAGTTCATCAGCGAGCTCGAATCGATCGCCAAGCAGATCAGGCGGCATTCCATCGAGATGATCTACGAGGCCGGGTCCGGCCACCCCGGTGGTTCGCTGTCCTGCGCAGACATTCTCGCCGCGTTGTACTTCCACATAATGAAGCATGATCCGAAGCGCCCCGACTGGCCCGACAGGGACAGGTTCGTCCTGAGCAAAGGCCACGCGGCACCGGCGCTATACGCCACCCTCGCAGTCGCTGGCTACTTCCCCGTAGACGAGCTGAAGACCCTCAGGAAGCTCGGGAGCAGGCTGCAGGGGCACCCGTGCATGAGCAAGACCCCGGGGGTCGAGATGTCCACTGGCTCACTGGGGCACGGGCTCCCCGCGGGCAACGGCATGGCCCTGGCAGCGAAACTGGACAGGAAGCTGTACAGGGTCTACGTGATCGTCGGGGACGGGGAGATGGACGTCGGGGAGGTCTGGGAGGCCGCGATGCTCGCGTCGCACTACAAGCTCGACAACATCACGGTCTATCTCGACAGGAACAAGCTGCAGCTGGACGGGCCCACCGAGAAGATAATGTCTCTCGAGCCGCTGGCCGACAAGTGGAAGGCCTTCGGGTGGCACGTGATCGAGATCAACGGGCACAACATGAAGGAGATAATCCACGCTACCAACGAGGCCAAGGGGATCAAGGGGAGGCCGACGATAATCATCTGTCACACCATCAAGGGGAAGGGCGTGAGCTTCATGGAGGGCTCGCTTCACTTCCACGGGAAGGCGCCTAGCAAGCAGGAGTACGAGCAGGCCATGAAGGACCTAGGGGGGTGAAGGGCCTGCAGTGGAAGATGGAGAGCCAGAGGAGGCAGTATGGCAAGGCCCTCGTCGAGCTCGGCAAGGAGCGCGGGGACATCGTCGTACTTGACGCGGACCTATCGAGTTCAACCAGGACTGCCGACTTCGCCGCGGCGTTCCCTGAGCGGTTCTTCAATGTGGGGATCGCGGAGCAGAACATGATGGACACCGCGGCGGGCCTGGCCGCGAGCGGCAAGACCGTGTTCGTCTCGACATTCGCGGTCTTCGGGACCGGGAGATGCTACGACCAGATCAGGCAGTCCATCTCCTACCCGAACATGAACATCAAGATCGTCGCGTCGCATGCGGGCATCACCGTCGGCGGCGACGGAGCGTCGCACCAGATAGTTGAGGACCTCGCGCTCATGCGTGTGCTGCCGAACATGACGGTGCTGGTGCCGGCCGACTCGCCCGAAACGTACAAGGCGGTCAAGGCGATCAGCAAGACCAAAGGTCCCGTGTATGTGAGGATCGGGCGCGCGGATGTGCCGAGCATCACCGACGCCAACACGCCGTTCGAGATCAACCAATGTCCAGTCATGCGAGACGGGAAGGACGTCACGCTCATAGGATGCGGAATAATGGTCTCGAAGTGCCTCGAGGCCGCTGAGGAGCTCCAGAAGCACGGAGTCGACGCCAGGGTCCTGAACCTTCACACGATCAAGCCCCTGGAGGAGAAAACCATCGTGAGGGCCGCCAGGGAGACTGGGGGCGTCGTCACGGCTGAGGAGCACTCGGTGATCATGGGCATGGGGAGCGCGGTCGCGATGGTCCTCGTGGAGAACTTCCATGTACCCATGAAGCGAGTCGGGATACCGGACGTCTTCGGCGAGTCCGGTGCATGCGACGAGCTCATGAACAAGTACGGGCTAACGGTCGACAATATCGTCGAGGCAGCGCACGATGTGCTGAAGAGGAAGAAGTGAGGGGAGACCGATGAGGATATTCATCGACACCGCGAACCTGGAGCAGATCAAGGAGATCAACAGCTGGGGCATCCTAGACGGGGTCACGACGAACCCGACACTCGTCGCGAAGGAGGGGTGCGACTTCAAGTGCCGCATAGACGAGATCTGTGCGGTGGTGGACGGCCCCATCAGCGCTGAAGCGATGTCGATGCAGGCCGACGGCATGGTGAAGGAGGCACGCGAGCTCTCCAAGATGCACAAGAACATCATCGTCAAGATCCCCATGACCGACGAGGGGCTCAAGGCGGTCAAGATACTCTCCAAGGAGGGCATCAAGACGAACATGACACTAGTGTTCTCCCCGAACCAGGCGCTCCTGGCCGCGAAGGCGGGGGCGACCTACGTGTCTCCGTTCGTGGGGAGGCTGGACGATATCAGCCATGACGGCATGGACCTCGTGCGGAACATCGTCACGATCTACAGGAACTACGGGTTCAAGACGCAGGTCATCGTCGCCAGCATCAGGCACCCGGTCCATGTCACGGAGGCGGCCCTCGCGGGGGCTCATGTCGCCACTGTCCCCTACGACGTGCTCAAGAAGATGCTCAAGCACAACCTGACGGACGAGGGGATCCAGAAGTTCCTCAAGGACTGGGAGAAAGTCCCGAAGAAGAAGTGATCGCTCAACCGATGTACGCGTCCGTGCTGGACTTGTCGAACCCCTTGACGAGCTCGATCTGATACTCCACATCCGGCTGCCATCCGTAGATGGGATAGACCAGCTTGGGGATGAACCTCGATAGGTCGGCGGCGAGCTGCGTGACCGCGTGCGTCTTCCCGAAGAGTTCCGCGCTGATCTCGTAGGCCTTCTGACGGGTGGCGGCCTCGTCGATTATCCCCAGCGTGTGCAGGTATTCGTGCAGCAGTATGTGGAACACGTACGGCCTGTACAGCGTCGGATCGGTCTCTTTGACTCGCTGGAGCGGGAGGCTGTTCATCACGATGATGTTTGTCGTGATCGGGAAGAACGCCCCGACAAATCCCTGAGGCCCTCCGCCGAGATTAGCGAGCCCCAGCATCAGACCGGCCCGCTCCCTCCCCAAGGTCTTCCTCACCGCTGTCTTCACGAGCTCGAATATGTCCACAAGGTCCTTTGCCTGGTCAAGGCCGGCGTCGAACGGCGCTTCCCGGCCTCTTGGTTGTACCACTATCACGCTGACCACTTCGCTCGCCGGACTTATATGAACTTCGCCTTACTACTTCGAGTCTGCCGTGCCAATCCTGAAATACGGCCCAAGACCGTCCGGCGGGCGTGCGCGCGGAAGCGTTGGTCGTAGGAGGCGGGCCCGCGGGATCCACGGCCGCGAGGCTTCTAGCCAGGGACCACGACGTCATAATGGCTGAGGAGCACCAGGCCCCAGGCGAGCCGATGCACTGCGCAGGCCTTGTGACCCAGCGAGGAGTGCCGAGATTCGCCGAGCACAGCATATTGGGCATCGTGCGAGGGGTCAGGTTCCATTCTCCCTTGGGATATGTCCTGACCCTCGAGGCTAGGGGCTCTCGCGCGTGTGTGGTCGACAGACGACAGTTCGACAGCATCCTGTTCCACAATGCGGTGGACGCCGGCGTCGTTCCACTGGTCGCCGCCCAAATCCGCGAGGTTCACCAGATGCCTTCAGGCGTCCAGACGATCATCAGATCCGAGGGCCAGCTCAAACAGATTGGCGCGAGCGTTGTCGTAGGCGCGGACGGCCACAGGTCGGTCTGCCGACGCTCGGCCAGGCTTCCGCCCCCGAAACACATGCTGTCCGGCATCCAAGTCGACCTCAAGGATGTGGAAGTGGATCCCGATTTCGTGGAGGTCTTCCTGGGGCGAGGGGTCGCACCAGGATTCTTCGCATGGGCCATCCCGGCGGGTGACAGGACGCGTGTGGGCCTCTGCACGTGGGACGCGGGCGCCCCTCCAGCAGTGTACCTGAAGAAGTTGCTTTCGAGGAGGGAGTTCGCCCGCTCCAAGAAGATATCGACAGCATCGGGGAGGATCCCCATCGGTCCTGGCAGGACTGCGGTGGGCGATAGGATCATGCTCGTCGGGGACGCTGCCTGCCACGCCAAGCCCCTTTCGGGCGGAGGCGTGTACACCGCCGTGAAAGGAGGAGAGCTCTGCGCAAGAGCCGCATCTGATTTCCTTGGACATCGCGCGGACATCTCCGCATACGACCGCATGTGGAAGGACGAGTTTGGAAAGGAGCTATCTCGGGCGTTCAGGGTTCGGAAGGTGTTCCTGAACCTGACCGACAGGAAGCTGGACAAGGCGCTTCGGATCTTCGGCGAGCCCAAGGTCAAGAAGCTACTGGAGGAGCGGGGAGATATCGACTATCCCGCGTCACTTTCGTCGGCGGTTCTTAAGCTGGCGCCTAAGCTCGCCCAGTTTTCCCCGCAGATAATAGAATCGCTTCTCTAGGGCCGGGTACTTGCCAGGGTGGTCGAGCACGAAATAATAGACTGCGCCGAACGCCGCGGCCCCGCACGCCGCAATGAGCAAGACCAGGGGCCATCTCGGGATTGGCTGCTTGAGGCCGAAAGACGAATCCGGAATGATGCCGTCGACACCGAGCGATTTCATGTAAGTGAGGTTGAGCGTGCTTTGCTGGTCGACATAGGTCACCATGTGGTTCCATTGCTCGTCAGTGAACCACCCCTTCGACTTCAGCACGATCGGCGTGCTGTTGCCCAGGATGTTGAACACGAGGCTTATCCTCAGGAAGTAGGTGCTCTGTGAATAGTATGTGCCGTGCGGCGTCTTCCGCGAGGTATCGATCTCGAACGCCACTGGCGCGCGCTCCGCCGCCCGAAGATAGGGTATCACTTGTTCGATTTGGAGCGAGTCGCCGTTTATCAGTGGTGGATGCGCGAATGACCCGTTCACGTCCCGGACCTCATCCTGCGTCGCGAACCTGTAGATCCCGACGATCACGATGATGTTGTTCATCACGATTGTGTCGTTCCCGTAGGAGTTGTTCACGTTGAACGAGAACTGCAGCGTCTTCCCGGGAGCTACCGTGGGAGTGATGAAGTCGACGAGCATCTTGTTCACGTACCGGGGGGCTCCGGGGTCCGATACATCTCCGCGGGTCCCGCCGGTGGAGATCAACAGGGCGGCCATCGCCAGCGCAACCAGGGCCACAAGGTGCGGCCTCATCGCGACTCGATACTGGGGAATTGCTATATGGTTTTCGGTCTCGACGGCCACGCGTCCCGCGAAGGGTTAAGAGTCCGCGCCGTTATGGGAACCCCGTGCTCGGCGTCAGCGTGCCCAAGGAGAGGGCGGAGGCGCTCAGGTCGGAACTGTCATCCCGTCACCTCGTTGACAAGACGAAGGCCATACTGGAGCAGGAGGACAGGATACTGATACCTCTAGCTGGCGCGGTCGAAAGCAGCACGATCGACCGTTTCGGGGCCGGACTGGTGGACTGCGAATTCCCGGACCGGAAGAGCCGCGTGGATCCCA
>Ga0153915_10001539_pt1 | contig 21167 bp, 19 predicted proteins | sample Opewatmetagenome_2_FD_107003 | JGI IMG/M metagenome (GOLD analysis project Ga0153915, IMG submission 107003) | Freshwater wetland microbial communities from Ohio, USA - Open water 3 Core 3 Depth 3 metaG | ecosystem: Environmental > Aquatic > Freshwater > Wetlands | place: USA: Ohio, Lake Erie...
GCCATCGAGGACGAGCCGTTCGACTCGGTGATCTCGGAGACGATGCGGATCGTATAAGGGAACTGCTCCTTGCTCGGCATGATCGGCCGAAGCGCGCGCCAGGCGAGCTTGCCGTGGCCGATCTCGCGGCGTCCGGGGCTGCCCATGCGGCCGGCCTCGCCCACCGAGTACGGCGGGAAGTTGTAGTGCAGCAGGAAGTGCTCGCGGTATTCGCCCTCGAGCGCGTCGATGATCTGCTCGTCCTCGCCGGTGCCGAGCGTCGCGACCGCGAGCGCCTGGGTCTCGCCGCGCGTGAACAGCGCCGAGCCGTGCGAGCGCGGCAGCACCCCGACCTCGGCCACGATCGGCCGGATGGTCTTGGTGTCGCGGCCGTCGATCCGCTTCTCGCCGCGGATGATGGCGCCGCGGACGATCTCCTTCTCGACCTTCTTGAACAGGCTCGACACCAGCTCCGGCTTCTCGGCCGCCGCCTCGCCGAGCGCGGCGCGCGCAGCTTCCTTGGCCGCCTCGATCTTCTCGTGGCGGGTCTGCTTCACGGTGTCGGCGTAGGCGGCGCGAAGCTGCGCTTCCGCCGCGGTACGGACCTTCTTCTCGAATTCGCTGACGCTCGCGTCCGGCCCCGGCACATCCCACGGCTCCTTGGCGCAGCGCTCCGCGAGGTCGATGATCGCGTTGATCACCGCCTGGAATTCGCGGTGCGCGAACGTCACCGCGCCCAGCATCACGTCCTCCGGCAGCTCCTTCGCTTCGGATTCGACCATCAGGACGCCGGTCGCGGTGCCCGCGACCACCATGTCGAGGGCCGAGTTCGGCAGCTCGTCCTGCTGCGGGTTCAGGACGTATTGCCCGCCGATATAGCCGACGCGCGCCGCGCCGATCGGCCCCAGGAACGGGATGCCCGAGATCGTGAGCGCGGCCGAGGTGCCGATCATCGCCGCGATGTCGGGATCATTCTCGAGGTCATGCGACAACGTCGTGCAGACGATCTGCGTCTCGTGACGGAAGCCTTCGGCGAACAGCGGCCGGATCGGCCGGTCGATCAGCCGCGAGGTGAGAACTTCCTTTTCGCTGGGACGTCCTTCGCGCTTGAAGAAGCCGCCGGGGATCTTGCCGGCCGCGAACGTCTTCTCCTGGTAATTCACCGTGAGCGGGAAGAAATCGATCCCTTCCCGGGGTTTCTTGGCGGCGACGGCGGTGCACAGCACGACCGTTTCGCCGTATGTGACCAGAACCGCGCCGTCCGCCTGCCGCGCCATGCGGCCGGTTTCGAGGACGAGCCGACGGCCGCCCCAATTCAGCTCCTTGCGATGTATGTTGAACATCTCTCTACCTTCCTTCCGGCGCGCGGCCCTATGCCACGCGCCCCCTGCGGCAATGGCCGCAGCGCCGCCGCGCCTTTTCGCCGGTCACATGACCGGCGCCGCGCGGCTCGTTGGTGCGCCAGCGCGAACATCGCGCGGCGCGCCGTTGCCCGGATGCGGCCTAACGCCTTAATCCGAGACGGTTGATGAGCGCGTCGTAGCGCTCGCTGTCTTGCCGCTGGAGATAGTCCAGCAGGCGGCGACGCTGGCCGACCATGATCAGCAGGCCGCGCCGCGAATGAAAGTCCTTGCCGTGATCCTTGAGGTGCTCGGTCAGGTTCTTGATGCGCTCCGACAGGATCGCGACCTGCACCTCCGGCGATCCGGTATCGGTCTTGGTGGTCTGGAACTCGCCAATGAGTTCCTGCTTCCGCTCAGCGGTTATCGACATCGTGCCTTTCCTACTCGAGGTTCAAAACGCGCATCGGCCGAATTTCACCCGCCACGAACCTGGCGAGCGCCACCGGACGCCCGTCCGTCATGGCGCACACCACCCGTCCTTCGTTGAGATCGCCGATTTCGGCAAACAAGCAGTCTGTGCTGACCACTTTGACGGGACGGCCGTGACGCAGATAATCGGCCTGCAATGCGGTCAAGGCCAGGGCCGGGATGTCGTCCAGCGCGGTCTCGACCGGAAGCACAGCTTCCATGCGATCGGGAATATGGCCCATGGCGTCGAGCTTTGCCAGCCCTATTGCGTGATCGAGGAGGAACCGCCCCACGCGGGTACGGCGGATGGCGGTGACGTGGCCCAGGGTGCCGAGCCGGATCGCCAGGTCGCGGGCGAGGCTCCGGATATAGACCCCCTTGCCGCAGCGGACCTCGAACACGGCGTGATCGGGGTCGGGGAGGTCGACCAGGTCGAACGCGTCGACCACCACGCTCCGCGCCGCGAGCTCCGGCGCCGCGTCGGCCCGGGCGAGCGCATAGGCGCGCCGGCCGCCGACCTTGATCGCGGAAAACGCCGGCGGAACCTGCTCGATCGCGCCGACGAACGCCGGAAGGGCGGCGCGGAGAGCGGATTCCGGCGGGCGGACGTCGCTGGTTGCAACCAGCCTGCCCTCGGCATCGTCCGAGTCGCGCGCCTCGCCCCAGCGCAGGGTGAAGCGATACGCCTTTTCGCCGTTCTGCACGAAACCAACCGTCTTGGTCGCCTCGCCGAGCGCGATCGGCAGCACGCCGGTCGCGAGCGGATCGAGCGTCCCGGCGTGACCCGCCTTGGCCGCATTGAACAGCCGCCGCACGCGCGCGACCGCCTGGGCCGAGGACATGCCCGCAGGCTTGTCCAGCACCAGCCAGCCGTGCACCGGATCGCCCTTGCGCTTCCGCGCCATCACTCGCGCCCATCGGAGCGCGCGACATCCTTCAGCAGCGTGTCGATCCGCTCGGCGTAATCGAACGAGCTGTCGGCTTCGAACTTGAGCGACGGCACGTAGCGGAGCTCGACCTCGCTCGCGATCTGCCGCTTGAGGAACGGCGCGGCGCGGCCGAGCGCCGCGATCACCTTGTCGATGTCGCCGCCGCCGAGCGGCTGGACGAACGCGGTGGCATTGCGGAGATCGGGCGACATCCGCACCTCGCTCACGGTGACCGATTTTCCGGCAAGCTCCGGGTCGCGCAGATCGCCGCGGTTCAGGATCGCCGACAGCGCGTGGCGCAGCATTTCGCCGACCCGAAGCTGGCGCTGCGATTGTCCGCCGGACGATTGGGCTTGCGTCTTGCGTTTCATCTAAATGCTGTCACCCCCGAGCAAACGGGGGACGACAAGCCTGTGTTGATCGCTAGCCGACCGCCGGCGCGACCTCTTCCATCTCGAAGCACTCGATGACGTCGCCCTGCTTGATGTCCTGATAGCTCTCGAACGCCATGCCGCATTCGAGACCATCGCGGACTTCGCGCACCTCGTCCTTGAAGCGCTTCAGGGTCGAGAGCGAGCCTTCGTGGATCACCACGTTGTCGCGCAAGAGCCGCACGCGTGCACCGCGGCGCACCAGCCCCTCGGTGACGCGGCAGCCCGCGACCTTGCCGATCTTGGTGATGTTGAACACCTCGAGGATCTGCGCATTGCCGAGGAAGCGCTCGCGCGTCTTCGGCTTGGTGCGGCCAAGGATCAGCTTGGTGAGATCGTCGGTCACGTCGTAGATGATCGAGTAGTACCGGATATCGACGTTTTCCTGCCGCGCGAGCTCACGCGATTGCGGCGAGGCGCGAACGTTGAAGCCGATGACCAGCGCGTCGGAGGCCTTGGCGAGCGTGATGTCGGATTCGTTGATGCCGCCGACGCCGGAATGCAGCAGCCTGACGCCGACCTCGTCGGTCGCAAGCTTCTCGACCGCGGCCGAGATCGCTTCGGCAGAACCCTGCACATCGGCCTTGATGACGACCGCAAGCTCGCGCTGCTCGCCGCTCTGGATCTTGGAGAACATCTGCTCCAGCGTGCCGCGCTGCGAAGCCGAAGCGCGCGCCTCGCGCGCCCGGCGCTGGCGATAGTCGGCGATTTCGCGCGCGCGGGCCTCGTTCTCGACCGCGGCGAACTCATCGCCGGCCGAGGGAACCGCGCCGAGACCCAGGATCTCGACCGGCGTCGACGGTCCGGCCTCGTTGATCTGGCTGCCCTGATCGTTCAGGAGCGCGCGCACACGACCCCATTCGGAGCCCGCCACCACGACGTCGCCGACATGCAGCGTGCCGCGCTGGACCAGCACCGTGGTCACGGGGCCGCGGCCACGCTCGAGCCGCGCCTCGATCACCACGCCTTCGGCGCTGCGGCCAGGGTTCGAGGTGAGGCCGAGCACCTCGGCCTGCAGGATGATCGCTTCCTCGAGTTTCTCGAGGTTCATCTTCTTGGTGGCCGAGATCTCGACGTCGAGCACATCGCCGCCGAGCTTTTCGACCTGGATCTCGTGCTGCAGGAGATCCTGGCGCACCCGGTCGGGACGCGCGTCGCCCTTATCGATCTTGTTGATCGCGACGATGATCGGGACCTTCGCGGCCTTGGCGTGCGCGATCGCCTCCGCGGTCTGCGGCATGACGCCGTCATCGGCCGCAACCACCAGGACGACGATGTCGGTGACCGTCGCGCCGCGCGCGCGCATCGCGGTGAATGCGGCGTGGCCCGGCGTGTCGAGGAACGTGATCCGCTGGCCCGACTTCAACTGCACCTGGTAGGCGCCGATGTGCTGGGTGATGCCGCCGGCCTCGTGCGCGGCAACGTCGGTCTGACGCAGCGCGTCGAGCAGCGAGGTCTTGCCGTGGTCGACATGGCCCATCACGGTCACGACCGGCGGACGCGGCACCAGATCTTCCGCCGCATCGACCCCGCCCTTCAGCCCGATCTCGATGTCGGATTCGGCGACGCGCTTCACCCGGTGGCCGAAATCGGTAACCACCAGCTCGGCGGTGTCGGCGTCGATCGACTGTGTGATCGTCGCCATGATGCCGTTCTTCATCAGCGCCTTGATGACGTCGGAAACGCGCTCCGCCATGCGGTTGGCGAGTTCCTGAACGGTGATCGTCTCCGGCACCACAACGTCACGCACGATCTTGGTCTGCTCCGTGGGTTGCATCGAGGCGCGGCGCTCGCGCTCGCGCGCGCGGCGCACCGAGGCGAGCGAGCGCACGCGCTCCTCTTCGGAAAGCGCCTGGGTCACGGTCATCTTGCCGGCGCGGCGACGGGGTTCGGTGCGCTTGGTGGCGCCGGGAACGCTGCGCTTCGGCGCGACCGCGCTGGGGCCGCGTTTGCCGCGCGTCTTGTCTTCCTCTTCCTCCTCCTCGGCCGGCGTCTCCACGAGCTTGAGCTTGGCCTTCGCCTTCTTCTCGGCCTCGGTGGCGGCCGGGGTGGGCTGCGGCGGCGCGCCGGCGGCGGGCGCGGGCGCGGTTACAGGCGCTCCCCCGGTTTGCGGCGCTTCGACCGCGGACGGCGCGACTTCGGGCTCCGCCTCGGGCTCGATCTCTTCCGGCGGGGGCGCATGGCGCGCCTCTTCCGCGGCACGGGCTTCGGCTTCGCTTTCCGCCTGGCGCGCGTCATGCAGCGCGCGCATCCGCGCGGCGCGCTCGGTGTCGGTCAGCGCGCGGAGCGCCGCGGCCGCCGCGGCATCCTCCGCCTGCATGGCCGCGCTCGCAGCTCCAGGCGCCTCGGGCGCAAGGAGCGACTTTTTGACCTCGGTGATCGCGCCGTCGGCGGTCTGGGCGAACGTGCGCTTCTTGCGCACCTCCACCGTCACGGCCTTGGAGCGGCCATGCGAGAAGCTTTGGCGGACTTGGCCCGCCTTTTCGGTCTTCTTGAGCTCGAGCTTCAGCCCCGGACGCGAGACGCCCAGGACCTTTTTCTGCTCGGTGGTTTCTTCCTTCTGCTCTGCCATGTCACTCCGACTTCTCAAGCGCCGGGGAAGACCTGAACCCGGCCAGTCTCTTCAACTCGGCACGCACGCTCTCGGCCAAATTGCCGCGCGTGAGCGCCACATGCACCGCGTCGTCGCGGCCGAAAACCGCCCCGAGCTCGGCGCGGGTCAACAACTCGACTACCGGGCCGGCTCCGGGAAGCCGTTTCAGCTTCTCGCGCCCACCCGAAGCGCCGTCGCGCGCCGCGATCAACAACACCGCCTTGCCCTCGGCCACCAGGCGGCGGACCGCCTCGTAGCCCGCGACCGCCTGTCCCGCACGCCGGGCAAGACCAATCAACGCAAGGCAACGCTGAACGAGAAGCGCCTCGACGCGCTCGCCTAAGTCCCCTTCGACGGTGGCTTGGCAGCGCGCGGCCTTGGCAAACGCCTGGGCCTTGCGCGCACGGTCGACTATATCGCGGCGCGCGGTCAGCCACAATCCGCGCCCGGGCAGGCGGCCCTCGATATCGGGGACGACCTGGCCTTCCGGGCCCACGACGAATCGCACAAGCTCAGCCGCCGGCAGCGACTGCCGGGTCACGATGCACTGACGAAAGGGTTCGCTGGCCGGCGCCATCTTTCCTGGTCAAGCCCCCGGCTGGCCTTCCGGCGCCGGCGCCGCCTCGGGCGCGGGCTGATCCGGGAACCAATGCGCGCGAGCCGCCATGACGATGCCGTTGGCGGTTTCCTCCGACAGGTTGAAGCTGCGCAGCACGCCGTCTTCCGGGTTGATCAACTCATCGGCCGAAAGATCGGCGAGGCCGTCCAGCGTCTTCACGCCGGCCTCGCCAAGCGCGACCATCATCCCCGAGGTGATGCCGGGGATCGCCGCGATCTCGTCGGAGACGCCAAGCTCCTTCCTCTTGTTGGCGTTCTTCTCCTCGAGCTCGGTGAGGTAGACGTTGGCGCGATCGCGCAGCTCCTTCGCGAGGTCCTCGTCGAAGCCCTCGATCGAGAGGAAATCCTCCTCCGGCACATAGGCGACGTCTTCGACCGTCGTGAAGCCTTCGGTCACCAGCAGATGCGCGAGGACGTCGTCGACATCGAGCGCATCCATGAACAGCTGCGAGCGGATTCGCATCTCTTCCTGGCGCCGGTTGGATTCGACCTCCTCGGTCAGGATGGCGATGTCCCAGCCGGTGAGCTGGCCGCCGAGCCGGACGTTCTGGCCGCGGCGTCCGATCGCCAGCGAAAGCTGATCGTCGGGCACCACGACCTCGATCTTCTTGGTCTCGTCGTCGAGCACCACCTTGGTCACTTCGGCGGGCGCGAGCGCGTTCACCACGAATGTCGCGGGATCGGGCGACCACTGGATGATGTCGATCTTCTCGCCCTGCAGCTCGCCCACGACCGCCTGGACGCGGGAGCCCCGCATGCCGACGCACGCGCCGACCGGGTCTATCCCTGAATCGTGCGAGATGACCGCGATTTTGGCGCGGCTGCCCGGATCGCGCGCCACCGCCTTGATCTCGATGATGCCGTCATAGATCTCCGGCACCTCCTGGCTGAACAATTTGGCCATGAATTGCGGGTGGGTGCGCGACAGGAAGATCTGCGGCCCGCGCGTCTCCTTGCGCACGTCGTAGATGTAGGCGCGCACGCGGTCGCCCGGCCGGAACGATTCGCGCGGGATCATCTGATCGCGCCGCAGCACCGCTTCGGCGCGGCCGAGATCGACCGTGACGTTGCCGAATTCGACGCGCTTCACGATGCCGTTCACGATCTCGCCGACGCGGTCCTTGTATTCGCCGAACTGGCGCTCGCGCTCGGCCTCGCGCACCTTCTGGACGATGACCTGCTTGGCGCTCTGCGCCGCGATGCGGCCGAAATCGATCGGCGGCAGCGGATCGATCAGGAAATCGCCCACTTTGGCGTCGGGCTTGATCTTGAGCGCCTGATCGAGCGTGATCTGCGTCGCCTCGTTCTCCACCGGGTCGGCCACCTGGCGGTAGCGGGCGAACTTGATGTCGCCGGACTTGCGGTCGATCTCCGCCCGCACGTCGTTCTCATGGCCGTAGCGCGCGCGCGCGGCCTTCTGGATCGCCTGCTCCATGGCGACAATCACTTCCTCGCGGTCGATTCCCTTCTCGCGGGCGACCGTGTCGGCAACCTGGAGAATCTCGACGCGGTCGTAGCCTGCAGGGGCAACGGTGTCTGCTGGCATGATGCTATTCCCGTCCTTGTGTGCGCTTCTTGATCAGATCGTCGGTGAGCACGAGCTTGGCGCGCTCGATCTCCGAAAAAGGTATGGCGACGTCGCTGTCTTCGACGTCCATGATGACGCAGTCGGCCTCGACACGCTTGAGCCGGCCGCGGAACCGGCGGCGGCCCTCGATCGGCTGCCTGGTCTCGACCCGGGCCTCGGAGCCGGCGAACCGGATGTAATCCTCTGGCCGGACCAGCGGCCGGTCGATCCCGGGCGAGCTCACTTCAAGCGTATACGATCCTTGGATCGGGTCCTCCACGTCCAGGAGTGCCGACAGCACCCGGCTAACTTCCGCGCAATCCTCGACCGTCATGGTGCGGCGATCCTTCCGTTCCGCCATCACCTGGAGCGTGCGGCCGGCTTTCCCGCCGCCGCCCAGCGCCACCCGCACCACGTCGTAACCCAGCGCTTCGAGCGAAGGCGCCATCAACTGTTGCAGGTCCGCCATCGACGGCATCGATATCCCCGCTAAGCCATAGGCGCGGGTAACAAAAAAAGCGGGCCGCTCGCCCGCTTCCCGACGTGACCTCGCGGCCTAATGATTTACGGAAAGCTCTAGATAAATATAGGCCTCCGCGGACCATCCGCAAGGGATTTATCGCGCGTTATTAGCGTGCATTACGCGCAACCCGCGTAAATTCGAGATAGGCGCATGCGCGTCCCGCGGCGCGCGCCTTGGCTTCGTAGCGGGTTTCCGGCCAGACCCCGCGCTCGCGCGAGCGCAAGGCAAACGCGGGCTCCCGCGCGATGTGCTCCAGCGTCCAGGCGACATAATCCGCATCGTCGGACGCGAAGCGCAGCTCCGCGCCGTCCTTCAGGATGCGGGCGAATTCCGGCAGAGTCGTCGGGCCGATCATGCGGCGCTTGTGGTGCCGCACCTTCGGCCAGGGATCAGGGAACAGGACGAACAGGCGGCCGATCGACGCATCGGGGAGCCGCGCGATGAGCAGCCGCACGTCGTCGGCGAAGACGCGGATGTTGCGCAGGCGTTCGGCTTGGACCTGGGCAAGGAGCGTCGCGACGCCGTTCTCGAACGGCTCGGCGCCGATGAACCCGATGTCCGGATGGGCGATCGCTTGCGCCGCAAGGTGCTCGCCGGCGCCGAAGCCGATTTCGAGCCAGACATCGCTCACCGCGTGCGGAAACAAGCTTTGCGGATCGACCGCATCGACGCCGTCGGGGATCGCGAGCACCGGCAGCAATTCCGCCAACGCCGCGCTGCGGCCGCCCTTCAGCTTTCGGCCCTTGCGCCGGCCGTATAGGACACGCTGCCGCGGCGCGCCGGCCGGACCGGCGCCGCCGGCAGCCGCCGCGTTAAAACGCCGAGCGGAGCTTGTCCGCGATATCGGTCTTTTCCCATGAGAAGCCGCCATCGGCATCCGGCTGGCGGCCGAAATGGCCATAGGCGGCGGTGCGCGCATAGATCGGCCGGTTGAGCTTGAGATGGGTGCGAATGCCGCGCGGGGTCAGGTCCATCAGCTCCTGCAGCTTCTTGGACAGCTTCTCCTCGTCGACCTGGCCGGTGCCTTCGGTGTCGACGTAGACCGAGAGCGGTTGGGCAACCCCGATCGCATACGAGAGCTGGATGGTGCAGCGCTCGGCCAACCCGGCGGCCACCACGTTCTTCGCGAGATAGCGCGCGGCATAGGCGGCCGAACGATCGACCTTGCTGGGATCCTTGCCGGAGAACGCGCCGCCGCCGTGCGGCGCCGCGCCACCGTAGGTGTCGACGATGATCTTGCGGCCGGTGAGGCCGCAATCGCCGTCCGGCCCGCCGATCACGAACCGGCCGGTCGGGTTCACATAGAAGTGGTCGTCCTTGCACATCCAGCCCGCGGGCAGGATGTTCTGGACGTGCGGCCGCACGATCTCGCGCACGTCGTCCTGGTCGATTTTCTGCGAATGCTGGGTCGAAACCACGATCGCGGTCGCCCGCACCGGCTTCGAATTCTCGTATTGCAGGGTCACCTGGCTCTTCGCGTCCGGCCCGAGCATCGGCTCCGACCCCGAATGCCGCGCCTCGGCCAGCGAGCGCAGGATCTCGTGCGAATAGTAGATCGGCGCCGGCATCAGCGCCGGCGTCTCGTTGCAGGCGTAGCCGAACATGATGCCCTGGTCGCCGGCGCCTTCGTCCTTGTTGCCGGCGGCATCGACGCCTTGCGCGATATCGGACGACTGCTTGTGCAGCAGGATGGTGACCTCGGCCTTCTCCCAGTGGAAGCCGCGCTGTTCGTAGCCGATGTCCTTGATGGCATGGCGCGCGGCCTGTTCGATCTTCTTCTTGGTGACGGATTTGGGTCCGCGCACCTCGCCCGCGATCACGACGCGGTTGGTGGTGGCGAGCGTCTCGCAGGCGACGCGGGAGAGCGGGTCTGCGGCGAGGAACATGTCCACGACCGCGTCCGAGATGCGGTCGCACAGCTTATCGGGATGGCCTTCCGATACCGACTCGCTGGTGAAAACGAATGAACCTTTCCGCACCTACGTTCCTCCAGTACTTGGGATGAAAAATGTCGCCTCGCTCCACGCGCGGCCTTGGCGGCCAGTCTTGGCGGATGCGGGCGCAATCTCTGCGAAACAGACGCGGAACGCAAGGGCGGCGCGTCCCACAAACGGTGGGATTCGGTGGGCTTTCAGGCCAGGATCGGCCGCCCGGTCGCCGTGCTATTGCGCCGCGGCGGCATCCGAGGCCGGCTTCGCGCCGGACGCCGTATCGGTCCGACCGCGCACGTCGTAACGGCTCATCAGATCGTCGACCAGCCCAAGCGAATTCTGCCAGTTGAAGGTGCGGAACATGTGCGCGCGGGTGACGAACGGGGCGCCGGCGTAGAACATTTCATACTGCGTATGGCGCGAGGCGAACTCCGACCCGATCGCGTCCCAGGCGAGCTTCATCAGCTTCACGCGGCCCATCGAATCGGTCGCCGGCGATTTCTGGGTCTTGTGGATCAGCCGGTTGAGTTCCGGATTGTCGAAATCCTTCACCGACGAGGGCAGCATGATCAGCCCGCCGCCGGATAGCTCGCGGATCGCGGTGATGATGTTGGGATACATCTCCTGCGTGATGACCTGCGCCGCGTACATGAGATGCCGGGCCGGCACGAAATAATCGTTGAATCGCGTGCCGCCCGACTCCATCCCGTACACCATGCCTTCGACCATGGACGCGTACGCCGCGAGTCGGCCGAGCGCCTCGCGTACCGAGGGAATCTCGAGCGTCCCGTTGGTCTCGCAAACCCTGCGCGCGATTCCCATAAGGAACTGCAGCTTCACCATCAGCCGGACCTGGCACTGATAGTTCTGGTAGGCATGCGCCCAGGTGTCCTGGAACTGCGCGCGCGCCATGTTCACGTCCTTGTAGATGAACACGCGCTCCCACGGCACTTTCACGTCGTCGAAATAGACCAGCGCGTCGTTCTCGTCGTAGGTCGAAGACAGCGGGTTGTCGAAAACCGAGGTCGCGGCCGCCTCGTACGATTTCCGCGACATGATCTTGATGCCCTTGGTGCCCATGGGAAGCGCGAAGGAGATCGCATACTTCTCCTCGCCGGGCTTCAGCGGCTGGATGTTCGCGACCAGCACCTCGTTGGCCATGATCGACGAGGTGCCGAGCATCTTGGCGCCGCGCACGGTGATGCCTGCGGAGTCCTCGTCCACCACCGCGGTCGCGAGAAATTCGTCCTGCTGCTTCGAGGTATCCTTGGCGCGGTCGGCCTGCGGATTGATGATCACGTAGGTGAGGAAAAGGTCGTTGTCGCGCGCATAGGTGTAGTAGTCCAACAGCGCCTTAGCGCGCGGCTCCGAGTAGCGCTTGAACACGTCGATCCCCATCACCTGGCCGCACAGCGAGGAGGAGATGTGATCGGGCGACCGGCCCAGGAAACCGTAATTGGTGCGCGACCACCCGACGAGCGCGTTGCGGCGCTTCACCAGATCATCGTAGGTCTTCGGCAGCTGCCAGCAGCGATTGACCGGCTTTCCCGTGGTCGGCGATGGGAAGGTCATGAGATCGAGATTCGCCGCCTGGAAATCGTACAGTTTCGCCGCCGACCGGCAGGCATTGCGAAACGCGGGGTGCGTCGTCACGTCGGCGACGCGCTCGCCGTTGAGGAACACCTCCCGCCCGTCGCGGAGGGATTTCAGATGATCGGCACCGGTCTTTGACATCGTTGCTCCTGATCAATGCCGCGGAGCCGCACCGGGCTTCAGCTTGTAGATGCGGTCGCAATAGGGGCATTCGACCTCGCCGCCTTTCGTCAGCGTGAGGTACACACGGGGATGGCCAAGCGGTCCGCCGCCGTCGCATGCGACGGTCGCGGTCTCCACCTCGATGATTTCCGGCGAGGCGATCGATTGCTGAATCGGCTGTGTCATGGCGCGATGATACCCCAAGCTTGCCCTGTGCGCGCACGCCCTTTATGAGAGGCGCCATGGAGCATTTGGAAACCGGTTATCCGACGCCCGGCGCGGAATATCTGAAGCCGACGGCGTTCTTCGATTTCGACAAGCCCGCGGTGCGCAGGTTCGCCGAGGAGCACGCCCAAGGCGCGGACACCGCCATCGCGAAAGCGGTCAAACTGTATTACGCGGTGCGCGATCTGATCCGCTACGACCCGTACCGGATCGTACTGGAGCCCCGCTTTTTCTCCGCAAGCCAGGTGTTGATCGACAAGGCGGCGTTCTGCCTGCCCAAGGCATCGCTTCTGGTCGCAGCCGCGCGCTGCGTCGGCATTCCGACCGCGATCGGCACGGCCGACGTGCGCAATCATCTGTGCACCGAGCGGCTGTTGCGCGTGATGGGCGGCCGGAATCTGTTCATCCATCACGGCTACGCGGTGATGCATCTCGACGGCAAATGGGTGAAGGCGGCGCCGGCGTTCAACATCGAGCTATGCGACCGGTTCGACGTGCAGCCGACGGAATTCGACGGGACAAGTCACGCGTTGTTCCAGCAGTTCGACAAACGCGGCCGCAAGCACATGGAATATGTCGCCGAGCACGGCGTGTGGTCGGATTTCCCGTTCGAGCGCGTCGACCGCGATTTCCGCGCCTATTACCCGGCGAGCTTCCACGACGATCTCGCCCGCGAGGCGGCGCTGCGCGAGAAGGGCGCCGCGCCGAAATTCGAGGACGAAAAGCCGCTTCTCGCGTAGCCGCGCACGCTGTTCGGCTATGCGTCGCGCGCGTAGGGGTTCTTTCCCTTCCGCAGCATCAGGCGAAGCGGCGTCCCCGGCAGATCGAAGCTTTCCCTGAGCCCGTTTTCGAGATAGCGCCGGTAGGCATCGGAAAGCTCGCCCGGCTTCGAGGCGAACAGCGCGAAGGTCGGCGGCCGCGTATTGGTCTGCGCGATGTAGCGAAGCCGGAGCGGGCGGCCGCCGACCAGCGGCGGCGCGTGACGCTCCATCGCCCGCTGCAGCCAGCGATTGAGCGGGCCGGTCGGCACCCGCCGGTTCCAAACCGCATAGGCGTCGATCACGGCGCGCATCAGCCGGTCGAGCCCGGTGCCGGTCAACGCCGATACCGGCACGATCGCGACGCCTTTGGCTTGCGGGAGCGAAACCTCGATGCGATCACGCGCGAGGTCGAGGGCGCGCCGGCTCTCGCTCAAATCCCACTTGTTGAGCGCGATCACCAGCATGCGGCCTTCTTCCAGAACGTGCGCGCCGATCATGAGATCCTGCTTTTCCACCGGCTCCTGCGCGTCGAGAACGAGGACCGCGACATGGGCGAAGCGGATCGTGCGCAGCGTATCGGCGGCCGCGATCTTTTCGACGCGCCCGGTGATGCGGGCGCGCCGCCGGAGCCCCGCCGTATCGACGAGCCGCATCGCACGGCCGTTCCATTCCCAATCGATCGCGATCGCATCGCGCGTGACGCCGGGCTCGGGCCCGGTCAACAACCGCTCCTCGCCGATCAGCCGGTTGATCAATGTCGATTTTCCGACATTCGGACGCCCGACGATGGCGAGCGCGATCGGGCCCTCCGCGCCCGGTGCGACGGCTTCGGCCGCGACCTCGGCTTCCGCCGAATCGGGCGCCGGTTCCGGGCCGGCAAACGGCTCGAGCGCCGTGAGCAGGTCGACCAGGCCTTCGCCGTGCTCGGCCGAAATCTCGAGCGGGGCGCCGAGCCCCAGCGCATGTGCGTCCAGCGCGCCGCCAACCGCCGCCTGACCCTCGCACTTGTTGGCGACCAGAATGATCGGCTTCCCCGTCCGGCGCAGCCACTGCGCGAAGTGCTTGTCCAAGGGCGTCACGCCGGCGCGCGCGTCGATCAGGAACAGGGCAGCGTCGATATCCTCGAGCGCGCGCTCGGTCTGCGCCCGCATGCCCGCTTCGAGCGTGTCGGGCGGCGCTTCCTCGAGCCCCGCGGTATCGATCACGGTGAAATTGAGATGCCCGAGCCGCGCTAGGCCTTCGCGGCGGTCGCGGGTCACGCCGGGGGTCGGATCGACCAGCGCCACGCGCCGCCCGACCAGGCGGTTGAACAACGTGCTTTTGCCGACGTTCGGCCGGCCGACGATCGCGATGCGCATAATAAGGGCCCTCACCCGTTGAACCGCGCCGCGGTTCAACCTCTCCCGCAAGTGCGGGCGATGGAGACGCAAATCAACCCCACCCACTCTTGCGGGAGAGGATCGGATCACAACGCGATCCGATCGCGTTGCGCGCGGGTGAGGGCATTTTACTTCAACGCGGTGAGTTCTGCGTCGCTCGACAGGATGAAAACGGTTTCGTTGGCGACCGACGGTTGGATGAACACGGCATCCGAGACCTTGATGCGGCCGAGCCGCTCACCGGTGTAGGGCGAGAGCGACCAGACCTCGCGGTTCGAGCCTGCTATCAGGAGACGGTCGCCCGCGAGCACCGGCCCCGACCATACGATCGGATCCTTCCGCTTTTCCTCGTCTTCGTACCGTTGCAGCTTCACCACCCAACGGATGCGGCCGTCTTGCCGCGCCAGGCAAACGAGCTCGGCATTACTCGAGAGCACATAGACGAACTCGCCCGCGATCCACGGCTCCTGCGTGCCGCCGATCGGCTGCTCCCAGACGCGCGATCCGGTGCGGAGGTCGATCGCGACCATGCGGCCGGAGTTGCTGACGGCATAGACCGTGCCGCGGTCGATCACCGCGCCGCCCTTGATGTGCGGAATCGCCGACACCGGGTCGGTGCGGCGGATCGGCGACAGCGTTTCCGACCACAGCACGCGGCCGTTGTCGGCACGGAGCGCCACCAGCTCGCCCGAGGAGAACGGCGCGATGACCGCGTCGCCTTCGACCGCCGGGCCTGCGCCGCCGATCAGGCCCGCGGTCTCGGTGATGCTGGCGTGGCTCCAGAATTGGTGTCCGTCCTCGACCGACAGCACGTGCAGCTCGTTCGCGACCGTGATCACGAACACGCGTCCGCCGAAGATGGTCGGCGGCGCGCGCATCGGCCCGGAAACCGCGTGCCGCCACAGGATTTCGCCGGTTGCGGCATCCAGCGCGATGACCTGCGCGAAGCCGGTCGTCACATAGACGCGGCCGTGCGAGACCGCGATCCCGCCGCCCAGCATGCCTTCGTTGTCCTCGTCGGGACGCAGATCGCGCCGCCAGACCTCATGGCCGTTTGCGGCATCGAACGTCCGCACGCTCGCCTCGACATCGACCGTGTAGATGCGTCCGTTCGCGATCACCGGCTGCGCCAGCAGCATGTGTTCGGAATCCGAGCCGGTGCCGATCGATGTCCGCCACAGCTGGTCCAATGCGCCGCTGGCGGCGAGGTGCTGCATCGCATGGTCCGGCGTGCCGCCCTGCTGCGCCCACGCGCTGTTCGGCTCCGGCCTCGGCAGCCTTACCTTGAGGTCGGCGATGCGGGGATCGGGGTTCGGCACGTCGTCCAGCGAGAGCACCGGGATGCGCTCGCCCTGCAGCGGTTTCTGTTTGTCATCGCCGAACCAGCTGCAGCCGCCGACGGCGAGCACGCAGAGCGCGATCAAAACGTAACGACGCATGCTCATTCCGCCAGCCGGGCGAGAAGCTGCGTCGCGCGGGCACGAGCGCCCTGGGGCGCTTCGAGGTCATCGGCAAGCCGGGTGAGATAGTCGCGGGCCTTCGCATTGTCGCCGCGCTTCTCGGCGATCAGCGCAAGCAGCTCCATCGCGGAGAACCGGAACGCAACACGCGGTGCGACCATCGCATCGAGCCGCGCGCTCAATCCCGCAAGATCGGCATCGGGAACGTCCAGCGCGTGCATCGCGCCGAGCACGGTCGCGGCATCGCGGAACGGCCGATCCACCGACGCATCGCCGGCAACCTGGTCGTAGATCGCGATCGCGCCCTTGGCATCGCTTTGCGCCATGATGGCCGCTTCGTAGAGCCGGGCGAGCGTCGCGTAGCCGGTGTCGCCTTGTTGGGCGAGCGCGGCGAACTCGCGCGCCGCTTCGACATCCTTGTTCTCGCGCAACAGGTTCTCGGCGGCGGCAAACCGGCCACCCAGCGCGATTCGCCGGTTCTGCTCGCGCTGCTGCCACCAGTTCACCCCCGCCACCGCAAGGACGATCAGGACGGCGGCGGCGATGACGTAATTGCCGTATTTTTTCCAGAGCTTCGCCGCCTTCTCCTGGCGGAGCTCCTCGTCGATTTCGCGGAAGATATCACCCAAGGCGGGACCCGATGTTACTGCGGCCTAACCATAGCGAGGGTGCGGGAGCCGCGCAAATCAATGGGTTGTGTAGGTAGAATTCCGGATAGGCATTCCAGCCGGCCGCGCTGGACGCACCTGGCAAAATCGGCAATTATCCGCCGCCTTCTTGCCAAGCATCCCGGTTCGCCTAGATGTCCAACGTCCTTCGGCTGTCTGACCATCGGCGGGAAAACCGTCTGGTCGCATTCGATCGGCGCGAGTTGAATGCCCTGCTGTCGTTGTACAGCCGGCGCGTGACGCGCGGCGAATGGCGCGACTACGCGATCGATCAGGGACCGGGCATGGCGATGTTCGCGGTGTTCCGTACCTCGACCGACCGGCCCGCCTTCACGATCCTGAAACTCGCCGGCGGCTCCGGCAAGCCGGGCGATTATCTCGTATGCAGCGGACGGCGGACGCTGCGCCGCGCGGCGACGCTCGGCGAGGCGCTCGGCGTGTTCGAGCGGAAACTCAAGCTGGTTTCGCCGTGAGCGCCGACGGGAGCGCGCTTCCCGTCTCCCGCCTGCCGCGGCGGATCAAGAGCCACAACGATCCGCGCGCCCAGCTCCGGCAGGAATTGCTCTATGCGTTCCATATCATGGACTTGTCGGGCCAGCCGAGCGGGCTTGGCGCGCACATCACCGCGCGCCTGCCGGGCGCCCAGACGTTCTTCTTCCACATCCACAATTTCGGCTTCGGCGAGGTCACGCCGGCGCACATCCACGAATCCGACTTCGAGCTGAACGTGCTGAGCGGCAGCGGCGTCGACATCAACCCGACGCTGCACATCCACACCCGGATCTATCTCGCCCGACCGGACGTCACCTGCATCGTGCATACCCATGCCAAGCACGTGATCGCATTGTCGGCGACCGGCAACGATTTCCACGTGCTCGGCCAGAACGGCGCGCGGCTGTACGACGAGTGCGTGACGTTCGATGAGGACGACGGAACCGCGCTCGGCAAGGAGCCGGGCGAGGCGATGGCCCGCGCGCTAGGGCCGCGCTCGGCGATGATGCTGAAGAACCACGGGCTTCTCACCGCGGCCGCGACGATTCCCGAGGCGGTGCTGCTCGCCATCACGATGGACGAGGAAGCCGAGATCCAACTCCTCGCGCTCGGCGCCGCGGGGCGGCTGTCGCTGCCGTCGCGCGAAGGCTCGCTCCGCTGCAAGCAATACGTGCGATCGCCGCTACTGACCCAGCGCGGCTGGGCGTTTTTCCTTCGCAAGCTCGAGCGGATGCGGCCCGAGGTCCTCGAGATGTAGTTCTTCGCCGTTCGTCTTGAGTAGGCCCGGCGCCGAAGCCGGGCCGTATCGAAGGATGAACGGCCGCTCGCGCCCCGCCCTTCGATACGCGTGCTCGCCCATGCTCGCACGCCACTCAGGGCGAACGGGTTTCAGATGCGAAAACACGCTTGCATCGCGCGCGAGTCGCATCCAAATTGCCCTTCAGATGCAACAGCCGTTGCGTTTTCTGCAATAGCCGCTGAGTTCGGGATCGCGCCGTAATGGCGTCCGCCACCTCTTCCGCACGTTCCGCCGAAGCATCGCCCGCTGTTCCGCATGCCGTGCTCGCCAACGCGATCCGCGCGCTCGCGATGGACGCGGTCGAGAAGGCGAAATCCGGCCATCCCGGCATGCCGATGGGCATGGCCGACGTGGCGACCGTGCTGTTCACCAAATTCCTGAAATTCGACCCCGAGAAGCCCGACTGGCCCGATCGCGACCGCTTCGTGCTGTCGGCCGGGCACGGCTCGATGCTGCTCTACGCGCTGCTCCATCTCACCGGCTACCCCGCGATGACGATGGCCGAGATCGAGCGGTTCCGCCAGCTGGGCAGCGCGACGCCGGGACATCCCGAATACGGCCACACGCCGGGGGTCGAAATGACGACCGGCCCGCTGGGCCAGGGCTTCGCGACCGCGGTCGGCATGGCGCTCGCCGAGCGGCTGATGGCGGCGCGGTTCGGCGCCGAACTCGTCGACCATCTCACCTACGTGATCGCGAGCGACGGCGACCTGATGGAAGGCATCAGCCACGAGGCGGCCTCGCTCGCCGGCCATCTCCGGCTCCACAAGCTGATCGTCCTCTACGACGACAACCAGATCTCGATCGACGGGCCGACATCGCTTTCATTCAGCGACGACACGGCGGCGCGGTTCCGCGCCTACGGCTGGAACGCGACGGCGATCGATGGCCACGATCCGAAGGCGATCGAAACGGCGATCGCCGCGGCGCAGAAGTCCGACCGGCCGTCGCTGATCGCCTGCCGGACCACGATCGCCTACGGCGCGCCGACCAAGGCCGGAACCGCCGCATCGCATGGCGCGGCGCTCGGCGAAAAGGAAATTCTCGGCGCGCGCGAAAAGCTCGGCTGGCCGCATGCGCCGTTCCAGCTGCCGAAAGATGTGCTTGCCGCGTGGCGCGTGGCCGGCGCGCGCGGCGCCGAGCCGCGGCGGGCGTGGGAAGCGCGGCTCGGCCGCGCCGATGCCAAGCCTGAGTTCGAGCGGATCGCCGCCGGCCGGCTGCCGGTGAAATGGGCCGATGCCATCGCGGCGGCGAAGCAGAAGTTCGCGGCGGAGAAGAAGACGATCGCGACCCGCCAGGCGTCCGGCGACGTGCTGGAGTTCCTGGCCGGCGCAGTGCCGGAGCTGTTCGGCGGCTCGGCCGACCTCACCGGCTCGGTCAACACCAAGCCGAAGAACTTCGCGCACGTAAAGGCCGGCGATTTCGCGCCGCGCTACGCCTATTACGGCGTGCGCGAGCACGCGATGGCCGCGGCGATGAACGGGCTCGCCCTGCATAAGGGCGCGATTCCGTACGGCGGCACGTTCCTGATCTTCATGGATTACCTGAAGCCGGCGCTTCGGCTGTCGGCGCTGATGCGGCAGCGCGTCATATACGTGCTCACCCACGATTCGATCGGGCTGGGCGAGGACGGCCCGACGCACCAGCCGGTGGAGCAGCTCGCGTCGCTGCGCGCAACGCCGAACGTCCTGGTGTTCCGCCCGGCGGACGCGATCGAGACCGCCGAATGCTGGCAGCTCGCGCTGGACCACGCCGACGGGCCGTCCGCGCTGGCTTTGACCCGCCAGGGCGTGCCGCCGCTCAGGACCACCGCGACCGGCGAAAACCTGTGCGCCAGGGGCGCTTATGTCGTCGCGCCGGCCGATAACGCGCGGGTGACCCTGATCGCCACAGGCTCGGAGGTTTCGGTCGCGCTCGGCGCGCGCGAGATCCTGGCGCGGAACGGGATCGCCGCGTCGGTCGTTTCGATGCCGTGCTGGGAGCTGTTCGAGCGCCAGGACGCCGCGTACAAGGAATCGGTGATGCCGCGCGGCACGCTGAAGGTTGCGATCGAGGCGGCGGTGCGGCTCGGCTGGGACCGTTATATCGGCGACGGGATTTTCATCGGCATGGACGGGTTCGGCGCCTCGGCGCCGATCGCCGATCTATACCGGCATTTCGGGATCACGGCGGAGGCGGTCGCACAGGCTGCGAGCGCCAGGCTGAAGCGTTAATTCGGAGGACACCATGGCCGTTCGCGCCGCAATCAACGGTTTCGGACGCATCGGACGGCTCACGCTGCGCGCCGCTTACGAGGCCAAGCGCAAGGACATCGAGTTCGTCGCGATCAACGATCTCGGCTCGACCGAGATGAACGCGCATCTGTTGAAGCACGACTCGGTGCACGGGCGTTTCCCCGGCGAGGTGAAGACCGGCAAGGACTGGATCGACATCGGCAATGGCCCGATCAAGGTGTTCGCCGAACGCGATCCGACCAAGCTGCCGTGGGGCGACCTGAAGATCGACGTGGTGATGGAGTGCACCGGCATCTTCACCAAGCGCGAGGACGCCGAGAAGCACATCAAGGCGGGCGCCAAGCGCGTGCTGATCTCGGCGCCCGCGACCGGCGACGACATCACCGTTGTGTACGGCGTGAACGACGACAAGCTGAAGCGCGAGCACACGGTGGTTTCGAATGCGTCCTGCACCACCAACTGCCTGGCGCCCGTAGCGTTCGTGCTCAACAACGCGATCGGGATCGAGAAGGGCTACATGACCACGGTGCATTCCTACACCGGCGACCAGGTCGTGCTCGACACGCTGCACAAGGACGCGCATCGCGCGCGCGCCGCGGCGCTGTCCATCATCCCGACCTCGACCGGCGCGGCGAAGGCTGTCGGCCGCGTGTTGCCGGAGCTGAGCGGCAAGCTCGACGGGACCGCCGTGCGCGTGCCGACGCCGAACGTCTCGATGATCGACTTCAAGTTCGTCGCCAAGAAGAAGACCACGCCTGACGAGATCAACACGGCGATCAAGAAGGCGGCCGGCGACAACCGGCTGAAAGGCATCCTCACCGTCAACGACGAGCCGCTGGTCTCGACCGATTTCAACCACAACAGCGCGTCGTCGGTGTTCGATCTGGGCCAGACCCAGGTGATCGACGGCACGCTGTGCCGGGTGTTGTCCTGGTACGACAACGAGTGGGGCTTCTCGAACCGCATGATCGACACCGCGGCGGCGATGGGCCGGCTCGGCTGAACATCGGAC